>JAEEGL017241722.1_pt1 | contig 10297 bp, 10 predicted proteins | sample 9134231 | NCBI WGS metagenome assembly JAEEGL01 (sample SAMN16246548, study PRJNA631951) | gut metagenome | biome: gut microbiome; feature: rumen; material: fiber-attached | host: Bos | place: Iran: Karaj | collected 2018-10
CTTGACAGAGAATGGCGATGTAATCCGCGACCCGTGGAGAGCCAAGTCACTATACAGTGGCAACTCTTGCAATGCAGACATTCTCCTCACCCCACAGGGATTAATCCACACCTACCTGCGCCACCCATCGCTGCGTCGCGACTTGTCACTTGCCGTGAGCGACGACAACGGCAGCAACTGGCGTAAAATAATGTCCCTGCAACCAGAAGACGCAGCCTACTCAACGATGACCCTTTTGCCGAACGGCGACATAGGTATACTCTACGAGGATGGATCATTCTCATCCGGAAACGGATATGCTATTACATTCCTGACCATTACAAAGAAGCAATTAGCAAAAATGGTGCGACAATCAAAAAAGAAATAACGATAATAATCGTACAAAATAACGGCTGAGTTCTCAACAATATTGAGGTTCAGCCGTTTTTCTGTCCTTATCAAAAAGCCTTTATTTCTCTTCACATTCTTTCATTTCCTTACATTCGTGAGCTTCCTTCACTATCTTCTCACCCTTCTTAAGCACACGGGCAGTGTATCCGCTCTCTGCAAGCACCGACTGCAACTTCTCGGGCGACGTCTTCTTCTTGTTGTATTTCACCGTAACGGTCTGATACTTCACGCTCGTCACAATGTCCTTCACACCCTCGTCTTTCTGCAGGATGCTCTTTACACGATTCTCACAGTTCACACAATGCATCTGCGGCTGAGTAGTGAACACCACAACCTTGTCTTTTGCGCTTGCCGAGGCAGAGACTACCGCCATCAGCAACATTATCAAAATCTTTTTCATAAACTGCCTGTTTTTTACAATTTCAAATGCAAAGATAGTGAAAGCTGAGCGGAGAACAAAGCGAAAACAAAAGTTTTTGCTTTTTATCCCGAAGCACATCCTATCTTCAGCGGCAGCAAAAGATAACGGATTTCACATTCTAAACACCACATATCAAACATTTTTATGATTATTTTTACCAATTATTTAGCACTATTTCCACTTTTTCGATAATTTTGCAGCGTAATAGCAACAATAATTTTGCAAATGAAGACAGGACTGGTATTAGAGGGAGGTGCCCTTCGTGGATTATTCAGCGTTGGCGTCTTCGATGTTCTCACCGAGCATGGAATCATGCCCGACGGCATCGTAGGTGTCTCTGCAGGCGCAGCCTTCGGCTGTAACATCAAATCGCACCAGCCGGGACGACCGCTCCGATATAACAAACTGATGGCTCACGAATGGCGCTACTGCTCGCTGCGATCGCTGATAAAAACTGGCGATCTGTTCGGAGGCGACTTCTGCTATCACTACATGCCCAACAACATCGACTTGCTCGATGCAGCGACATACAACGCCGACCCCATTGAGTTCTACGCCGTGTGCACTGATCTGACCACAGGCAACGCCGTCTATAAGCTACTTATGAAAATCGACTACGAGGCAGAGGAATGGTTTCGGGCGTCGGCTTCGATGCCGCTATGCTCGAAGATAGTGGAGATAAACGGACAAAAACTACTCGACGGAGGCATCACCGACAGCATTCCACTTAAGTTCATGCAGTCGAAGGGATACGCCCGCAACATAGTGGTACTGACGCAGCCACTGGGTTATGAGAAAAAACAAAACCGATTTCTCCCACTGATAAAAATCGTATATAGAAAATATCCTGAATTCATCGACGCCGTCAGCCGACGCCACGAGATGTACAACGAACAGCTTCGCTACGTTGCTGAGCAGGAGGAAAAGGGCAACATCATCGTCATCCGCCCACCCGAGAAACTACCGATAGAGCATATCACACACGACCCCGACCTTATGCAACGCGTCTACGACATCGGTCGAGAGACAGCCGAAACGATGCTACCCGCTATTACTTCCTGGCATGGAAAGTAATGCTCTCGCAATCAAACCTACGTCGGACAAACGTATATAAACGCGTATTCTATAGCCAAGCAAATAGTATGCTCTTAATTTTGCTAGCATTTGGAGCCCCTTGATAAGGGGCGGACGTAAGGCAGGGTTTATCTTTTACCAGCATTAAAGAGATTCTGTAATCGAAATTTTGCTAGCAAAATTTCGACAAAAAGGGCTCTTTAATGGCAATAGAAAGGCTCTTTAATGAAAATTTTGCTAGCAAAATTTTCATATCAAAACACGAGAGTATAAAACAACCCTTTAGATATAGTATTAAAGGAACGTGTTTTATTGCTCCGGCACAAGATATTTATCGCCCGTCTCGCGTACGAATATGCGGCGATACTCTTCGTTGTAACCTTCACGCAACGGTGGTGCTCCCAATCCATCGGGTGTGGTATCGAACACTCCATCAGTCTCGGGTTTCACGGCAAGGTCGTTATGTTTCACAATCAGGTACTCGCCCAGTTCCTTCCACCGCGCAAGCATCTCAGCTGCGCAAGCCTCGCCGTGGCGGGTGAGCAGTTCACGTGCATCGGGCGTATGCTGCTGACAGAGCGCCAGAGCCTGCTCCTCGACAGCTCCTTGCTGGTGGAGATACTTGTCTTGCAGTTCCTCGCGCACACGTTTCACATCGGGGAAGAGACGGCTGTAGCGAGGATATGTCATGTTAGAAACCCAGTTGCACACCCAGAAGGCGGAGTTCCACGAGAACTTAAGGTCGGTGGCGTCGGGGGCATTGTAACACACCGGCACGCGGGTAGCACTGCAATAGACAGGAGTATATGTCACCATATTCGCGTCATCATTACCGTACCATATAATCCCTCCCACTTCGTCGGGCAGCCAACTGCGCATCTGACACACCATCGTGCAGCAACTCTGTTGCGTGGCAATGGGTCGCTCGAAGAAATAGCGCTTGCCATCAACCTCGAACTCCTGCGGTCGCGGACGATATGGCGAAGCCCATGCCCCACCGCCGGCACCTTTTGTCATGTCGAACGGTGTGCCCTCGTAATGATCGCGCATGCCGTCCATAGCCATGCGAAGCGACACCTTATGCTTCGGACGGAAATAGAGAGGCATCACTTCGGCAGTGCCCACATGACGACCGTCGGCATAATCGAGATAGCGCTCCATGCCATCGACATGCATATTGAAGAAACTCCAGACACGCGCTTCACATGCTCGCTGCATGTGGAAATTAGTGGGCGAATAGGCATCGGAGAAACTGAAGTCGGCATCTTTACCACTGAAATATCCCTGCCGACGGGCAAACGAGATGACATCCTTAGAATAGATGACGTTTTTCTTATCCTTCTGGTCGAACTGATGGATGCGACTCTGGTTGGCATGTGCGCAGATGCAGTCGTCAGGAATACGTATGGCCACCCACACTGCACCTTTCTCGCCAGCACCCTTGCCAATCATCTCCATTATCCAGATCTCGTTGGGATCGGCAATTGAGAAAGTCTCACCACTGCTTGCATAGCCATACTTTTCCACCAATTCAGTCATCACCTTTATCGCCTCGCGAGCTGTACGTGCACGCTGAAGACCAATGGTCATTAGACTCACATAATCGATGATGCCGTTTGGCTCGCATAGTTCTTTGCGCCCAGTGAATGTGGTCTCGGTAATAGAGAGTTGATGCTCGTTAATCTGGCCGATAACCTGATAGGTCTCGGGCACTTCCTCTATCTCGCCCATGTAATGGTTATGGTCGGCATCAACCACGTGGCGCATCTCGCCAGGCTTGTGCTTGGCGGCAGGAAAAAGCGGCAGCTTACCGTACATACCGTAGCTGTCCATGTTGTAAGTAACTATCGTGGATCCGTCGGCAGAAGCATTCTTGCCTATGAGAAAATTGGTGCAGGCGCTACTGCTGACAGCATGAAAAGAAACAAGGAAAAACAATAAAGATAGCTTTCTAATCATAATAATCTATTCTGAATTATCCATTTTTAACTACAATGTAATCTCTGCCGAGCCGAAGCAGCGATGGAAGTCACTGTCGTAGATGACGCAGAACTGCCCCGGTGCCACTCCCTGTATGGGCTGACTGGCCTTCACATGGTATATCCCGTCGGCTTCGGGTGTTATCACTGCGGAATAGTATTCGGGGGTGTGACGTATCTTTATCGCGACATTGCGCTCCTCGCCATCCCTGAACGGACGAGTGAGGAAATGCATGTCGTGAATGCGGAACTCATCCTTATATGCCCGGATGGGGTCGTAACCACGTATCACGTAGAGTATGTTCTTCTCCATGTCTTTCTTCACCACGTTCCATGGTCCGCCACCGAAACCGAGTCCATGGCGCTGGCCGATGGTGTGGAACCACAACCCGCGGTGCTGACCGAGCTTTCGGCCGGTCTCCATGTCGATCACGTCGCCGGGGTTATCGCCCAGATAGCGCCGTAGATAGTCGTTATAGTTTATCTTACCGAGGAAGCAGATGCCCTGCGAATCCTTGCGACGCGCATTTACGAGATGCTCACGTTCAGCTATCTCACGCACCTCCTCTTTCATCATCTGTCCAATGGGAAACGCAGCCTTACGAAGCTGCCAGTCGTATATCTGAGCAAGAAAATCGGTTTGGTCTTTCACAGGATCGGGACTAGTGGTAAGCCACTTCTCTCCATCGATAATCTCTGTCTGTGCATAATGACCGGTGGCAATTATGTCGTAATCCTTTCCAGCCTTTTCCTCGAATGCACCGAACTTTATAAGGCGATTGCACATCACGTCGGGGTTGGGCGTAAATCCTGCCCTCACCTTCTCTATGGTGTAAGCCGTCACACGATCCCAATACTCGCGATGGCAGTCTATCACGCTAAGCCGACACCCATACTTGGCTGCCACAGCGGTGGCCATCTCTAGGTCTTCCTCCGATGTGCAGTCCCACTCCTCATCCTCGTCGGGACCTATCTTTATGTAGAAGCAATCGGGCTTTATGCCTGCCTGATGGAGCATGTATACCACCACGGCACTATCCACGCCGCCAGAGAGCAGCACCGCCACGCGCTTGTCGTTTATCTCGTCGAAATTCATAATTAAACAGATTCTACGATTATCTTTCTTTTCCGCTGGCAAAGATACGAATAAACGAGGGCAGTACAAAAAGAAAAACTTTCTTTTTTAATGCCGAGTGAGAGTATCTTCTTAAACACAACGTTGAAAAAGATACGAATAAACGAGGGCAGTACAAAAAGAAAAACTTTCTTTTTTAATGCCGAGAGCATAATATGCGAGATACATACTGAACACGATTCGCCTTGCAGAGTCATGTCATAGAAAATGATGGCATCGTCGGGAAAATAATCAAGAAATTGATGGTAGTGTCGGAAATAATATCTAACTTTGTGGCAATACAGAAGCACAAAGTATGAAACGAGTTACACCAAAGAAGAATCTGGGGCAACACTTCCTTATCGACCTCGACATAGCGCGCCGGATAGCCGACACGGTGGACGCTTGTCCCGACATTCCGGTGCTCGAGATAGGGCCTGGCATGGGTGTGCTGACACAATATCTCGTGACAAAAAACCGTCCCGTAAAGGCTGTGGAGATTGACCGCGAGTCGGTGGTGTATCTGCACGAGCACTTCCCAACCATGCGCGAGAATATCATCGGACAGGATTTCCTGAAGATGGACCTCAACACAATCTTCGACGGAAAGCCGTTTGTCCTTACCGGCAACTACCCCTACGACATCTCATCGCAGATATTTTTCAAGATGATTGACAATAAGGACCTTATCCCTTGCTGCACTGGAATGATTCAGCGTGAGGTGGCAGAGCGCATGGCTGCCCGACAAGGGACAAAGACATACGGAATATTGTCGGTGATGATACAGGCGTGGTACGACGTTGAATACCTGTTCACCGTCGATGAGCACGTGTTTAATCCGCCACCGAAGGTGAAGAGTGCCGTCATTCGCATGACACGCAACGGAGTCAACTCGCTGGGATGCGACGAGCGCCTGTTCCGTCGTGTGGTGAAGGCTGTGTTCGGACAACGGCGCAAGATGCTTCGCGTGTCGCTAAGGCAGATACTGCCTGAAAAGAGAAACGACGACGACTTCTACAAACACGAGATAATGACACTGCGTCCGGAGCAGATAAGCATTAAGCAATTTGTGGAACTGACCAATATGGTGGAACAAGAAATGAAAGGATAGAATATGGACAGAAGACAACGATACGACACTCTCATCAGACAGATTGAAAGCCTCATCAGCGGCGAGACCGACGAGACGGGCGTACTGGCAAACGTGAGCGCAGCAATGAAGGAGGCTTTTCCCGAAAGGTTTTTCTGGGTGGGATTCTATCTTGTTCGCAACGGTGTACTGCGTCTCGGACCGTTCCAAGGCAGCGTGGCGTGCTACGAGATTCCGTTCGGAAAAGGCGTTTGTGGCACGGCATGGAAAGAAGGGGAAACAATAATTGTCGACGACGTAGAGGCTTTTCCAGGACACATTGCATGCTCGTCGCTGAGCAGATCGGAGATAGTAGTGCCCATAAGAAAACACAATGGCGAGATAGTAGGAGTGATCGACATCGACAGTAAAAATCTGGCCGACTTCAATCAAGACGACGGCAATTGTCTTGAGCAGATAGCTGCTCTGCTGACGGACAATCTATATGCTTAGGACTGATTTTTCTTTAAAAATTGTTGGCAGAATAAATCTAAATACATAAATTTGTAGTCACGAAATCGGCTTGGCCCTTTTTATAAGGGATAGCTCGAATAACAGAAATCTAAAAACCAAAAAATATGATCGACGTAAAAGCAACACTAACCGACGCTGAAGAGCGTATGGAAATGGCGGCAATGTTTCTGAAAGATTCACTCGACCGCATCCGTGCCGGACGTGCCAACGTGGCAATTCTCAGTGGAGTGAGAGTAAACAGCTACGGCTCAATGGTGCCACTCAACCAAGTGGCTAATGTGTCGTGTCCCGATGCACGTACAATAGCAATCCGCCCATGGGACAAAAAAGCCATCAAAGACATCGAAAAGGCCATTATGGACTCCGACGTGGGCATCACACCCGAGAACAACGGCGAAATCGTTCACCTGAGAATACCACAGCCAACAGAGGAACGCCGTCGCGAACTGGCTAAGCAGTGCAACAAAATCGGCGAAAAGGCAAAGGTGGAGGTGCGCAATGTGAGAGGCGACATCAAAGAGAAGCTGAAGAAAGCCATCAAAGACGGGCTCTCTGAGGACAACGAAAAAGATGCCGAACTCGAACTGCAGAAAGTGCACGACAAGTATATAAAGAAGATTGACGAGATACTTGCCGAGAAGAACAAGGAAATAATGACAATATAAACAGAACGAAAGAAATGGGGAATATGGAGTCGGAATATCTCGAGGGAGGTTGTTTCTGAAACGAATCCTCAGTTCACTCTTTCCGCACTCCACATTCCACATTTCTAATTTATCATTCTTGAAAGGTCTCGTAATTAAGAACACAGGCTCGTGGTACACCGTCAGGACCGACGACGGACGTACCATCGAAAGTAAGATTAAAGGCAACTTCCGACTGAAAGGCATCCGCAGCACCAATCCCGTTGCGGTGGGTGATATAGTGCATATAGCCGTCAATCAAGAGGGGACAGCTTTTATTACTGACATTGAGGATCGTCGTAATTACATCATCCGACGGTCACAGAACCTTTCAAAACAATCGCACATCATAGCCGCAAACGTCGATCAGGCATTCCTGATTGTCACTCTGCGCTTCCCAGAGACAAGTACCACATTCATTGACCGTTTCCTGGCATCGGCTGAAGCCTACGATGTGCCAGTGGTACTTGTGTTCAACAAAACCGACTTGCTCAACGACGACGACCTACACTTGATGGAGATGATGATGTCGCTCTACGACAGCATCGGGTACAAGTGCTTCGCTATATCAGCCGCAAACAACGAAGGTATCGATGCTCTGTTACCAATCTTGAAGGACAAGATAACCCTCCTCAGTGGTAACAGTGGTGTGGGCAAGTCGACACTCATCAATCTCATCCTGCCCGAGGCAAACCTGCGTACCGCCGAGATAAGCGATGCACACAACACCGGCATGCACACCACCACATTCAGCGAGATGTTGCAACTGCCGTGCGGGGGGTACATAATCGACACACCGGGCATTAAAGGCTTCGGAAGTTTCGACATGCAGCCCGAAGAGATAACAAGTTATTTTCCCGAGATATTCCGTTTCTCGAAGAACTGCCGGTTCAGCAATTGCACTCACACCCATGAGCCTGGTTGCGCAGTAATCGACGCCATCGAGAAACACTACATTGCTCAAAGCCGATACCAAAGCTACCTCTCGATGTTCGCCGACAAAGACGACAATAAATATCGCGAGGCTTTTTAAGGCATTTTTAGTTGATATGCAGAATCTAATAGGTTGATTTGCAAATACAATCAACCTATTTTTTTATATACAAAACTTAATCAAATATCAAAACAGCACAAATGATAAGCGCCATGATGAACATGTTGATACTTGTTTCGCCTAATATTGCATTCAACGCTCTACCCTCTCTGATACGCTTCATCTTACTCCAAGATAAGTAGTGACGCAGAGGATAGACAAACCACACGGCAAGGAACAGGAAGAGTGCGTGTGGCCTGGCTGTGCTGCCGGTCTTCAGTAGCACCCAAAGCAAAATGGTGAGAAGCGTCACAACGATGCCGATAGCGAGGTAGAGATAAAGCCCATACTCCTCGCCCAAGCGCACCACGATGGTCTTTTTGCCAGAGATGCGGTCCTCGTTCCTGTCGCGATAGTTGTTTATCACAAGCAGTGCGTCGATGGCAATGCCCGAGATGAGCGCGACAAGCACAGACAGCGGCGTCAGAGTAAGCGTCTGCATGTAGTATGTACCACACACCGGAACAAAGCCGAAGAACACCAACACCAGCGCATCACCCCATCCGAGATAGGAGAAACGGGTTGTGTAAAGAAAAGCGAAGAGTATGCATAATAATCCGATTGCGATATATTCGCAACCATGAAACATCATATATTTCCCACTGATTATCACTGCAATAAGTCCTGTAAAGCATGCCAAGACGATGACAATGGCTATTCCCGCCTTCATAGCACGTGGCGTGATCCATCCCTGAGCACAGGCCCGCTCGGGTCCGAGACGGTCGGCACGGTCGCATCCACGCTGATAATCGAAAAGATCATTGATGAAATTGGCCGCTATCTGCATCAGACAAGCGAAGAGTAGGCAGCATATCCACAGCACAACATGCACCACTGGAGTGGAAAACGAACGAGCCCCGTCGAGCATATCGGTCTGTCGGAAAGCCCCTACCCGAAACGCCAGTGCCCCTGCAAGCAACACTGGAATCATTGCACCTGTCAGCGTCTTCGGCCGTGCCGCCAACACCCAAGCGCGAAGCGAATTTACTTTTACATCCTTCATAGTAATCACCAACAATCTAATAAAATCACATCACCCCTACTGCAACACGTCGTCAACTTTTTATCCCCGTGAACATTCGGCACAAGCCAAATGTGAACGCCTTCGCCTCTACATCACGGAATCCTGCCTCTTTCAACATCCGGCACACTTCATCAGGCTTTGGAAACCTCAGCACCGACTCGGGTAGATAGCGGTAGGCATTGCGATTGCCTGAGACAAGACCGCCGACAAACGGCAATATATGAAGAAAATACAGTTTATATGCCCAGCGCAACAGAGTATTCGACGGCACAGACAGTTCTACTATGCATACCAGCCCACCGGGCCTTAGTACGCGCAGCATCTCATTAAGTCCTTGCTGCAGATGCTCGAAATTGCGCACCCCGAAAGCGACACTTACGGCATCGAACGTGTCATCCTCGATGCCCAAATGCTCGCAATCGTCAACATGCATCTCGATGTTGAGCCCAAGTGCTTTCACTTTCGCAATACCCACATCGAGCATGCCCTGCGAAATATCCACACCTGTCACCTTCTCCACTCCCGCCTGCGACAAAGCAATAGCGAAATCGCCCGTACCGCAGGCAACGTCGAGAACATGTTTCGGACGTGTAGCAACAATACGACGCACTGCCTTCCGACGCCACCCCTTGTCGACATTGAGCGATAGTATGTGGTTCAACTTGTCGTAGGTAGGCGCTATGTCATTGAACATTTGCTCTACAAATTCTTTCTTTGCCATTATTCCGTCTGTACTGCGTTGTTAGTGTTATAATCCTCGAGCCGTTGCTGAAGTAGGTCGAAGATGGCTTTTGAGGGCATGCTGAGCTCGCTGGTAGCAAACGATTCGGGCGCTCCACCGACCACCACATTAAATCGCCGCAGCTTTTTGCCCAACATGCTGGAATTCTCTGTCTTACGCTCCTCGATTTTATCC
>JAEEGL011172185.1_pt1 | contig 10296 bp, 10 predicted proteins | sample 9134231 | NCBI WGS metagenome assembly JAEEGL01 (sample SAMN16246548, study PRJNA631951) | gut metagenome | biome: gut microbiome; feature: rumen; material: fiber-attached | host: Bos | place: Iran: Karaj | collected 2018-10
GTGATGCTGCAGAGATCCTCCATAAACTTGCGGCACTCCTCCTCGGTTTTCAAGGTGAGGATCGCCTTGTACATGGCGGTGTTCTCGATCCTGCGGTTGCTCTTTTTCAAGTCCTTATCTCCCTTCGCCACCACTTTTTCTGCATCTTACCACGATTCAGCAGGAATGTAAAGCTTTAAATCGTGATGAAGACTGGAAGTGAAATCCAAAACTCCTATTGTTTCAGCACGGGCAGAGTGGTATAATGCCTCCACCGATTATTACCAAAGCTGCGAGGCAGAACATGAAACGACACCTGACATTTGCTCTGATCATCATCCTTCTCATGCTGGCCGCCGCAGGAGTCTCCCTCCTGGCGAAGAATAAAACGCCGACGCCTTCATCCTCCCCCTCCGGGACGCCCGGGACGACGGCATCCGCTTCTGCCCCGGCTGCGGAAACGCCTGCCGCCCCACCGGAGACGGCTGCGCCGACGGTGAGGCCCACCGAAGCGCCTACCCAAGAACCGACGTCCGAGCCCACGCCGGAGCCCACCCCCGAACCCACGCCGGAGCCCACGCCCGCTCCGACGCCCACGCCCAATCCCAACGGCTACGCAGAGATCGACTATTCTTCCCCCGCCCTGCTGGGCGAGACGGCGGATGCGGGCCAGGAGTACATTGATCAGATCATCTATCTGGGGGACAGCACCACCTACGGCATGAAGTATTACGCCGTCCTCTCCGGCGGGAAGGAAACGCTGCAGGTCTGGACGCCCTCCAGCGGCACCCTGACCCTCTCCAACCAGAGCTTTGCCGCCATCGTCTACCCCGACGAGGGGACGGAGATCCCCATCCGGGAGGCGGTGGAGAAAAAGAAGCCCGCCATGATGGTCATCACCCTGGGGGTCAACGGCGTCGCCTTTATGGACCGGGACAGCTTCATCAGCGAATACACGGACCTGGTGACGGACATCAAGGAAATCAGTCCCGACACAAAGATCATCATCCAGTCCATCTTCCCCGTGGCCAGCAACTATGAATACCTGGGCAGCATCAACAACGAAAAGATCACCACCGCCAACACCTGGCTGCTGGAGGTTGCAGAGAACACCGGGGCAAGGTATCTCAACACCATTTCGGTGCTCATGGGCTCTGACGGCTACATGATCGACGCCTACCAGAACGGGGACGGCCTGCATCTGAACAAGGACGGCTTCCGTGTGGTGCTGAATTATCAGCGCACCCATGGCTGGAACTGAGAATACGGGAGGACCAACAATGAAAAAGATCGCTTGCATCCTGCTCATTCTGTCTGTCCTGCTGGCCCTGGGGGCCTGCGGAAAGAAGGAAACCTGGCGCACGGACGTGCCCCTGAGCTCCCTGGCAGACGCTGTGGAGAAGCACCTGGACGCCGGCAGCCTGGCCTCCATGCAGGAGAGCTATCTGAAGGGCATTATGAAGATGGACCCCTCCCTGTTCGCCGACTGGGTGGTGAAGATCAACGCCTACGGCGCGAACATCGACGAATACGGCATCTTCAAGGCCCCGGACGAGGCGGGGGTCGCCGCCGTGAAGCAGGCGGCGGAGGATTACCTGAAGCTCCGGCGGGACAGCTGGATGGAGGAATACATGCCCGAGGAAAAGCCCAAGCTCACCCAAGCCGAGGTCAAGGTCTGCGGCCTCTATGTGATCTATGTGATCGTGGCCGACGACGTGCGCGGCCCGATCCTGGCAGACTTTGCCAACGCGCTGAAAAACTGAACGTCCGGCAGAATAATTTTCCGCCTCCCGCAAAGAATATCCCCGACGATATTCTTACGGGAGGCGCTTTTTATGAAATTCAGATCCATAGCGATCCTGATCCTATGCCTGTCGCTGCTGGCCGGTGCGGCGCTGGCGGTCGAGGTGGAAACGGTGACGGTCAGCACCGTCGGCAGCGCGAACTCTGCACCGGTGGCGGAGAACCTGGAGCTCAGCACCTATCGGGATGTGTCCGTTTCCGGCACGTTTCAGGCCGTGGACCCGGAAGGGGACCTGCTGAGCTTCCGCATCACCGCCGCTCCCGGCAAGGGCAGCGTCGCGGTGCGGGGCAGCAGCTTTGTCTATACCCCTGCCGGCGGGAAACGGGGCCGGGACCGGTTCAGCTATCAGGCCATAGATTCGGAGGGCAACGTCTCTGCCGACGCGACAGTAAGCATCCGCATCGGGAAGCAATCCTGCCCCGTGTCGTATCCCGAGCTGAACGGAAACGGCTTGCAGTACGCGGCGGTAAGGCTGGCGGAAAAGGGCGTGTTTACCGGGGAGAAGATCAACGGCTGCTGGTGTTTTTCCTCCGATACGCCTCTGAAGCGGGGGGATTTCCTCACCATGTGTGCCGCCCTCACGGGGATGGAGCCTCTGGAGGACGTGACCCGGACCGGGTTCTATGACGATGAAAGCATCAGTCCCTGGCAGAAGCCCTATGTCTCAGCCGCCCTCCTCTACGGCGTGGTGCAGGGCAGCGCGGGAGACAGCGGGCGGACCGTGTTTCGGGGTAATCAGCCCATCACCCGGGCGGAAGCGGCGGTGATGCTCAACAGTTTTCTGGAGATATCCGACGCTTCCGGCCTCGTCTACAGCGAGGATGTTCCCGGCTGGGCTGCTCAGGCTGTGGCGAACCTCCGCGCCTGCGACATCTGCTCCGGCGACGATTTTCACGCCGGACGCACCCTGACCCGGGGCGACGCTGCCGAAATGCTCAGCGCCGCCATGGATGTGCTGGAGGCCAGGGGGAAGAACAGCCGCTTCAGCTGGAGCCGGTGAAGAAGGTAAAGGAGTCCCTGCCTCGGCAGGGGCTCCTTTCCATCATTTTATCTGTTCCAAAGCTTCCACTTTGCTGCGCTCCGGGGTCACATAGATCGTCTTATAGTCCGTGTAGATCACCATGCCGGGGCGGGCGCCGCCGGGCTTTTTTACATAGCGGACCAGGGTATAGTCCACAGGTACGTTCGCGCTGTTCCTGGCTTCGGAATACCAGGCGGCCAGCATCGCGGCGGTCTCCAGGGTTTCCCGGTCCTCCCTGCCGCAGCGGGCCACCACATGGCTGCCGTGACTTTTCTGCACATGGAACCAGACGTCGTTTTTGTCTGCGGATTTCAGCGTCAGCCAGTCGTTCTGCAGATTGTTCTTTCCCACCTGGATCAGGCTGCCGTCCGGGCTGCGATAGCGCAGGGGCCGGGGCGGCGGGTCTTTCCTGCGGCGCTTGTCCGTGGGGTGCAGATAGCCCTGGCTGATGAGCTCCTGCCGGATCTCCCCCAGGTCCTTTTCTCCGGCGGCCAGGGTCAGCTCCTGCTGCACGCTCTCCAGGTATTCCAACTCCCGCCGGGCTTCGTCGATCTGCTCCGTCAGCACCTTTTCCGCGTTTTTCGCCTTGGTATAGAGCTTGTAATAGCGCTCCGCATTCTGCTGGGGGGAAAGCTTCGCCTCCAGGGGGATGGATATTGAGGCGTTCTCGGGATCGTAGAAATTCTCCGCCTCCAGCGCCGTCTGTCCCCGCTGCATGCGATAGAGATTGGCCTTGATCAGGTCGCCGTACTGCCGCCAGGTCTCCCTCTGGGCGGTGGCCTTCCGCTCCTCCAGCCGGGCGGCCAGCTTCCGCGCCGCCCTCTCCCGCCGGTTCTTCACCAGCTTCACCAGGGTCTGGCTCCGCTGCTGCTGATGGGCGAAGCGCTCCTTCTCCGTGTAGAAGCTGTCCAGCAACTCCGAAAAGCTCTCCTTCGTCTCCTGCCGGAGAGCGCCGCCGTATTGCCGGATGGGGCGGCAGTAGAGGTCAAAGGGAGCGTCGTCGCGCAGGAGCAAAGTGGGCTGCGCCTTCTGCTCCCGCAGGGCGGAGAAAGCGGCCCAGAGCTTGTCGGCGGAGGTCTCCCCCAGGCGCACGTCGCTCTCCCCGGCAGCCCGGGCCGCCAGTTCCCGGGCCAGCAGGGGCGAGACCCCCGCGAAGGTCTGCACCAGCCATTCGTCGGCCTTCTGATCCCGCCTGCCCTGGGCAAAGGCCTGCGCAAACGCCTCCTCCGTGGTCTGGAACAGGTTCTCTTTCTCCTGGGCGGGAGGCAGAGCATAAAACAATCCGGGCAGGAGGGGACGTTTCGGCGCAGTCATGGGGTCTGCCTTATGCAGGCAGTCCAGGATCCGTCCTGCGCCGTCCACCAGGATGATATTGGCGTTCCGCCCCATCAGCTCCACGGCCAGGAGCTTTTCCGAGGCCTCCCCCAGCTCATCCAGGCATGCAAACCGAAGGAGCATCACCCGTTCCCAATCGGGCTGCTCCACGCTGAGGAGCCGGGCGCCGCTCAGGTGCTTTCGCAGGAGCATGCAGAACATGGGCGGCTCCGCCGGGTTTTCCCGGTCCATCCGGGTCAGATGCACCCGGGCGGAGCCGCTCCCGGCGCTGATCAGCAGGCGCACCGCCCCGGCGCCGCCCCGCAGATGAAGGAGCAGCACATCCCTCTCCGGCTGCTGCACCTTGTCCACCCGGCTGCCAGCAAGGGCCTGCAGCTCCGCCGTCACTTCCGATATACACAGCGCGTCCAGCGGCATCAGTTTTCCTCCACGATCGCGGCGAACAGGACATTCAGCCGCTCCCGCCTGTTCATCAGATAAAGGTAGCCGAAAAGGGCCTCCAGGCCCGTGGCGGCGTGATAATCCCCCAGGCGGGCATGCTTCGGCACCGAATGGACCTTGACGTTCCTACCCCGGCGGAAGACCTCCGCCTCCTCCTCCGTCAGCAGGGGCAGCAGCTTTTCCATATCCCCGGCCTGGGCGGCGGCGTTCACCATCTCCACGGCGGCCCGGTGGTGGCTGCCGCTGTTCCCGCCGACGGCGGACAGATGGACGCGGACCAACAGCTCAAACACCGCGTCGCCCACATGGGCCAGGGCCAGACTGCCCAAGGCCCGGACCTCCGCCTCCGTCAGAGGCGAGGCGAAATAATCTGTCTCCATGTTCGGATCCTTCCTTTTCTGAGGCTCAAGGCTGCTTCGTTCCGGCATCTGCTGCCGGGAAGCTGACCTGGAAGCGCATGCCGCCCTCCCGGCGGTTGGAGGCTTCCACCGTACCTCCGTTTTTCAGAACGGCGTCGTGGACGATGGCCAGGCCCAGACCGCTGCCGCTCTGCTCGCCGCTGCGGGCTTCATCCACCCGATAAAAGCGGTCGAAGATACTGCCGAGCTTTTCCGGGGGAACGCCCTCGCCGGTGTCGTCCACCACCAGCTCTACCCGGTCCCCCAGGCGGTAGAGGAGCATGTTCACCTTTCCGCCGACGACGTTATACTTGATCGCGTTCTCCACCAGGTTGAAGATGATCTGATGGAGATCATCCGGATTGGCGTGAACGAGACACTTCTCCGCAAGGTTGCTGCTGAGGGTCACGTTCTTCTGATCCGCCAGGGTCTGCAGCATCTTCATGGCCTCCGTGGCCACCCTGCCCAGGTCCGCGTCCTCCCTCAGCTCCCTGGCCTTGCTGTCCAGCTTGGTCAGCTCCTGGAGCTGCTGGGTGACGCGGGCCAGGCGTTCCGCTTCCCGGCCGATATCATAGACGAAATCCCGCACGGTGGCCTTATCCATGCCGTCGTTCTGCACGATGCTGTCGGACAGCAGCGTGATGGCGGCCAGGGGCGTTTTCAATTCATGGGAGGCGTCGGAGACGAAACGCTGCCGCATTCCCTCGATCTGCTGCAGCCGGTCCGCCAGGAGATTGATTTCGCCGCTGATCTCTCCCAGCTCGTCCAGGCCCTTGTCGGCGATGCGGGTGTCGTAACGTCCGGCCCCGATGCCCCGGATCCCCGTGAGGATCATGCGGGTGCGCCGGGAGATCAGGTAGCCCAGAAGCAGGCCCACCAGCAGGGAGAATATGGCCGTTATCAGGGAGATGGACAGCAAATTACGGCGCAGGCTATCGATCAGAGCCGCCTGCGCCGTATCGTATTCATAAAGGAAGACCGCGCCGATGATGCTGCCGCGGCTCATGACCGGGATGCAGGCGCGGCTGGAGACCGCACCGGACTTCAGCTCGGAAAAGAACACATTGTTTCCCGCAAGGGCCAGCTCAACTTCCTGCTCCGGCGCCAGGTCCCCCGCGCTCTCGCTCTGGAGGGCCGTGTTGTCATAGACGATGCGCTTCTCCCGATCCGTTACGAAGACGCGGCTGAGGCGCTGATCGTCCAAAAGGGCCATCACCTTGCCGACCTCGTCCGCATGCAGCACATTCAGGGAGGAAAGCGAGGATGCATACAGGGACGCCTGATTCAGCATGGAGCTGCTTTTGGCTTCAAAGAGCAGATCCCGGCTCTTGACCACAGGAAAGACGTTCATGGCGATCAGGCAGCCCAAAATCACGGCGCTGTAGGCAGCGCCGTACTGCAGCTGCAGGCCGAAACGGCTCAGGATCCCACGAAGCTTACGCTTTAAGATAGTAGCCGACCCCCCACTTGGTCATGATCTTGACCGGCTCCGCCGGGTCCACTTCCATTTTTTCCCGGATGCGGCGGATGTGAACGTCCACGGTGCGGATATCCCCCTGATAATCGGCGCCCCACACCAGCTTCAGCAGTGCATCCCGGCTGAACACCTTGCCGGGGTTGCGCATGAGCAGCTCCACCAGGTCGAATTCTCTGGCGGTCAGTTCGATCTCCTGCCCGTCCCGGAAAGCCACGCGGCTCTCCGTATCCAGACGATAGGAGCCGCTGACCAGCACGGAGGCCGGGGCGGCTTCGCTCTCTGCGGGCGTGCTTCTCCGCAGCAGGGCCCGGACCCGCGCCTTCAGCTCCAGAATATTGAAGGGCTTGGTCACATAGTCGTCCGCGCCGTATTCAAAGCCGATGATCTTATCGTTATCCTCGCTCTTGGCGGTGAGCATGATGATGGGCAGCTTGGAGAAGGAACGGATCTCCAGGCAGGCGTCCAGCCCGTTCTTCTTCGGCATCATCAGATCCATGATGATCAGATCGATGCCCCCGGCCCGGACCTTTTCCACAGCCTCTTCCCCGTCGTAGGCGGTCTCCACGTCGAAGCCGTCCATTTCCAGATTGAATTTGATCCCCTTCACCAGGGCTTTTTCATCGTCAACGACCAGAACTCGCATGTTTTTCTCCTGCTTTTATTTTTCTGTGCCTAGGGTGATCAGCTCCTGCAGCGCTTCGAAAGTGCTGCTGCCGATGCCCTTCACATTCGTCAGCTCATATAGATATTGAAATCCGCCGTTCGCTTCCCGATAGGCCACGATCCGCTCCGCCAGGGCCGGACCGATGCCCGGCAGGGTCTGGAGCAGGGCTTCATCCGCCGTGTTGATATCCACGAGTTCCCCCGGCATTGCCCGGACTTCCTCCGCCGGGGCCCGGGCCACCGCCGTCACATTCTCGCTTCGGCTGCGGACGCGGAGACTTCCGAGGAAAAAGCCCAGCAGCAGGCAAAGGCAAAATGCGCCTGCCAGCACCCCCGGGCTGCGGAAAACCGCCCTGAATCTACGGAATCTCACGCTTTCCGGCTCCTTCTCCCCAGAATACCTCGATACTAATTAAATATCTCATATTTCCTCTTGCAATTCAAGCCCCATCTTTGCTATATTTTAATTGTTATACTATCGATTATGGAGACCCCCATGAAACATTTTATACGTTCTTTTCTGACCCTCTTCCTGGCGGCGATCCTGCTGCTGGGGGCGACGGCGCCCTGCCTGGCGGCGGAGGAAGCGCCGCCGGTGATCGACGCCAAGGCTGCCGTGATGATGGATGCGGCCTCGGGCAACGTGCTGTTTTCTCTCAATGCAGATACGCCCCTCTATGTGGCCGGGCTGACGGTGATGATGACCGCTCTGCTGGCGGCGGAAGCGGTGGAACGCGGTGAAATCGCCTACACGGATTCGGTCACGGCCTTCAGCACCGCTCACAGCGACATCACCGCCGACGCCAGCATCCAGAATATCGTGCCCGGGGAGGAGATGCCCCTGAAGGATCTGCTGATCTGCGCGCTGGTGGGCGGAGCAAGCGAAGCCTGCAACATCATCGGCGAATATGTCAGCGGGAGCCTCAGCCGCTTTATCAGCGACATGAATCTGCGGGCCGCCGAGCTTGGCTGCAAGAGCACCAATTTCGTCAACGCCCACGGTCTCCCCAACGAAAACCACTACTCCACCGCCTATGACATGGCGCTGATCGCCGCCGCGTTCGTCCAGCACGAGGAGCTCGTGGAGATCTCCGACACGGTCTCGGCGGATATTCCCGCCACCAACCTCTCCGGCGCCAGGTCCCTCACCAACAATAACTATATCCTGCGGCAGGATTATACCCGCTACTATTACTCCTACGCCTGCGGGATCAAGACCAGCTACACGGACGACGCCGGCTACTGCCTGGCTTCCTCCATGAAGACGGACGGCAGTTATGTCGTCTCCATCGTGCTGGGCTGCAAGGTGGTGGAATCGGACAACGGCTTCTACGATATCCAGAGCTTCATCCAGACCCGGCGGCTTTTCCAGTGGTTCAATTCCTGCTACAGCCTGCGGGATGTGATCAATGTCATCGAGCCCATCACGGAGATCCCCGTCCGCCTGGCGGAGGGCACCGACACCGTGGTCTGCTGTTCCTCCGAGGGCCTGAAGCTTTTCCTCCCCAACGACCTGGATATTTCAAAAACATACAGTCGGGACATCCGCATCTTCAGCCAGCAGGAGGGGGCCGAACCCCTCACTGCCCCCATTTCCAGGGGACAGGTCCTGGGGGAAATGACGGTGCGCGGCGAAGACGGCAGCAGCTTCGGGCCCTTCACCCTGATCGCCAACACGGACGTGGCAGTCTCCCGGGTGGAGCTGATGCGCCAGCGCCTGAACGAAATGGTACACGGCAAGACCTTCCGCATCATCTTCCTTGCGGTCGCCGCCGTCATCGTCCTGTACATCGCTTTTGTCGTCCGCTATCGGATCCTGCGCAGCCGGGAGCGGAAAGCCCGGCGGGAGGAAGCCAGAGAGGCTGCGTCCTCCCGGAAATGATCTGCACAGAAACAGCCTCCGGCTCGTGCCGGAGGCTGTTTTTACCTTTCGGGATCACTTCAGCTTTGCGCCGCATCTGGGGCAGAAATTCGCCTCTGCCGGGCAGCTTTCGCCGCATTGGGGGCAGAACCGCCCGCCGGCGGCAGAGCGCGTTTCCGCATCGGTCCCGGCGCCGCCGTAGCGGGCGCAGTGTTCCTCCGGGGTGCTGGGATCGTTCTCCGCCTGCTGCACGCGCTCCCGGCCGGCGTTGCTCAGAGCGCTCGACTGATCGTAGAACAGGGCGGAGGAGGATGTGCCGCTGGTGATATACCAACGGTCGCTCTCGTCGAACTGGCTGACGGTGATGTTGACCTTATTGCCCGCAGCATAGCTCTTCACCCAGAAGACGATGTTCAGGCGGCCCAGGGCTTTGAGGCTCTGGCTGTTGATGGTCTCCGTATTGGTGGAGTTGTAGTACAGCTCCAGACCCAGGGGCCGCCGGGGCATGAAGCCGTTGGCAGACTCCGCTCCGTCGAAATAGGCCCGGGGCAGCCAGTTGTAATGGTCGCTTTTGAGGCGCTCATTGAAATAGGTATCCCAGCCGGCGCGGCCTGCGCCTCCCCCCTCGGTGAAGCCGCGGCCGAAGGGCTCGATATCGGCGAAGAGATACTTCATCATGCCCATGCCGTCGTCATAATCGTCCACCAGGCGGCAGACGCTCCAGACCCAATAGGCCGCAACGCTGCGGGGATCGGTCACGTCCACCACCTGCTTCAGCTCCGACAGGTCCCAGGGAGCCGGATCCGCCAGGGTGAAGACCTGATCCTTCATCCATTCCGCTTTCAGCTTTTTCATGTCAGACATCCCGATTCCTCCGTTCCGCGTCGGACCGTTTTCGTCCGGCGCTTCGTTTTGTTTATGTTTGGTTTATTATAAAGCATTATCCGTTTTTCTGCAAGAGGGGGCTCCCGCAGACCGGGACAGTCGTAAAGCCTGCCCCTCAGCCGATGAAGCTGATCCTTCCCTGCCCGTAAGGATCGGCATATTCCTCGCCGATCTCGCCGCCCAGGTCCTCCAGAATATAATCGATCAGCAGCTGGCTGTCCAGCTTGACCCGGTCCAAGAGAAGCTCGGCGTCGTTGAAGGCGGTGAATCCATCTCCGTTATCCAGCAGCGTATAATCCGTTCCGGCCAGGGTATAGGTCCTCGCCGGGTCCAGCGGCTCGCCGCCGATCATAACGCCGCGCACCCGACGCGGGCCTTCGATCCCGGCGCACAGGCCGAATTCATCGGTGAAGCAGCCGCTGGGAACGGATA
>JAEEGL012396938.1_pt1 | contig 10296 bp, 7 predicted proteins | sample 9134231 | NCBI WGS metagenome assembly JAEEGL01 (sample SAMN16246548, study PRJNA631951) | gut metagenome | biome: gut microbiome; feature: rumen; material: fiber-attached | host: Bos | place: Iran: Karaj | collected 2018-10
CATGAGCTCCAGGGCCCGGTCTCCGGTCCCGGCTTCCAGCACGTCGTAGCCCTCGCCCGTCAGATAGATGCGCAGCGCCGCGCGGATATCCGGCTCGTCGTCGCAGATAAGGATGGTGTACATCGTTCTCTCCCCCTTACAGTCCCAAGAATATCAGAACGGAGATTAAGAAAAAAGAGGATAATACCTTAAGATTCTTTTAAATTCCCTCGGAAGACGCGAAAGCGGCGGGAGATATTCTTCCGCCGCTTCGTTTTTTCGATTCGCCGGCCGAGAGAGCCGGCACGCATTTATTGCCACTGTCCGAGCATGCGCCGCATCCACTCTCCGACATCCATGGAGTATACCTCGTTGAGCGTCTCGGGCGCAAAAGCTCCCTCGATGGGACCTGAGTAAACCGGCCGCCCGCCGCTGAGCAGCAGCGCGTCGGTGCCGTAGGCGCGGGCAAGGCTCAGGTCGTGGACCACCGAGATCACCGCCCGGCCCGGCTCGCGAAGCCATTCGGAAATCAGCGCGAACACCTGCTTCTGATAGACCAGGTCCAGATGGTTGGTAGGCTCGTCCAGGATCAGCAGCTTCGGATTCTGCGCCAGCAGCTGCGCGAGAAATGTGCGCTGCAGTTCGCCTCCGGAGAGCGTCAGCACCGACTGCTCCATCAGCGGCGTAAGCCCCGTGAGCTCCAGGGCCCGCTCCACGCTCTCCTCGTCGGCGTCGCTGTGACGGGAAAAGATGCCCGGAGCGTAGGAATACCGTCCGAGACGTACGACCTCCTCCACGGTGAAGGAGTAGCCCACGGAGTGGTTCTGCGACAGGATGCCGATATTGCGCGCCAGCTCGGTGGGCCGGTAGCGCCGGACGTTTTCTCCCCGGAAAAACACCTCTCCGGTATACGGAGCGCTCTGAGCCACGGCGTTGACGATGGTGGATTTTCCCGCTCCGTTGGGACCGATCAGCATCAGCCAGCGGCCTTCCTCCAGCGTGAAGCTCACGCCGTCGACGACCGCCCGTTCTCCGTACCGGACCGTAAGGTCGCGCGCTTCCAGCATGGACATCACTTTCCCCTCCTTGTCTGATAGAAGATATTCACGAACAGGAGGGCTCCGATAAAGGAGGTGACCACGCCGATGGGCAGTTCTCTGGGGTTGAACAGGATCCGGGCCGCCAGGTCCGCCAGCATAAGGAACGTGGCGCCGCCGAACAGGCTGGCGGGAAGGATGCGCTTGTGGTTGGGTCCGGTGATCATGCGGACCATATGGGGCGTCACAAGGCCGACGAAAGCGATGGTCCCTCCGATGGACACGCACACGCCGATGAGGACGGATACCGTGATCATGATCGTGAGCTTTACCCTGCGGACATTGACGCCGATGTGGCGGGCGTTGTCCTCGCCGATGGCGAAGGCGTTGAGCTCCCGGGCATGGAACAGGATCAGCACTCCGCAGATCACCATGGCTCCGAGAAGCACCAGCGCGTTCTTATAGCTGCTGCCGGCGAGAGAACCCATGGTCCAGTAGGTGATGCTCTTGAGGTGGTCGCCCGCAAAGGTGATCACCAGCGAGAGCACGCTGTTGATGAACATGGAATAGATCACGCCGATGAGGATGATCGTGCTGGTGGACAGGGAGTAATCCAGCCGGTAAGCCAGCGACAGGATCAGTATCAGCGAGAGGAACGCAAAGGCCATGGACATCACCATGGTTCCGGCAAAGGGCAGCCAGGGGATCGTGATCTCAAAGGCGATGGCCAGCGCCGCGCCGAGGGCCGCGCCGGAGCTCACGCCCAGGGTGGAGCCGTCGGCCAGTGGGTTTTTGAGCAGGCCCTGCATGGCCGCGCCCGCTATGGAAAGAGACGCGCCGGTGAGCGCGACGCAGATCACCCTCGGCAGACGCACGGAAAGGATGATGGAGCTCGCGCGGATCGGCGGGATGGGCTTTTTCATGATCGCCGCCCAGATCACCGTAAGGGTGTCCTTAACGGGGACGCGGACACTGCCTACGCAGACGCACAGCACCAGCGTCGCGAACATGATCGCCGTGAAAAGCAGGTAGGCGCCGGGACCGAAGCCTTCCCTGCGCCTTTTCCGGATATAAGGAGAGGACGCCGAAGCGTCCTCTCGTTTGTCGCTCGGATCAGGCAGCATTCTCTTCCGCGCCGCCATAGACAAAGTCGTACATCATCTGCGCGCCCTGCATCAGGCGGGGAGACGGACGGCTGAGCTCATTGTCCACCAGGTTGAGGATCGCGGCGTTCTTGATGGCCGTGACGTTCTCCCAGCCGGGACGGGCCAGCAGCTCCTCGGTGGGCGTGGGGCCTTCGCCGAAATACATGGTGATGGTGACGATATAGTCGGGGTTGCGCTCGAGCACCTGCTCCTCGGAGATGGAGGCCCAGCCTTCCACGTCGTCGAAACAGTTCTTCAGACCGATCATCTCGGCGATCTCATTCATGAAGGTGCCCTTGCCGGCGGTCCACAGGCCGTACTGCAGCGGGGAGACCTCAAAGTACACCGTCTTGGTGCCGTCGCCCTCAGACTTGGCGGCAATATCGGCGAAGCAGGTCTTCATCTCATCAACGAGCGCGGAGGCCTTGTCCTCCTTGCCCAGAGCCTTGCCGATCATCTCGATGGCGCTGTAAACGCCCTGGATGTCCGTGGTCTCGGAGACGACCACCGCGACTCCGGCGGCCTCGAGAGCCTGGATCTGCTCCTCGGACTGGGCCATGGTGCTCATAAACAGCACCTGGGGCTCAAGGGCGATGATCTGCTCGGTGTTGGTATCGTAGCCGGACTGGACGGAGGGAACATCCAGCACCTCGGCCGGGCTGTCGCAGTACTCCCCGCGGCCGACGACCATGTCGCCGGCGCCGAGAGCGTAGATGATCTCGCAGTCGGCGGGCTGCAGCGCTACCACACGGGTAACGGGGGTGTTGATGGTGACCTCGCGGCCCATCATATCCGTGACGGTCACGGTCTCGGCAGCCGCTTCGGGCTCGGCGGCAGGCTCCGCGGCCGCTTCGGGCTCGGCGGCGGGTTCGGCCGGCGGCGCCGCGGTGGCGGAGACGGGCTCCTCCGCCGGAGCTTCGGCGGGAGCGGCCTCGGATTTCGCGGACGAGCCGCAGGCGGCCAGTGACAGGGCCAGGGCCAGGATCAGAACGAACGAAAGAACTTTTTTCACTGTACTCTCCTCCTCTTGACATTTCTGTACGTCAACAGTCGAACGCTGTTCAAACAGGCGCAATCGGCCTGTTTGTAACACCAAATATAGTACCGAACCGGGTATTCTGTCAAGATTTCAGAATACCCGGCGTGTTTTTAGTACATTATGTAGGAAAAAAGAGGCTCAGTAGACGCTGAACAGGATTTCTCCGTAGGAGGGATAGGGCCAGAAGGTCTTGTCGGTGATGGCCTCCATGGCGTCAGCGGCCGCTCTCAGCCGGGCCATCTCGGGAAGCATTTCCTTCCAGCAGCACAGCGCGAATTCCTCTGTGGAAGCGCACGCGGCGGCGTGTTCGATCGACTGTTCCAGACGCCCGGCTCCCTGCCACGCCTCGGTGACCAGCCCCGAGAGGCGCCTGGACAGATCCAGCTCGTAGGTGCAGGCCGTCTCCCCGAAGAGCACGGTCTTGCCCCGGGCCGAGGAGACTAGTTCTCCGGTAAACCGGCTTACCGCCGGGAGCACATCCTTTCGGATCATGTCCAGCATGGTCATGGCCTCTATCCGCACCTCGCGGGCGTAATGGTCCAGGATGATCTCGTATCGGGCGCGCAGCTCCGTTTCGCTGAACACGCCGTGGCGGGCAAACATCTGCACGTTTTTCCAGTCCAGGATCCTGGGCAGGCATTCGGGAGTGGTACGAAGATTCAGCAGTCCGCGGCGCTCGGCCTCCCGGACCCAGGACTCGTCGTAGCCGTTCCCGTTGAAGATGATGCGGCGGTGTTCCCGGATCGAGGAGCGGATCAGGTCGTGAAGAGCTCCCTCAAAATCTCCGGCCCCCTCCAGCTCGTCGGCATAGCGGCTCAGAACGTCCGCGACGGCCGTGTTGAGCATGATGTTCGCCTCGGAGATAGAGTCGGAGGACCCGACCATGCGGAATTCGAATTTGTTGCCGGTAAACGCGAAGGGCGAGGTCCGGTTGCGGTCGGTGGCGTCCTTGGGGAAGGACGGAAGGGCGTCCACCCCGACCTTGAACTGGACGGTCTCTCCGCGCTGATAGGGCGTATCGCTCTCGATGGACTCCAGAATGGATGTGAGCTCGTCTCCGAGAAATACGGACAGGATGGCGGGGGGCGCCTCGTCGCCGCCGAGACGGTGATCGTTGCCGGCGCTGGCCGTGGAGATGCGGAGCAGATCCTGATACTCGTCCACGGCCTGGATCACCGCTATGAGGAACAGCAGGAACTGGGCGTTCTCGGCCGGGGTATCGCCCGGATTGAGCAGATTCTCTCCCCTGTCGGTCGCCATGGACCAGTTGTTGTGCTTGCCCGAGCCGTTCACTCCGTCGAAGGGCTTCTCGTGCAGGAGGCAGACCATGCCGTGTCTGTCGGCCACGCGCTTCATGCGCTCCATGACCAGCTGATTCTGGTCGGCGGCGATATTGACCACGGAGTAGACGCAGGCCAGCTCGTGCTGCGCGGGCGCCGCCTCGTTGTGCTCCGTCTTGGCCGCCACCCCCAGCCGCCAGAGCTCCTCGTCCAGCTCGGCCATGAAGGCCGCGACCCTGGGCTTGATCGCGCCGAAATAGTGGTCGTCCAGCTCCTGTCCCTTGGGCGGGCGGCAGCCCATCAGCGTGCGTCCGGTGTAAACCAGATCGCGGCGGCGGCGGAACATCTCGCGGTCCACGAGAAAATACTCCTGTTCGGCGCCGACCATGGCCCGCACCGTACTCGTCTGCGTATCGCCGAAGAGGCGGAGTATGCGAAGCGCCTGCGTATTCAGCGCGTCCATGGAGCGCAGCAGCGGCGTTTTCTTGTCGATGGCTTCGCCGCCGTAGGAGCAGAACGCGGTGGGAATGCACAGCACGTTGTCCTTCACAAAGGCGTAGCTGGTAGGATCCCAGGCCGTATAGCCGCGCGCCTCAAAGGTGGCGCGCAGGCCGCCGGAGGGGAAGCTGGACGCGTCCGGTTCGCTTTGGATCAGCGCTTTCCCGCTGAACTCCAGGATCGCGCAGCCCCCGGGCGCCGGGGAGAGAAAGCTGTCGTGCTTTTCGGCGGTTATGCCGGTCATCGGCTGAAACCAGTGGGTGAAATGAGTGGCTCCTTTTTCGATCGCCCAGTCCTTCATGGCCGAGGCGACCACGTCCGCCTCGGTGCGGGTCAGGCGGCGTCCCCGCTCCCGCGCCTCGCGGAGCGCGTCGTTGATCTCCGCGGGCAGCCGTTCGGCCATGACCCGCTCGGAGAATACCATAGAGCCAAAGTCTTCCGCATTGAATCCCATGGTCGTGCAGTCCTTTCGTAAAAAGAAGAACGGCAAAGACACCGGACGGGTCTCTGTCGTGCCGTTACGTCAGTTTATCGCATGAAAACAGCATTTGTCAATAATTCCCTCCACGTGACTCCTCACAAAGGATCCCCCCCTGCGGCCCGGCTTTTCGTCTTTTTTGATCGCGGCGCCCGGCCGCCCCGGTCCGCGTCGGGCCGCGCGCCCATACGCTTGACACGGTTTTGCCGCTGCGCTTATACTGGGTTCGTATCGAAACGGAAAGGAGGAGTGTCAATGAGCGCCGGAAAGCGTGACTCTGTCACCGACAAAGCGCTGCGGCGCGCCGTGGACGACTGCCTTCTTTCCGCAGACCCTTCTCCCGAGAGCGAGGATCTGCTGCGCCGGTACAGCGCTTCGGCTCTGCGCTGCATCCTTGAGCGCAGAGACCGTTTTCTTCTCGCCGAAGCCCTGCGCAGAGATCTCTTCCCCGCCGGACTTGCCGCGCGCATGGAGAAGGAGACGGCAAATCTTCCCTTCCCGCTCCGGCTTCTTCTGACCCACCCGGAGATGGCCGACTCCGTTCCCCCGCCCGCCCGGGCCGGGGAAAAGGCGGAGGCGGCAAAGCCTGCCGACACCGAAGAGCTCCTGTCCCGCCGGCAGTTCGACGCGGGCGTGGCTCTTCCGTTCCTGCGCCGCGCCGTAGTGTCCATGCCCCGCCGGGCGGACCGCCGCGTCCTCTCCTTCGGGACCGACGGGCTCTCGTTTTATTACCGGCCCGGCGCGGAGATCGGCGAGGAGGATTTCCGCCATATGCTGATGCACTGCATATTCCGGCATATGTTCCCTCCCGAACGCGCGGACCGCTCTCTCTGGGATCTCGCGTGCGACATGTCCGCGGAATACCTGCGAGAGGAGATCCTGCCCACCGGAAAAAGCGGGCAGGTCCGCTACTCCGTCACCGGCGCTCTGCCGGAAGGCTGCGATCCCCGTTCCGCGATTTCGGTCTATCGGGGGCTGAGCGAGCTCTACAAGGATGAGCTCGCGGTGCTGCGGGGCCGTTTCCCGCGGGACGATCACCGGTACTGGTACGAGCGGCCGGAACGCGCTCCGGCTCTGCCCGGCTCCGGAGAGGGCGAGGGCGGTTTGGGGATCTCCCTTGGCGAAGGGGAAGAATACGCTCAGCGGCTGCGCAGCCTTCTGGACGAACGCTGGGGCGAGATCGCGGAGGCTCTTCTGCCCAAGCGGGGCGAGAAGAAGAAATACGGCCTCGCGCCGGGCAGCCGGGAGGAAAAGATGCTGCTCAGGCAGGAAGGAAAATACGATTTCACCCGGTATCTGCGCCGCTTTTCCATCCTGCGGGAGGAGCTGCAGCTCGATGAGAGCAGCTTCGACTATATCCCCTACTGCTACGGTCTGGAGCGGTACGGGAACCTGCCTCTCATCGAACCGCTGGAATACACCGAGAGCTTCAAGATCGCCCAGCTCGTCATCGCCATCGACACCTCCGGGTCCTGTTCCCGGGAAGTGGTGGAACGCTTCATGGCCGAGACGGAACGCATCCTGATGCGTCGGGAAAACTTTTTCCGGAAGATGGACATCCACATCATCCAGTGCGACGCCATCATCCAGGAGCACACGGTGATCCGCACTCCCGAGGACTGGAAGCGGTACCGCAGCGGCCTGACGATCAAGGGAAGGGGCGGCACCAGCTTCATCCCCGTGTTCCGTCTGGTGGATACGCTGCGAAGCCGCGGCGAGCTCAAGACCCTCAAGGGTCTTCTGTACTTTACCGACGGCGACGGAGCCTATCCTCACCGGGGCCCGGATTATGATGTGGCCTTTATTTTCCCCGACCGCGAATCCCTGCGCGTGAACCTGCCCGGCTGGATCACCCCTCTGTGTCTGGAACCATAAGATCGGAGAACAGATATGAACATACAGCAAGCCAAATACGAGATCATCCGCACGTTCCGCGCCTATACGGCGCGCCGGGACGACGGCGAGTACCGCATCAGCCCCGACAAGCAGCGGCCCATCCTGCTCATAGGGCCGCCGGGCATCGGGAAAACCGCCATCATGCGTCAGATCGCCGAGGAGACCGGCGCAGGGCTGGTGGCCTATTCCATGACCCATCACACGCGGCAGAGCGCCATAGGTCTGCCGTTCATCTCCAGGCGCGACTACGGCGGGCGGGAGTATTCCGTCACCGAGTACACGATGAGCGAGATCGTAGCCTCCATTTACGATTACATGGCCGCCACGGGAAAAACCGCCGGGATCCTGTTTCTCGACGAGATCAACTGCGTCTCCGAAACGCTCGCTCCCGTGATGCTGCAGCTCCTGCAGAACAAGACCTTCGGCACTCACCGGCTTCCCCCGGACTGGATGATCGTCGCCGCGGGCAACCCGCCCGAGTACAACAAATCCGTTCGTGAGCTGGACATGGCCACTCTGGACCGCGTCAAAAACATGGATATCGCCGCGGACCTCTCCGTGTGGCAGGCATACGCTCTCCGGCAGAACATCCATCTGGCGATACGCACCTACCTTACGGTCTATCCCGAGCATTTTTACAACATAACCGATTCCGACCGCGGCCGTCTGTTCGTCACGGCAAGGGGCTGGGAGGATCTGAGCTGCATCCTTCTCTCCTATGAGGAGGAGGGAGAGAGCGTCGGCGAGGAGTTCTTCCTTCAGTATCTCCAGCACGACGAGATAGCCCGCTCCTTCGCGCTGTACTACGACCTGTTCCGCCATTTCAGCGGCGAGGGCTCCCTCGCGGACCGCCTTGCTTCGGACCCGGAAAAGCTTGCATCCTTCTCCGCCACCGAGTGCATGGCGGCGGCCGCCATGCTCTTCAATCCGATCCGGTCCGCCGGCCGGGAACGTTTCGAGGCATTGCGGACCCTGGAGCGGCGGGAGGAACAGCTGCGTCTTGCCGGCGCGGAGGCCGATTTTGCCGACGAGATGAAAAAAGACGCCTATTTCCGGGAGCGCCGCGGCGAACTGGATGTACGCTCCGCTCACGGCGTGATCAGGCCGGACGAGGAGTTCCGGGAGCGCCGGGTGCTCGACACCCTCGAACGCGACGCCGGCAGCTGGATCAAAAGCGGAAGGAGCGGGCCCTTTCCCGATTATGAACGCCGCCTGATCGACGAAGAGCGGAAACGGCTGGATGCGGAGGCAAAAAGGATCCTCGCCGATATCGGCGAGGCGTATCGGGTCCTGGAGCTGTGTCCGCGCGGCCGCAGCGCCCTGCTGTACCTGACCACGGATCTCGGGGGCGACGAGGCTCTTTCGGAGCTGCTCAGGGACTATGAGTGCGAGCCCTGGCTGCGCTACGGCAGGGAGCTTCTGAAAGAGGAATGATCACGTTAAGAAAAAGAGGATCTGCGCCGGGCAGATCCTCTTTTCGGTTTTCTTCTTCGATCCGGGCGTGAGCCTTTTCCGGTTCAGGAGAGGATATCCTCAAAATACCGTTCGACCGTTTCCGGCGTATCCCGGCATCCGTCCGCGAACCACCACTTCACGGTCTCTATGAAGGTGCCGGAATACAGGCCCGTATACAGCTTCTCGGGAACGGAGATCATTTTTGTTTTCAGCTTTTCGCGGATCTCGCTTCCGAGTTCTTTTTCAAACCACCGCCGGAAGTATTCCCAGAACAGTTCCGCGCTTTCCCCGGAAAACAGCCGTCCGAACCGCTTCTGATCCTCCTTCAGATGAAAAAGGATATGGGTCAGCCTCTCGGCGAGCGTGTTGGGAGAGTGGGAAAAGTCGTGGTCCTCCTCCCTGCCGGGGTTTTCGTCAAAAATATGGGAAAACAGATCCGTGCATATTGCGTCGAGCACGCTGTCCTTCGTCTCAAAATGGGCATAGAACGTAGAGCGGCCTATGTCCGCTTTGTCTATGATATCCTGGACGGTGATCTGCGCGTACCGCTTTTTCGAAACCAGCTCCTCGAAAGCGGCGAACACGGCTTTTCTGGTTTTCTGCCGGCGTCTGTCCATTCTGTCTCCTACTCCTTTTCATCGCGGTATCGCAGCAGCATTGCCGCGTTGACCACCACGAACACCGATCCGAAGTTGTGCCACAGCGCCCCTGTGACCGGAGTCAGCACCCCCGCCGCCGACAGGACGACCGCCGTGATGTTGATGATCATGGACGCGATAATGTTGGTTTTCACCTTCTGCATGACTTTTTTCGTCAGAGACAGCAGATACGGCACGCGTTTGATATCGTCGCTCACCAGCACGGCGTCCGCGGATTCGATGGCGATATCGCTGCCGATCCCGCCCATGGCGATCCCGGCGTCCGCCGCGGTCAGCGCGGGAGCGTCGTTCACGCCGTCGCCGATCATGCAGATCGGCTCGGCGCCGAGCGCGTACTGCCTGATGATCTCCATCTTGTCCTCGGGAAGCAGTTCGGAACGCACGTCGGTGATCCCGACCCGGGCGGCTATCGTCTCGGCGGCGCGCGCGTTGTCGCCGGTCAGGAGCATCGGCGTCACGTTTTCGCCGATCAGCCTCCCCACGACAGCCGCCGCGTCCGGGCGGACCTCGTCCGCCAGGGCAAGGAATCCCGCCGGCTCCCCGTCGACGGCGAGCCAGATCACCGTAGCCCCGGACCGATAGCAGCGTTCCGCCCGGTCATCGGCAGCCGGCAGCTCCACGCCTTCCGTGCGCATGAAGTCCGCCTTGCCCGCCAGCACGTTTCTGCCCTCGACCCGTGCGGAGATCCCGCGCCCGGCGATCATCCTGAAGTTCTCCGCCTTCGGGAGCGCGCCTTCCCAGCTCTCCGTGATCGCCACGCCGAGAGGATGCTCGGAGAGCTTCTCGGCGGACGCCGCGAGGCGATGGATGTCTTCTTTTCCGAATTCCCC
>JAEEGL013153151.1_pt1 | contig 10296 bp, 6 predicted proteins | sample 9134231 | NCBI WGS metagenome assembly JAEEGL01 (sample SAMN16246548, study PRJNA631951) | gut metagenome | biome: gut microbiome; feature: rumen; material: fiber-attached | host: Bos | place: Iran: Karaj | collected 2018-10
AACGGGCGCTTCCGCCACCGCCTCCACCTGCGGCTCGGCTTCGGCGGGCGGCGCCGCCACTGCGTGCGGCCGGGCCTCGTTGAGCGAGGCCGCCTGCGCCTGCAATTCGGCTGAGAAGGCAAACTGCATGGTGAGACGGCGGATGACGCCGTTCACCAGGTGCTGCATGCGCTCGGCGGCATATGCGATGCCGCTGGCTTGCGTATTGTGCTTGGGGGCGGGCATGGCGGTGCTAGAGCGATTTCATGAGGTTGGCCATTTCGATGGCGCTGGCGGCCGCGCTGGCGCCGCGATTGCCGGCCTTGCTGCCGGAACGTTCGATGGCCTGTTCGATGTTCTCTGTCGTGACGACGCCATAGATGACCGGCACGCCGCTGGCCTGGCTGATCTGCGCGAAGGACTTGGAGACCTCGCTGTTGATCATGGTGGCATGCTGCGTGGAGCCCTGGATGACCACGCCCAGGCCGATGAGCGCATCGTATTTGCCGCTCTCAGCCATCTTCTTGAGGACAAGCGGCGTCTCAAACGAGCCGGGCACCCACGCGACCGTGATGTCTTTCGGCAGGGCGCCGTGGCGCAGGAGCGTGTCCTTCGCGCCGCCCAGCAGCTGCTCCACGAAGATGCTGTTGAAACGGGCGCAGACGATGCCGAAGCGCAGGCCCTTGGCCTCCATGCCGCCTTCCAAAACTTTGACTTGTGCGTTCATGTCAGTCTCCTATCGGTTGCTTGGGGATTGTAAAAGATGATGAAATCTTCAGGGGAGCATGTGGTCCATGCGGTCGCGCTTGGTGGCCAGGTAGGCGGCATCCTCCGGCGTCGGCGGCACGACGATTGGTTCGCGCCCCGTGATTTCCAAGCCGTAGCCCGCAAGCCCCGCCAGCTTCTTGGGGTTGTTGGTCAACAGCCGGATGCTCTTGACGCCCAGATTGAGGAGGATCTGGGCGCCGATGCCGTATTCGCGCAGGTCGGGGGCGAAGCCCAGATGCGTATTGGCGTCCACCGTGTCCAGGCCGCGCTCCTGCAAATGGTAGGCGTGCAGCTTGTTGGCCAGGCCGATTCCACGCCCTTCCTGCCGCATGTAGACCAGAACGCCGCAGCCCTCGTCGGCGATGCGCTTCATGGCCGCGTCCAGCTGCAGCCCGCAGTCGCAACGCCGCGAATGGAAGACGTCCCCCGTCATGCATTCGCTGTGGACGCGCACAAGCACGTTCGCCTTGCCTGAGACATCGCCCCTGACCAGCGCCAGATGCTCCAGCCCGTTGTGGCGTGCGCGGAAGCAGTGCAGCTCGAACTCGCCGTAGTCGGTGGGCAGGTGGACGGACTCCACGCGCTCCACAAGCTGTTCCGTGCGACGCCTGAAGGCGATGAGGTCAGCCACGGTGCCGAAGAGCAAGCCGTGCTTCTTGGCGAACTCCTTGAGCTGTGGCACGCGCATCATGTTGCCGTCCTCGGCCATGATCTCGCAGATGGCGGCGGCATGCGTGAGGCCCGCCAGGCGCATCAGGTCGATGGAGGCCTCCGTGTGGCCGGCACGGACCAGGACGCCACCCGGACGCGCGATGAGAGGAAACACATGGCCGGGAGAATGGAAGGCTTCTGAACCGCATTTGGGATCGGCCAGGCAGTTGATGGTCTTGGCGCGGTCGAAGGCGGAGATGCCGGTCGTGGTCCCCTCGTTGGCGTCCACGGAGACGGTGAAGCAGGTGCCCAGCGGATCCGTGTTGCGCGTCATCTCGGAGATGCCCAGCTCCAGCGCGCGTTCGCGCGTGATGGGCGCGCACAGGAGCCCGCGCGCCTCCGTCACCATGAAATTGACGGCCTGCGGCGTGATCTTTTCGGCGGCGATGACGAGGTCGCCTTCGTTCTCACGCCCCTCGTCGTCGGCGATGATGACCATCTCGCCCCTGGCCAATGCGGCGATAAGTTCTTCAGTTGTAGCGAAATCAGATGTACTCATGGGTATCTATTGCTGTTTCAGGAGTGTCGTTTGCAGTAGCTGTTGCTGGAAGGCGGGGTGCGCCATGTTGCCAAGATGGCCGCCCTGGTCGAAGATGATTGCACGGTCGCCAAAGGTGGCGCTGTACCAGTCGATCTCGCCGTCCTTGAGCAGCAGGTCGTCTCTGTTCTGGAAGACAAAGACCTTCTTGTTGGCCGCCAGCTTGGCCTCGATGGCGTCCAGACGGCATCGGGCCGCCATATCCTCCGCCGTGGCGCCTTCATAGCCAGATTTTTGCCACCAGGGGAGAAGCACCTTTTTGAGGTAGGCGTCGAAGGGGCACCCCAGCGCCTGGCGGGCGATGGCGTTGCGATGGAAGAAGGAGGTCGGATCGCCGGCGAAGAGGCCCGTCGGGCGAAGCTCCTGCTGTGCCTGGAGGCAGTCCGCCAGCGTGAGGCGCATGTTCAGTCCGATGAGGAAGCGCGACTCCTCGAAAGTGATGGGCGGCACGGGGGAGGGCGGATTGTAGCGCCCGGGGCTCGCCCAGCAAAGGAGGCGCATCATCAGATCGCTCACATGGGCCTCGGCGGCCGCCGTGTCTCCTGGATGCCATTTGTCGGGCAGTGCGAACAGCTTGTCGACTTCCATGACGGCGCCGTAGGGGTCGAAGGGCGGGTTGATGGCCACATAGCGGCGGATGTCAAGCCCCGGCTCAAGCATGCCGTCGTCTTCCTCCGCGGCGGCCATGAAGAGCGCGTTGAGGCCGCCCAGCGAGTAGCCCACCACGGTGACCTCCTGCTTGTCGGCATTGCGGTATCTGGCGCGGTAGTTGTCCAGCGCAGTCCGCAGGAAGCGCGCCATCGTCTTGGCGTCCTCCGGGATGAAGCCGGCAGGCGCGCCGCCATTCTGCAGATGCCTGAAGTAGTCTGGCGCGAAGGGGGAGGAGAAGGCCATGACGGCGCAGCCGTGGGCGCGGAAGAGTTCCGCCAGCGCCAGAACAGAATCCTGCTGGCGGTGCGTCCCTATGCCGGGCAGGATGACGACCAGCTGGCGGGCCTCCTTGTCGGGCCAGCAGCTGAAGGGAACGAAGCCTTGCTTGAGACGCGCTGTGCGGTGGCGCGTGCTATTGGCTATGCTTTCGCCAGAGGGCTTGAGCGCCAGCATCCCCAGGCTCGGGTCGGCTCCCCAGGCCGGATTCTGCGCGTCATATTGGAAGCGCGTATGCTCGGCCGTGCGCTTGTACCAGTCAAAGAAATTCGCCAGCATGTAGTTGTAGGGATGGGAAGTCGCCATGCCCGTCAGCATCGGCTCTGCATTGGAGAAGCCGTTGAAGGCGAGGACGCCGCGCACGACGTATGGCCAGACGAGGCTGGCGTCGAAGACCCACGATGTCCAGTTGCATAGTGCGTCCAGGCCGGCGGCGCTCTGGCTGCGGACGGTTCCGTTGCCGAGAATGGGCAGCGTCATGGCGGGGCCGTTGCCCACGTTCCAGGCGTCCAGCGTGCTGTCAAAGCCGCCCGGCGCCCGCCGGATGCCCCACACCTTCTCGGCGGGATCCCAGAGGCCGAGGATGCCGACAGTCGTATTGATGAGGAAGCGCCCCACGTCCACGCCGCATTCGCCCCATTCGGCCTGGAGGGCGTGGGTGACGAACAGCAGGGGGGAATGGAGGTTGTGGTCGAAGCAGGTGAGGCGCTCGCGCGCGTAGGCGGGGATGATAAAACGCCAGCCGCGCGCCAGGGGCGACAGCATTTTCGTCGTCAGCCAGACATTGGTGCCGTGCATGGTGCGGTTGAAGCCCTCCAGCGGGTCGTCGCCCGCCGGCATCAGGAACTCCTCCGTCAGCCACGCAGGGCTTTCAAAGGCCGGCTGGAGCGGCTGCTCGACGGCGGATGCCGACGGTTGCCCCTTGGAGGAACCGACGGTGGCGCAGCCGCTGAAGAAAAGCGTCAGCGCCAGCAGGAGCAGCAACAAGGTTTTCTTGGCAAGTGAGTACATGTGGTCAGGATTTGCGGCTAAGGCGTTGGACGACGGCGTCCAAGATGCGTTCGGCGACCTGTCGTTTGGGGAGGACAGGCAACTCGATGGCCTCGCCTTCGGCCGTGTAGATGGTGACGGCGTTGGTGTCCACGGCGAAGCCCGCGTCCGGCCGCCGGATGTCATTGGCGCAGAGCAGGTCGCAGTGCTTCCGGCGGAGCTTGGCCAGTGCGTTGATCTCCACGTCGTCGCTTTCTGCGGCGAAGCCGACGAGACAGGCGGGGCGGTGCGCCGCGCCGCCCAGTTCGCCCAGAATGTCCGCCGTGCGGACAAGATGCAGGATCAACGACCGCCCGTCCACCTTCTTGATCTTTTCAGGACAGTAGTGGTCAGGGGTGAAGTCGGCGACGGCTGCGCTGAAGATGGCCACGTCGCAGGCGGGCCAGGCGGCCGCCATCCCGTCGTGCATCTGGGCGGCGGACCGCACAGGAACGCGCTCAAGGCCTTCCAGTTCGGGAATTGATGCGCTCATGGGCCCGTGGACAAGCGTCACCTTTGCGCCGCGACGCCAGGCGGCCAGCGCCAGCGCGGCCCCCATCTTGCCGGAGGAGCGGTTGGAAAGGAAGCGCACGGGGTCGATGTCTTCCACCGTGGGCCCAGCGCTGACCAGGACGCGCCGCCCCGCAAGATCCGCCTTGGCGAGCATCCGCCCAGCCGTCTCCAAAACCGCCTCTAGGGACGGCGCGGCGACGGTTCCCATCGCCCCCAGCGAAACAGGCTCGCCAGAAGGCGGCAGGACGCAACTGCCGGCGGGCAGCGCCTTCTGCCAGCTGCACGCCTCGTCCGCACTAAAGGCCTGTCCGGCCAGGCAAGAGGCCAGCACAAGCACGGGGCGGCCGGCCTCCCGCAGGAGAGCAGCCGCGCGCCCGTCGCGGAAGACGCGCGCCAAAAGCGGTGTCGCCGGCGCAAGGACGATGAGTTCCGCCCAACGCAGCGTCTCCGCATCCAGTCGTTCAATTTCCAGGCAGGGATGTCCGGAAAGGGAAGACCAGGCCAGGGGCGAGACCAGATTGGCGGCAGAGGGGCCGTCGTAGGCGGTTGGAGCCACCTTGACGGTGGCGCCGGCCTGTTTCATGGCGGCCAGAAGCGGCAGCGTGTAGGCCAGGACGGCAGGCCCATCCGGAATGAGCAGGAGACGGCCTGTCATTTCTTCCGCTTCTTGCCGCCGCCGGATTTGCCGTCGTCGGCCTTGCGCTTGCGCAGGTTGGTGCCGTCGCTCTCAAGGAAGCCCTTCCAGGTGGTGACTTCAGGCGTGCCGAGGCCGCCGGAAAGGGCGCGGGCGTTCTCCGGGCCGGGGAAGCCCTGGAGGATGACCAGTTCCGGGGCCAAACAGATGGGATGGTTGTCCAGCCGTGTCCAGCAGGCCTCGTAGAGACCGGCGGTCTCCTCGCTGTGCGGCAAGGCCTCCAGCCGGAGGTCCTTCAACGTCTGCGCCAACGCCAGATGCGAGAAGAGCTGGCAGACTTGCCCATCCTGCGTGAAGCCGAAATCGGCGAGATTGTCGCGGCAAAGGCCGACATGGCCGTGGGGATTCGGGAGCATGCGCGCCTCCGATTCGCAGACGAAGGCCTGCTCCTGGAAGACGGCCAGCGGCCAGGCCTCCTGCATAAGCACCAGCGCCTCGTCTGTCTGGCCGGCCTTCGCCAAAGCCTCGGCCGCCAGGCAGACCACGCGGAGATGGCGGGCGGCGTAGGTCATGCTCGGAATGTCCTTCGGTGCGCCGAACATGTCGGGCAGCATGGGGGCCGTCTCGGTGTTGCCGACGGCGGCGTTCGCCAAGCGCGCCAGCGTTCCAAGCGCCTCGCGGGAGGGCGTTCCGGCCGCCAGAAACTCGGCGATTTCGGGAACGATGGCGAAACGGGGCGCCTGGCCGGCCTCTGCAATCTCCTGGCACAGATCCAGCCGGAAATCGTCGCAGGCCTTCTGCAAGGCGGGGCGCTCCGCCTCTGGCGCCTCCGTCAGCGCAGCCTGCATGACCTGCCCGCACAGCCCCTCCAGAAGCAATTTTTCCTCCAGATCGGGCATATACTCCAGAAGCGGCTTCATTTCGGGGTAGAGGCGGGCGGGAATTACCTGGCCGCCCTGGAAAAGTTGCATCGTGATGTGCCGATGGAGCGGCGCCAGTTCGGCGCGGCATTTCGCCGCCAGTTCATCTCCCTTGGGAGCGGTCTTCACATATGTCCACAGGGCCAGATAGGCCCAGGCATTGGAGCGGAGCAGGGCGATGCGGCGAGGCAGCTCCGTGCTGCCTTCCGGGAAATCCTCGTCCTCGATGAAGCAGGCATGGGTGCGTTGCGAAGCGGGGCGCTTGGGCTTGACGGTGAGGGCGTCTTCCTCGGCGTCTGCGTTGCGCCCGCTGGCGTCCGCATCGTAGTGCTTGAGGGCGCCCCGTATGTGGCGGACCTGCTGGCCAGCGGCCGCGACGAGGCGGGCGGCCAGGCCGGAATCCGTCGTCACGGCCGCCAGGCGGCAGAAGGCGATGGCCAGCGCGGCATCGTCCTCGCAGCGCGGCGCGCCGTCATCGCGGGCGCTCTGCCACTCAATGAAGGGAGGAACCAGGGCGCCGTCCCTGTCCAGCAAGGCAAGGAGGTTCTCCGCCAAGGCGGTTGCGCGTGCCAGCGGCGGCACGGTTTCCTTAACGCCAGTACGGACGGGGCGGGAGCGGAAGAGCCTGCGGGCGCCCTGCGCGTCCGCATAGTAGGTGTCGCTCTCGAAGAGGGTCACGCTCTCGCCCTTCTCCTGATCTGCGCCCATGCGCATCCAGATCGCAAGGGTCGCCCAGTCGGCCCCTTCCGAGATGGAATTGGCGATGGCTGGAACGGGGGGCTGCTGCTCGCCGGTGATAAGGGCGCGGCCGGTCAGCTGCTCCGGCGTCAGGGCGATGCAGGACTCGGTGCTGAAGGCCAGGCCGACGGCGGTGGTCAGCAGAAGGCGCGAGGAGGGCACCACGTAGCCGTTGACGGTCAGGGTGGCCTGCACGATGTCCAGCTGGAGGCTGTCCCACTGCTGCGGATTCTTCAGCTTGTCCTTGACGCGCATGGGCAAAAGCCGTTTCTCTTCCTGCGCAAGCTCCACCTGCGCATTCAGTTCCGCCGTGATGGCGGCCGCGTATTCGGGTTCACGCTTCTCGATGATGGCCAGGAGCAACGAGATGGCCTCCTTGAGCGACTTGCCAGGCGCGAAATATGTCCGCGCGGGGAAAAGGCCGTCGCTCAATGTGATGAAGACAACCCGCGTTCCAGGCAGTTCGGGAACGCCTTTCAGGATGTCCTGCCGCTTCTTCTTCCCCAGCAACCCGCTGCGCAGATGCGCGGCCAGCTGGCAGCCGGCCGCCGTGTCCAACGCGGCCGGTGCCTTGATGTCGGTAAACCACTGGGGCGGCGGCTCTGCCAGGCAGAGGACGACGGCGCATAGGAGCGCAATCGTCCCCGCCAGACGCGTCACAAGATTATGTAATCTATTGGTCATTAGCGAGTTGCGTTTGTTACAGCAGTTCTGCGATCTGGACGGCGTTGAGGGCCGCGCCCTTGAGGAGCTGGTCGCCGCAGACGAAGAAGGCCAGGGCGTTGTCGCGGGAGAGGTCGTAGCGCAGGCGGCCGCAGAGCACGTTGTACTGCTCGTTGGATTCGCAGGGCATGGGGAAGTGGTTGGCGGCTCGTTCATCCACGACACGGACGCCGGGGGCCTTTGACCAGGCGGCCAGCGCCTCGTCAAGCGTGACCTTGCGCTCCTGCTCGATGACGATGCTTTCCGCATGGCTGCGCAGGACGGGGACGCGCACGCAGGTGGGGCAGACGCCGACGCCCTCCGCATGGAGGATCTTGCGCGTCTCGTTGACCATCTTCATCTCCTCGGTGTTGTAGCCGTTTTCGCCGATGTCGGTGTTGTGGCTGAAGACGTTGAAGGCGTATGGCCACTTGAAAACCTTGGGTTCGGCTTTGCCGCCGGCCAGCACCGTCTTGGTCTGCTCAAGCAGTTCGGCCATGCCCTTGGCGCCGGCGCCCGAGGCGCTCTGGTAGGTGGAGACGACGATGCGCTTCACAGGGGAGAGGTCATGCAGCGGCTTGACCGCCACCAGCATGATGATGGTGGTGCAGTTGGGGTTCGCGATGATGCCCTTGTGCCACTTGATGTCCTCCGGATTGACCTCCGGAACAACCAGCGGGACGGACGGATCCATGCGGAACTGGCTGGAGTTGTCCACGACGACCGCGCCGGCCTCGACCGCGTATTTTGCGAACTCTCTGGAGATGGAGGCGCCGGCGGAGAAGAGCGCCACGTCGATGCCCGCGAAGGAGGCCGGCGTAAGCTCCTCGACGGTCCACTCCTTGCCCAGGCATTGCACCTTCTTGCCCGCCGAGCGGGAGCTGGCCAGCAGGCGCAAGTCCTTCACCGGGAAATTGCGCTTTTCAAGCGTCTTGCACATCTCCACGCCGACGGCACCCGTGGCACCCACGACGGCAACATTCATTGGTCTGCGAATCATTGTCGTATCTTCCTTGTGTTTAGGTTGTTGTTCTGCTTTCAAAAATTATTTGAGGCCGTCGGCCATGAGACGGGAGACCTGCGCCGCGAAGTCCAGCGGATTGTCGATGGGCTGGTGCGCCATGAGCTGCGCCTGCGCCAGCAGCATCTTCGCGTAGCCTTCGATGCGCGGGTCGGCGGCGTCCTTGTCGTAGGCGGCGCGCATGGCGGCGATGAGCGGATGGTCGGGATTGAGTTCCAGAATCTGCTTGCTCTCGGGCACGTCCTGCTTGAGGGCCTTCATCATGCGCTGCATCTGCTGCGAGAGCGCCCATTCGTCGTCCACCAGGCAGCAGGCGCTGTCGGTCAGGCGCGTGGTCAGACGCACGTCCTTGACCTGCTCCTTCAGCAGCTCCTTCAGCTTGCCGACGAGACCGGCGTTGATGCTCTCGGCCGCCTTGCGGGACTCCTCGGCCGCCTTCTTCTCCTCCTCGGTCTCCAGCTCCAGGTCGCCCTTGGCGATGTCGCGCAGGCGCTTGCCGTCGAAGTTGTCCACGTTGGGGAAGACGAACTCGTCCACGGTGTCGGTCATGAAGATGACCTCGTAGCCCTTCCGCTTGAGGGCCTCCAGCTGCGGCGAGTTCATGGCGTCCTTGAAGTTCTCCGCCCGCAGGAAGTAGATCTCCTTCTGGCCTTCGGGCATGCGCTTGACGTATTCGTCGAGGGTGGTCCGCTTGTCGCCGGGCAGGGCGGAGGAGTAGAAGAGCAGGAGGTGCTGCAGCTTCTCGGTGTTCTCGTAGTCCTCCCGCAGGCCCTCCTTGAGGATGGGGCCGAAGCTGTCGTAGAAGGCCAGGTAGCGGTCGGCGGCGTTCTTCTGCAGGTCCGCCAGCGTGTCGAGCACCTTCTTGACGATGTTCTTGCGGATGATCTGGAGGGCGCGGGCCTCCTGCAGCATCTCGCGGGAGACGTTGAGCGGCAGGTCGGAGGAGTCCACCACGCCGCGCAGGAAGCGCAGATAGCGCGGCAGGAGCTGCTCGCAGCTGTCGGTGATGAAGACGCGGCGCACGTAGAGCTGCAGGCCGTGGGTGACGCCGTCCTGCGAGAACATGTCCCACATGGGCTTGGCGGGGATGTAGACCAGCGCGCGGAATTCGGTCTGCCCCTCCACGCTCCAGTGCAGCGTCTCGAAGGGCGCCTGGAAGTCGTGCGAGATGTGCTTGTAGAACTCGTCGTAGTCCTCCTGCTTGATCTCGTTCTTGGCGCGCAGCCAGATGGCCTTGCAGGAGTTCAGCGTCTCCTCCTGGACGGTCACCTTGGGCGGCACGGGCTTGCCGTCCTCGCCCATGACCTGCTTGCCGTCCTTGTCCAGAACCGCCTCCTCGTGGGTGATGTCCATGCAGATGGGATGCTCCACGAAATCGGAGTATTTCTTGATGATCTTGCGGATCTTCCACTCCTCCAGGAACTCGGCGTTGTCGGCGTTGAGGTGCATGATGACGTCGGTGCCGCGGGTCGCCTTCTCGGCCGGCTCGATGGTGTAGAAGCCGTCGCCCTTCGAAATCCACTTGGTGCCCTGCGACGCGTCGCCGTGGGGCCTGGTGACGACGGTCACCTCGTCGGCGACCATGAAGGCGGAGTAGAAGCCCACGCCGAACTGTCCGATGAGTTCCGGCGGCAGCTTCTCCTGGTTCTCCTTGAGGGCATTCAGGAAATTCTTGGTGCCGGAGTTGGCGACAGTGCCGATGTTCTTCTCGACCTCTTCCGCCGTCATGCCGATGCCGTTGTCGCTGACGGTCAGCGTGCCGGCCGCCTTGTCCACGGTCAGCTTGATCTTCCAGTCGCTGTCGCCCTCCAGGATG
>JAEEGL013391702.1_pt1 | contig 10296 bp, 8 predicted proteins | sample 9134231 | NCBI WGS metagenome assembly JAEEGL01 (sample SAMN16246548, study PRJNA631951) | gut metagenome | biome: gut microbiome; feature: rumen; material: fiber-attached | host: Bos | place: Iran: Karaj | collected 2018-10
ATCACAGCCTGCAAGAACAACTTTGGAAAGGCTGAGAACATCAGGGTAGAGGTTGACAGGGTCAACTGTGATTTCAAGTGCTATGCTGATAAGGAAGTTGTGGAGCTTGCAGACGACGTCATGGATCCCAGCATTGAGATCTGCCTGGACGACGCCAAAAAGATAAGCAAGAAGGCAGCCATCGGCGATATCGTCAGCGTACCTCTCAACTCCAAGGAGTTCGGAAGGATAGCGACCCAGAACGCCAAGAACGTTATCCTGCAGAAGATACGTGAGGAAGAGCGCGGCGCAATTTATAATGAATATTTTGAAAAAGAGCACGACATCGTGACAGGTGTTGTTCAGAGATTTATAGGTAAGAACATCAGCATCAACCTGGGAAGAGCAGATGCCATCCTCAATGAGAATGAGCAGGTTAAGGGAGAAGTTTACAGACCTACCCAGAGACTTCGTGTTTATGTACTTGAGGTAAAGAACGGTTCCAAGGGACCAAGGATCCTCGTATCCCGCACACATCCCGATCTGGTAAAGAGACTCTTTGAGCAGGAAGTTGCTGAGATCCAGGACGGAACAGTTGAGATCAAGTCCATTGCCAGAGAGGCAGGAAGCCGTACCAAGATCGCTGTTTACTCCAAGGATCCCAACGTGGATGCTGTTGGTGCCTGCGTAGGTGTCAACGGAAACAGAGTCAACCTCATTGTTGACGAACTGGGCGGAGAGAAGATAGATGTCATTAACTGGGATGAGAACCCCGGTAACCTGATACAGAATGCTCTTTCACCTGCCAAGATCGTTGCAGTATTTGCAGATCCTGACGAGAAGAGCGCAAAAGTCGTTGTTCCCGACTATCAGCTCTCACTGGCCATCGGTAAGGAAGGCCAGAATGCAAGACTGGCAGCAAAGCTTACAGGCTTCAAGATCGACATCAAGGACGAGACCCACGCCAAGGATACTCCAGGATTCCGTATGGAAGACTATCTTGATGATGAAGATTACGATGAGTATGAGGAAGGCGAATACGAAGAGGGCGAGTATGAGGAAGGCGAGTATGAGGAAGGTGCCGAATACGATGAGACTTCTGAGTATGCAGGTGATGAGGCTTTGGAAGATGCCGAATACGCCGAAGAGGACGCTGATGCATCTGAGGATGAAGAAGTTTAAAGCCCTGTAGCGGAGAAATTATGCAAAAGAAGATACCCACAAGAAAATGTGTCGGCTGTGGTGAGATGAAGGAAAAGAGAGACATGATCAGGGTCATCAAAACTCCTGAGGGAGAGATAGCTCTGGACAAGACTCTGAGGGCCAACGGCAGAGGAGCATACATCTGCAATGATGCCGAGTGCTTTAGAAAAGCAGTTAAGAACAAGGGACTTGAGAGATCTCTGAAATCCCAGATACCACAGGACGTGCGCGAGCTGATTGAAAAGGAGCTTGGCTGATATTTTGGATTCAAAAAAGGTTTATTCCCTGCTTGGCCTTTGTATGAGGGCCGGCAAGGTCAAGAGCGGAGAGCTTGCCGCCATGGAGGCGATCCGCAAAAGAACTGCGAAACTGGTGATAGTGAGCGAGGACGCTTCCGAAAACACCACCAAGCAGTTCACTGATAAATGTAAGTATTATGATGTCCCCATAGTTTTCTTTGGAGACAAGGAAAGCCTGGGACATGCAATAGGTAAGGATGTTCGAACGAGTCTGGCAATTACTGATAAGGGTTTGTCTGATGGGCTTTTGAAGAACTTAAATGACGGAGGTAATGTGAATGGCAAAAATTAAAATATCCGAACTTGCAGGGGAGCTTGGATGCGAGGCAAAAGAGCTGCTGGCTTATCTGCAGGAGAAGGGAATAGAAGCAAAACGTTCTAACAGCTCTATCGAAGAGACAGACGCAGCACTTGCCAGAAGTCACTTTGCAAAAGCTTCTGCTCCAGATGTAAAAAAAGCGCCTGAAGTAAAGGAAGTAAAAGAGGCAGGGCAGGAGTCACAGAAACCGGTGTCTGAGGAAAGCAGACAGCCGGCATCTGAAAAGACCATGCAGCAAAGGCCGGAGAAGCCTATGCAGCCAAAGGCAGACAGACCCGGGCAGCAAAGACCTGACAGACCTGATCAGGCAAGGCGTGAGGGCCAAAGACCTGCAGACGGCAAGCTTCCTCCCAAGAAAAAGAAGACGATCATTGTTGTTACCAATAACAATAATTCCCAGAGCCAGAGGAACGACAGGAACAATGGCGGTGACAGGAATTTCGGCGGCCAGAGGAGAGACAACAGGAATCAGGGCCAGGGACAGGGACAGAGAAAGCAGTTTGCACAGTCCCAGAATGTTTATCATCCCATCAAGCCTCTTACGGCGCCATCACAGCTTGACAGCTACAACACAACTGTCAACAAATATGTAGCGCCTCCAAAGCCCAAGAAAGAAGCGCCTGCTCCCCAGCCTGCTGCTGAGCAGACAGTTGCTGCGCAGGCAGCACCCGCAGCTGCTCCTGTACAGGAAAACAAGCAGCCTGAGAGACAGGCTCAGCCGCAGCAGAACCAGGGCAACTTTGGCAGAGATAACAGAGAGGCCAGAGAAAACAGGGAAGGCCGCGACAACAGGGATAACAGAGACAACAGAGATAACAGAGAAGGCCGCGACAACAGGGATAACAGAGACAACAGAGAAAACAGGGAAGGCCGCGACAACAGAGATAACAGAAATAACAGAGACAACAGAGATAATAGAGATAACCGTGACAACAGAGGCGGTTCAAGGCCTGACAGGAACAACTTCCAGGGACAGCGCGGTGACAGAAATGCCCAGGGCGGCAACAAGTTCCAGGGCGGCAAGGACAACAAGTTCGGCGGCAAGTTTGATGGAAAGGGCGGCCGCAGCGGCGGCTTCGATGCTCCTGCTGACAAGGGTCAGTCCGGACACGACGACAGACGCAGAAACTCTCAGGAGAAGGACAAGAGGAACAAGAAGGATCTTGCTTACGAGCAGGAAGAGATTATGCCAAGGAGCAAGCGCGTCGGCAGATTCATCAAGCCCGATGTGAAGAAAGTCCAGGAGCCTGAGGAGCAGATCAAGGTTATCACCATCCCTGAGAAGGTATCCATCAAGGAGCTGGCTGAGAAGATGAAGATGCAGCCATCTGTCATCATCAAGAAGCTCTTTATGGCAGGACAGATCTCTACAGTTAACACAGAGCTTTCATATGAGGAAGCTGAGAATATAGCAATTGAGTATGACATCATCTGCGAGAAGGAGGTTCCTGTAGACATTATCGAGGAGCTTCTTAAAGAGGATGAGGATGCACCTGAGACTCTGAGGAAGAGACCTCCGGTTGTCTGCGTAATGGGTCACGTCGATCACGGTAAGACATCACTGCTTGATGCCATCCGTAAGACTTCCGTAACAGACAGAGAGGCAGGCGGTATCACACAGAGGATCGGTGCCTACACAGTATCAATCAATGATCAGAAGATCACCTTCCTTGATACACCAGGTCACGAAGCATTCACAGCGATGCGTATGCGCGGTGCCAATTCCACCGATATCGCAGTACTGGTGGTTGCTGCCGATGACGGCGTAATGCCTCAGACAGTTGAAGCCATCAACCACGCCAAGGCTGCAGAAGTTGAGATCATCGTTGCAATAAATAAGATCGATAAGCCAAATGCAAATATAGACAGAGTTAAGCAGGAGATGACTGAGTATGGTCTCATTTCCACAGACTGGGGCGGAACAACTGAGTTTGTACCGGTTTCAGCCAAGTCCGGTGAGGGTATTGATACCCTTCTTGAGACGATCATCCTGACAGCAGACATCCTTGAACTCAAGGCTAACCCCAACAGAATGGCAAGGGGACTTGTGCTTGAGGCAAGACTTGACAAAGGCCGCGGACCTGTGGCCAACGTACTGGTACAGAAGGGTACGCTTCATGTAGGAGATTTCATTTCCGCAGGTGCAAGCTCAGGTAAGGTAAGAGCCATGATGGACGATAAGGGCAACAAGTTAAAAGAGGCCCTTCCTTCACAACCTGTTGAGATCCTGGGGCTCTCAGATGTTCCCAACGCAGGCGAGGTATTCCTTGGCCATGAGACAGACAAGCAGGCCAAGCAGTACGCAGGCACATACCTTCAGCAGCACAAGAAAGACCTTATCGAGGAGACCAAGGCCAAGATGTCACTGGATGAGCTCTACTCCAAGATCGAGGAGGGCAGACTTCAGGAACTCAACATCATCATCAAGGCTGACGTCCAGGGTAGCGTAGAGGCCCTCAAGCAGAGCCTTCTCAAGCTCTCCAACGAAGAGGTTGTTGTCAAGGTTATTCACGGCGGCGTAGGTGCAATCAATGAGTCTGATGTAACACTCGCAGCAGCATCCAATGCCATCATCATCGGATTTGACGTTCGTCCCGATGCAACAGCCAAGAGTATGGCTGAACACGAGGGCGTTGAGATCAAGCTCTACAAGGTAATCTATCAGGCAATCGAGGAGATCGAGTACGCCATGAAGGGCATGCTGGCTCCCGTATATGAAGAAAGAGTTACAGGACATGCCGAAGTTCGTGCGATCTTCAAGGCATCCAAGGTTGGTAATATCGCCGGCGCCTTCGTTAAGGACGGTGTTATCAAGAAGGACTGCAAGGTACGTATTTCCAGAGACGGCGAGCAGATCTTCGAGGGTGATCTTGCATCCCTTAAGAGATTTAAGGACGATGTTAAAGAGGTCAAGGAAGGCTTCGAGTGCGGTCTTGTATTTGACGGCTTTGACCAGATCAACGAAGGTGATATGGTAGAAGCATATGAAATGGTAGAAGTACCCAGACAGTAAGATTATTGTCCGGGAACTTCGGAGGGTAGTATGAGAAAAAACAGTAACAAAAACAGAAGAATCAACGGCGAAGTGCAGAAGGTGATCTCGGAAGCCATCCGCTGCAGCAAGGATCCCAGGATCAGCCCCTTTACATCCGTAATGGATGTTGAAGTCGCTCCTGACCTTAAGACCTGCAAGGTCTGGGTAACAGTAATGGGCGAAGAAGAGGAGAGGACCAGGACCCAGGAGGGACTTAAGTCAGCCTCCGGCTACATCCGCAGCACTCTGGCCAGGGAACTCAATATGAGATACACTCCTGAACTGAGATTTATCATGGATGACTCCATAGAGTACGCCATAAATATGTCCAAAAAGATCGACGAGATCACAGCCAGGGACAATGCTGCGAGACTCGCCAGGGGAGAGAAACTCGAGGAAGAAGAGGAGACAGAGCAGGAGGATACATGAAGATAGACCAGTTGGTAAAAGGTGCTAAGACAATCGGTATCTCCGGCCACATCAGGCCCGACGGCGACTGCGTTGGCTCCTGCATGGGTATGTATCTTTATATTAAAAAGAACTTTCCCAGGATCAGAGTTGATGTATTCCTTGAGACGATACCGCCTGAACTTAGATTTATAAAAGATATTGAAGAAGTAAGATCGGATTTTCAGACCGATGTGAAGAGCTATGATCTCTTCATAATCCTGGACTGCTCCAAGGACCGCCTCGGTGATGCCGAGAAGTTCTTTGACGCAGCGGGGAAGACAGCAAACATAGATCACCATGTCAGCAACAAAGGAACAGGAGATGAGCTTTATATCGTTCCTACAGCAAGCTCATCCTGTGAACTTGTCTACAACATGGCTGAGCGCGACAAGATGGATATAGACATTGCCAAGGCTCTCTACACAGGAATGGTGACAGATACGGGAGTATTCAAGTACAGCAACACCTCTCCCGAGACCATGAGAATAGCGGCAGATCTGATATCCTTCGGCTTCGATTTCGGAAGCCTCATAGACCATGTCTTTTATGAAAAGACATATCTCCAGAACCAGATTCTGGGAAGGGCTCTCCTCGAGAGCATCATGCTCATGGACGGAAAATGCGTTGTGTCAGTTATCTCCAAGCAGACCATGGAGTTCTACGGCGCAGTGAGCAACGACCTTGACGGGATCGTCAATCAGCTGCTCCTGACACTTGGAGTTGAGTGCGCAATATTCATGTATGAGATCGCACCGCTGGAGTACAAGGTAAGTCTTCGCAGCAGCGGGGCAGTCGACGTATCACAGGTCGCTGAGACCTTCGGAGGCGGCGGCCACATGAGAGCTGCAGGATGCACCATAAACGGTACATCCCACGACGTTATCAATAACTTAACCAAATACATTCACAGACAGTTGTACGCTGAATGATGTAAGCCGGCAGGGATGCGTTGAATCACGCATCTGCTCACGAGTTCTGTGTCGTGATTTGCTGAATTTTAAAAACAGATAAATGTCTCATTTCATGTTATTTTGGACAATCGACATTTATCTGTTTTTCAATTTATCATAGGAGTGCAAATTGAATGGCAAATACTTATAATGGATTAATAAACATTTATAAAGAACCCGGATTTACTTCTAATGATGTTGTGGCTAAGCTGCGGGGGATATTGCATCAGAAGAAGATCGGGCATACCGGGACGCTGGATCCGGATGCAGTTGGAGTCCTGGTGGTTTGCCTGGGAACAGGTACCAAGCTTGTGGAGTTGCTCACTGACCACGACAAAGAGTATATTGCTGTGTGCAGGCTGGGAGTTACCACCGACACTCAGGACATGTCGGGAAATGTGCTGCAGACATCGGAAGTAAATGTGACCAGGCAGGAACTGTCTGAAGCGGTGAGGGCATTTGTCGGTGACTATGACCAGATACCTCCAATGTATTCTGCCATCAAGCAGGGTGGCAAAAAACTCTACGAACTGGCAAGAGAGGGAATAGAAGTTGAACGCAAGCCAAGGCATATACATATAGAAGCAATAACAATTCTGGATGATTCCAGGCTGGAGACCGAGCATCTTTTTACCATGGAGATCAAGTGCTCCAAAGGTACTTACATCAGGACGCTTTGCAACGACATAGGAGAGCGACTGGGATGCGGCGCTGCGATGCAGCATCTTACCAGGACCTGTGTTGGGGGATTTCATCTGGAGGACGCCCATACTTTGTCCGAGATTGAGAAGATGAGAGATGAGGGAAATCTCTTTTCCATAATAAGATCACCTGAGTTTATCTTCAGAGATCTGGATAAGATACATGTGCAAGACTCATACAGGAGCCTCCTTGAAAATGGCAATAGTTTCAGGGCCATAAACGTGATCAATGAGGATCCGGACGGAGTCAATGACAGGGAATTTGCAAAAGAAATGTTTAAAGACGGCAACTGCTTCAGGGTTTATTCCGAAGACGATACATTCTTTGGCATTTACAGATATGACGGCCGAACAAAGCAGTTCAAGGTGGAAAAGTTCTTTTACGAAAAATGATGGAAATAATTAGTGATACTACTGAATTTCATATAGAGGGAAAAAATGCTGTGGCCATCGGCAAGTTCGACGGCATTCACTTAGGGCACAGAAGGCTCCTTTCCTATATCCTCAAGCAGAAGGAGGACAGCTTAAAGAGCGTGGTATTTACCTTTGATCCTTCGCCTGAGGAGTTCTTTACGGGGCACAGTGTCAGACAGCTCTTTACAAGGGATGAGAAGAGACGGGCCTTTGAGGAGATGGGAATCGATATTCTCATCGAGTTTCCTCTGACAGAGGAGACGGCTGCCACATCGCCTGAGGACTTTGTGAAGAGGATACTTTTGCAGCAGATAGGCGCGGACTATATTGCAGCCGGGACTGACGTGACCTTCGGATATAAGGGAAGAGGGGACCAGCACCTTTTACGGAGCCTGTCAAAAGAGATGTCCTTTGAACTTGAGCTGATCGACAAAGTCAGGATAGATGGCGAGGAGGTCAGTTCCACAAGAGTCAGAAATGAGATTGCCGACGGCAACATGGCAATGGCTGCAAGGCTTCTTGGCAAAAGCTACAGCATCAGCGGGATCGTTGAACACGGAAGGCACATAGGCAGGACCATAGGCATTCCCACGGTAAACGTTATGCCGCCTGATGACAAGCTTCTGCCACCTTACGGAGTTTATGCCAGCCTGGTGCATATAGGCAAAGAAGTGTACAGGGGCATGACTAATATCGGTAGGAAGCCCACGATTTCAGATAAGGAGCGGCCCGGGGTTGAGACTTATCTCTACGATTTTGACAGCGATGTCTACGGGAAGTTTATAGAGGTGGAGCTGCTTGAATTTGAAAGACCTGAGATGAAGTTTGAGAATCTTGATGCCCTCAGAAAGCAGATCATGTCGGATCTTGCCAGCGTCAGTACATCTCACGATATGCACTAAAAATACCTGTCTGCTGATGCGACATTTATTGCAGAATCCCTGAAAGGATGAATATGAGTAATAAGTTTTCAAAACAGTTTAAAGAAGAGGGCTTCATCTTTCTTTTGATAGCGGCAGGCGTTTTCCTGTTCTGGATCCCATATATGGGACATGGGTTTACGAAAGGTGCCGAGATCGGCTTTCATTATGCCAGGATCATGACACTGGCGGACAGTCTTAAATCGGGAATATTTCCTGCAAAAATAAGACCGACGCATATGAAGCTGTTTGGCTATGGCATCGGATTCTTTTACCCGGATATTATGATCTATCCGCCTGCTGCACTCATTGCCCTGGGGGCGGGATATGACATTACCATGAAAATTTATTATTTTGTGGTAACGCTCATTCAGGCCGGTATCACTTACAAAATGCTTAAGCAGGTGACAGGAAACAAATGGATATCCTTTATAGGGCAGATTCTGATCCTGAATTCCGAAGTGAATGACCAGAGTATTTTCGATGGCGGCGGTATGCCTCATCTGTTTGCATATTTGTTTATTCCGCTTGCAATCTGTGGCCTTTTGCGTGCTTTTGAGGATAAAAAGGGCGCATATGTCCAGTTCGCACTGGGCCTTACTATGGTGCTTCTGACCCACAATATGATCTTCCTCACGATGATCTTCGCCATGATATTCATCGTGCTTGTTCATATAAAGAACATCATCAAAAAGCCCATGATATTGCTGAAGCTTATAGGTGTAAGTCTGGCGTCAATGCTTTGCACAACGGCGTACTGGCTGCCGGCTATGGAGCAGGTAAGCCACATTAAGTTCATTGTGTTTAACGACAATGCATATGAGGTGACGGATCACGTCATCAAATTTGGAAGGCTTATGGGTCATAACATCGGCGTGGCATATTCTGCTGTTTTCGGACTTGCGATCATACTCTATGGATTCATTTACATCAAGAATAAAAAGATGCCGCTTGACGTGACGTCAATGCTGATCACCAACCTGATCGTGATATGGTTCATGTGTTCACATGCAATCTGGAACAGTCCCATTGGTGATGTGCTGAGCTTCTTTGAATACACCAACAGGTTTGAGTATGTGCTGGAAAATCTGATGGTAATCTTTGTGGCACTGACCTTGAGGGAGGCTGTCGCCTGCTTTAACCTTAATGACGTGTTGGATAAAAGAGCTGTTCTCATGTATGTTGTTTGCGCAGTGGTGATGGTGAGCAGCAGATTCATAGCAAGGCCCGGCTTTTTAAATCCCGCCGGTGAAGAAAGGGTAGATCTGTATTATGACATGCTGATGGAAGACTGGCAGGTCTCCGGAGCGGAGTGGCTGCCTGTGGAGTGTGAGCCCTCGGCATGTACAGCCCCGGAAAATGCCAGGGCTGATGACGGCTCCAGCGCCGACGGCTTCAAGCATGACAACGCCAAATACTTCGAAGTCTGGGTGGACATGGATAAAGAGTATTATGACATGCCCTATGTTTATTACTACGGCTACAAGGCTTACATCCTCGATGACAACAACAATCCGGTCCAGGAGCTCGAAGTTGGAGAAGCCTTTGATGACAACGGCTACGTCAGGGTCTTCATGCCAAAGGACAGAAGCGGCTTTGGCCACGTGATGACCACTTACAGAAAGACAACAATTCAGAAAATTTCATATGTCGTAACCATTCTTTCAGTCCTGGCATCAGTGATTGGAATTATATTGCAGAAAAGGAAATTAAGGGTGCAGTAAGGCCTAAAATCTGCTTTACACAGGACTATGAGTATGATAATATTAAATGGCTGTCTAAAAGGCAGCAGCAGTAACTACCTCTGCTAAGACCCCGGTTACTCCAACCCGGCCTTGGCTTTGGTGAATCAGTAAGTTCTGCATAACAAGGCGGAACTTCACAGAAATAAAAGGAGAAAAGAAATGATCACAAAGGAAAAGAAAACAGAAGTAATCGAGAAGTTTGCAAGAAAGGCCGGCGACACAGGTTCACCTGAGGTTCAGGTTGCCATCCTTACAGAGAGGATCAAGGAGCTCAACGAGCAC
>JAEEGL015737799.1_pt1 | contig 10296 bp, 5 predicted proteins | sample 9134231 | NCBI WGS metagenome assembly JAEEGL01 (sample SAMN16246548, study PRJNA631951) | gut metagenome | biome: gut microbiome; feature: rumen; material: fiber-attached | host: Bos | place: Iran: Karaj | collected 2018-10
AAAAAGTTTAAAAGAAAAAAATTTAATATTTAAAAAAATATTTTTAAAAAAAAACTTAGAAAAAAATAATTATAGTAATATTAATTACATTAATTATTCTAAAAATTCTTCAAGAATAAAAACTAATAATAATTTATCATATTCAATCAATAATATTAGTAATACTAATTTTAATATAAAGAAAAAAAATAATATTTCAAAAAAAAATTTATCAAATATTGAAAATGAACAAATGAGATTTTCTCCAATAAATATTAGAGAAAAAAGTTATAAAAAAAAATTAAAATATATTTCAAAATTAACTGATAGAGAATTTGATTTTCAAAAAAATTTATTATCATTAAAAAAACATTCAAATGATAATGAAATAAAAATTTTTAATAAATTTGAAGTGAAAAAAAATGCTTTAAATTTTTTTAATAAAATTAATATTTTAAATAATACTAATATTTTAAATAATAATAATAATTCAATTTCAAATGAGGATTATCATAAAATGAAAGTAAATAATAATATTGAAAATACTTTTTATAAAAGTTTGAGTAATAAATCTTTTATAGAATATAAAAAAAATTTAAAAAATAAGAAAAAAATAAAAAATTATTTTCAACAAGAAAGTGAAGATGATAATGATATTAATTCTTTTAATAAAAAAACTATTTATTTATTGGATAAAAATTTAAAATATATTGAAAATAATATTAGAATTAAAAAAAAACTATTAAAAAATAAGAAATTTTTTTCTAAAGAATAAATTATATTAAAAAATAAGAAATTTTTATTTATTTAAATTTCAATATTAGTTTATTTATAAATTATTATAAAATTATAAATATATTTAATTAATTAAATTATTTTTAAGTAATTTTTATACTTTTTTATTATTATTAACATTTTTACTATTATTATTTTTATCATCATTATTATTTTTTTGATTTACATCAAATTTTTTCTTAAAAATTATATTTTTATTTAATATAACAATTTTTTTACATTCTTTATTTTTATTAATAACATTTTCATTTGATTTATTTTTACTATCATTTATTATATCATTATTTTTTTCAAATTCTTTTACTTTTTTTTTATTACATTCTTTTTCCTTTTTTAAATCTTTTTTCTTTGCCAAAGTAATATCAAATTTTTTCTTAAATTTTTCAAGCCATCCTTTACTAGCAATAAATTTTTTATCTTTACTTAATTGTAAAGCTTTTTCTCTTGTTTGATTAGAAGTCGGTAACATACCTTTTAATTTCATTTGATTTATCCAATGACATATTTTTACTTCTAATTCTGGTTCTTTAGTTTTTCTTCCACATCCTTTTTTTCTATGAATTCCTACAATGGACCATCTTCTTAAACTTTTTCTTGGAACTTTTGTTAATTTTATTATTAAACTTAAAGAAATTTTTTCTTTGAGAAATAAATTTACACAAAAATTTTTAGCTTCTGGAGTGTACATATAATAATGTTTACGATGTTTATCATATTCATTTTCATCAAAAGAAAAAATTGTTTTCAAATCTGAATAAGAAATGTTATTTTGTTTAATGTAAGAATTTATTATATGAAGCATTTTAATTTCATAAGAATTTTCATTGATTAAATTATTATTGTTATTATTAATTAAATTTTTGTTAAAAGGAATGTTAAAATAATTAAAAAATTTTAAACAATTGTTTATAAATATTTGTTTTATTTGAGAATAATTTATGTGATAAATATGAGTTAATTTTGAATTTTTCATTACTGCTTCATATTCTGGTTTATTATAAATTTTTTCAATGAAAAAAATTTTTTCTTTTGGTTGTTTATATGTGTTTATTTTGAATGAAATTTTTTTTAAAGGTTTTTTTAATTTAAGAATTTTTTCTTTGTTTTGATTTATTTTTTTAATTTTTAATTTTAGTTTATTTGTTTGAATTTTTTTTATTTTTATTTTATTAACATTAGTTTTTTTCCTTTTTGATGAAATTATTATTTTTTTTATCTTTCTTTTTTTAAATTGTTTTTTATTTATTTTAAATGAATTATTATTTTTATTATTAAAATTATTATTATTATTATTATTATTATTATTATTAGTAAAAAAATTTTTTTGTAATGGAGTGAAATTATTAATATTATTAATAATATTTATATTATGATTTACATAATATGTGAAATCAAAAGGATAATTAAATAAAATTTGATTATTTTGAATAGAATGTTTAAAAATTTTTGTTTCAAAATTTAACATTTGATTAATTGTTTTATTTAATTTTTCTTCTTCAATATTACTATTAATATTATTACAATTAATGTTAGTGTTATAATTATTATTTTTAAAATTATCACTTAAAATTTGATTATTCATATTATTATTATTTAAAAAAGAATTTTCTAATTTAGAATCTGAACTTTTAAAAATTGGACTTAAATAAACAATGTTATTATTGAAAGTAAAATTTTTGTTTATACTATTATAAATATTATTATTAAAATTATTGCTATTATTATTATAATAATTAAAATTATTATTAATATTGTTTTTATTTGAACTTAAATTTGAATTAATTAAAGAATTATTATTTGATTTTAAAGAAATAAAAGGATTATTATTATTAATAATTTTATTTTTTTTATTTTTTGGACTAATAAATTTATTACATAAATTAAAAGAAGTTTTAATTGAATTAAAATTATATGATTCTGTTAAATTATTTGAAAGATTAGAAGAATAAATATTTTTTCTTTTTTTATTGATAAATTTATAATCACACATAAATAAATAAAAATTTTAGTAAGTATATTTATTTATTATATATTTTATTTGTATATTTATATAATATTTCACTTTAATAATATATTTTTATTTAGATTTATATTTTATTTTAATAATTTACATAAGTAAAAAATAATTTATAAATTAATATTAATTAAAATATATATAATTTAAATAAAATATTTACGTTTCATTATAAAATCATTAAAAGAAGAATTTACACTATTACTAACAAAATTATTTTTATTATTGGTTAAAACATTATTATTTTGGCTATTTTTTTTTAAAATATTATTATTATTTACTTTATTTCTACTTAAATAAACAGAATTATTAGTAAATTTATTAATATTTCTTTTTATTATTAAATCATCTGAATTTAACCAATTTAAAAAATCATTTTTATTATTATTATTATCTAAAAAATTAGAATTAATATAATATTTATTAATTAATAAATTATTATTATTTGGTTTTTTTGATAATTGTTTTCTAGATAAATTATATAAAATTATATTTCTTTTTAAATCAGGAAAATTTGTAAATTCTGTTTGTCCAAAAATTTTATTATTTAAATATTTATTTGTGAAAGAAAATTTTTTAATATTTAATTTATCAATATTAATTTTTTCAATATTTTTATTAAATTCCTTTTTATTAATATTATTTTTAATTTTTTCTTTTTGTTTAATTATATAATTATTTTTATTTAAATTTTTTAATTTTTTAAACAAAATTGAATTTGAATTTTTTAATAAATTTTTTAATAATTTATTATTTATTTTATCATGAATTAAATCTTTTGTTTTATTATTATTAATAATATTATTATTATCAATACTATTTTTAACAATTAAATTATTAATATTATTTAAACTTTTACTTTTATTTATTATAATAATATTTTCTTTTAAAATTTTTTTATTCTTTGTATTAAAAGAATAATTTCTATTCATATCATTAATATTATTATCAATTTCATAACCTAATAGAAATTTATTATTAATTTTAAATAAATTTTCGCTATTATTATGCTTTAAAAATGAACTATATAAATTAGTTGGAATAATATAAATATATTTCTTTTTATCATTTTTATTATTAATATTGGGTAAAACATCATTATTTATATCATCATTTTTTAATTTTAATAAATTATTATTTGTTTTTTTTCTCTCTGTTTTACATTTATTATTTTTTACTAAATTTTTATATGTTAAATTTATAAAATTTGACATAAAATTTAAATAATTAAATTTATTATTAGATTTTATTAAAAAAATTAAATATTAAATAATCATTTAATGTTATTTTATTAATATAATTTATATAAAATTATAATATATAATTAAAAATTAAAATTATAATTATTATTATTGTTATTAAAATCTTTTCCTAATATATTATTATAATCAACCAAATTTGAATTCATTATATTTATTTTATTGTTATTATTATTATTATTAATCATTATTGGATTTTGATTATTATTTATATTTAATCCCATATTATTTGAAATATTTCCTCCAAATGTAGATTTTGATAAATTAGCACTTTGTCTGAAAGAATTAGTATTATTATTATTTATGTTATAATTATTAATATTATTGATGCTTTGATTTATTTCTTTATTATTATTAATTTGATTATTAATTACATTATTATTATCTAAAGGAATAAATACACTATTTGATATATTATTTTTATAATTATTATTATTATTTCTAGATATGTTATTAAAATTATTACTATCATTCATCATTGGAATTATAACACTATTACTTAAAGCTTTTCTTGAATTAAAATTATCATTTGAATTAATATTATTTGACACATTATTATTATTATTTTGAATTTGAGAAACATTTTCATTATAATTTGGTTTATTATTAAAATTATTATTCATATTATTAAAATTATTATTATTATTCATATTATTAAAATTATTATTATTATTATTCATATTATTAAAATTATTATTATTATTCATATTATTTAACATGTTAAAATTATTATTATTATTGTTTATATTATTATTTATATTATAAAAATTATTATTGTTCATATTATTATTGTTTAAATTATTATTATAAGCATTATTATTATTATTATTTATATTACTATTATTATTATTCATGTTATATTGAATGTTATTATTAGAAAATTTAGGAATATTAGACATATGAACTAGATCAGGTATATTATTATTATTATTATTATTTAGTGAATTAAAATCAATGTTATTTATGGCATTTAATCCTTTTAAATCATTTGGATTATTATTATTATTATTAAAATTATTTTGAATAAAATTATTATTGCTATTTATTTGATTATTATTATTATTACTATTAAAAGGATCAAAATCATTTAAAATATTTTTATTATTTTCACTTGTTTGTTTATCAATATTATTATAATTATTATTATAGTTATTACTATAATAATTATCATTATTATTATAATTGGTATTATAATTTTTAATATTATTATAGTTTCTGTCTGGCACCATATAACCTCTATTAACTAAACTATCATGAATTCCATAATCAGAAGGTTTATAAGCACTTTTTGGTCTTTTATCTTTATATTTTTTTTCTTTATATGTATCTTTTTCATTATTATTATCATCTTCATCATAGAAACCTTGATTATATTTATGAGCACGTTTATTATATTCATCTTCATTTTTTTTTGTTTCTTTTTTTTTTTCATGTTCTCTTATTTTTTTTTTTAAATATTCCTCTTTTTGTTTTCTATGAATTCCTGACTTTTCATCAAACACATATTCGTTAAAAAATTTACCTTCGATTTTTAATTCGAAATCTTTATCATTTACTTGATATAAATAAAATAAAACTTTATTTAATTTAAATTTGTATTGAATATTCATTGAATCTTCTTCTAAAAAAAATAAAACTTTTTCATCTAACTGAAGTTTCTTTTTTCCACTTAAACGAGAATCAAATAATTTTAACACATGATATTTACCAAATAAACTAAATTCCCAAATATGACAAACTTTACTTGATTGAAATGTTTTTCCAACATTTTTTTTTTCATAATGTAGATTTTCAATATCTAAAAAATTATTGCTATGAGACATTATTATATTTATAATAAAGTAAATAATAATTATTTTTTTATAAAAAATTAAATATAAATAAATTTTTAATTATACAAATATAAATTATTATTATTATTATTAAATTATTTATTTATAATTTTTAATCAAAATATTTTAAAAGTTTATCAATTTTTTCTGATTCTTTTTCAAGAAAATCATTTAATTCTTCTTGATTAACACTTCTTTCCCATTCTTCTTCACCTAAATTAAATCCTAATGTATATTTATTTTTTTTAAAAAATTCTTCATATCTTTGTTTTGTTTTTCCAGTAACTTTTGTTTGAGTCAAATTTAATTTTTCAGTTAAATCTTTAACTAAATTTTCATAATTTTCTAAACCTTTACAATTATTATTAATGTTATCTATACATTTTTTTGCTTCATCCCAATTTTTTATATACATATAATAATTACATAATCTTCCAGTTATTTTTAAATAATCTTGATCATATTCATTAGGAAAAATTTTATAATATTCTCCAGTTATTAATTTAATATTATCATTATAATCTTTAATTTTATTATTTGTATTTTTTTTCTCAATAACATAAGTTTTATTTAAAAATATTTTTTTCATTTTTTCATATATTTTTTTTTTAATAGATTGATTTTTTTTATCATTAAAAATTTTTTTTAAATCTTTTTTCATTGAAAATACAGCAGAAATACAAGCATTACACCAAGTTTCAGCTTCAGTAAAATTCTGTTTTTCAATAAATTTTTTTATTTCTTCATTCATATTATTCACATATTGAATATATTTTTTAATTTCATTTGGTGGATTTGGTTTTTGAGGAATAACATCATGAATAATAATTCTAAAATATAAATTATCTTCAAAATCATATTTATTTTCAAATAAAGTTTGGATTTCTTTTTTTAAAACAGGATCTTCTTTATTAAAATCTGTAAAAGATTTTAATGCATCTTTGTTATCTTTATTTTTTAAACGCTCTTCTTCTTTTTTTTCTTTAATTGTACGTCGTTCAAAATCTTCATAAACATATTTATAATTTTCTTTATAATCATTTGGAGCAATTTCTTTATTAACTATAAATAAATTTTGCTGATTTTCAAACATTTCTAATAATAATTTTCGTAAAATTGCTTCTTCTGCAGTCATATTTGCAATTTTTTTTTTTGATTTATTTTGATAATTTTGTTTATTACAAATAACAAATTCTTCTGATTTTTTATTGAAAAGATAAATTTGTCTTTGAAGTAAAATATTACTATTTAAATCTATTTTTCTTGTGGATTGAGATTTATTCAAGAAAATTTTTATTATTTGTTTATTGTTATCTATTTGAAAAATTGTTTTTTGAGTGAAATCAATTAAAGATTTTTTTGTTAAAAGAACATTAAAATTTTCATAAGTTGAATTAGAATTGATTATTGTATTTGAATTTTGTGTTGTATTATTGTCTGTAATTGGTTTTAAGTCTTCTTTTTGATTTGACATTATATTTTAAATTTTAAATTTAATTGATTTATATATTAATAATATGATTAATAAAAAGAAATATTATTTATTAATTAAAAATAGAAATAAAATATTTATCTAAGTTTTATCTGAATAAAATGTTTTAAATAAATTTGTTTTTAAAGATAATTTTTACAAAATAATATTTTTAAATATAAATAAAACTATATTGATTAATATATAATAAAATAATTTAAATATTTTATATTAATAATATAAAAAAATCAAAATTTTTAAATATAAAATAAATTTAAAATTAAATTAAAAAATAATAAAAATATAATTAACAATATTTAATTATGTATATATATTTAATTTTAATTTAAAATATAAATAAAAATATTTTGGATATCTATAAATGATATCATATACTTATAAATACAAATCTTCTTCTCAAAAATTTCCAATTTATCTCTATATTCTAAATACTAAAACAATAGAATCAACAAATTATTTTGAAAGTAGTTATATTAATTACATTATTACAATTATTACTCCTTATAAATCTTGGGAAATATTAAAACGTTACACTGATTTTGCAAATCTTCATATTATTCTTTCAAAAAAATATAATTTTTTAGATTTCCCACCTTTTCCACCAAAACGATTCTTTAAATTCAGCGAAAGCACAATTACTGAACGTAAAATTCATTTTGAAGAATATTTAAATTTTATTATTAAAAAAATTAATATTTTTAAATCACCAGAAATTATTGAGTTTTTAGATATTGATAATCAAGTAATTGAAATTTTTTTTAAAAATAATTCAATGTTGAATCAAAATTCACAAAAAGATGATATTAATTATTATAATGTAATCAATAGTTTGAATTCAAATGTAAAAATATCATCTAGTTTAAATAGTAATAATAGTTCTTCAGGAAATAAAAGTCCAAATAATAATAATAATTTAGATTGTAAATCAAATAAATCAAATGATGATAAAAAATTTTTGAATTTATTTGACGAAAATAATTATTTTGTAAGTTTTGAAGAATTTAAATTAAATAACATAAATGAAAATGATAAAATTAATATTAATTTTTATATTATTAATGAATTCTTAAGAAATTTAGATGAAAAAAGAGAACATATTGTAAATATTGTAAAAACTTTTTTAGAATATTTAAAATATAAAAATAAATGGAAAAGATTAAATAAAGAAGAAATTAATAGATTATTTTTGGGTGGAAACATTAATGATTTTCATAAAAGTGAAATGAATATAGATGAAAATAAAAATAACACTGATAAAAAAAATAATCTTAATACTATTAAAAACATTTTAAAAAAAAATTTAAATGGATTATTTTATCATATTGGAAAATTTAATAAAAATTATTATGGTAGCAAAAGTTGTTTAATTTTATTAAATAAATTAATTGATGCAGAATTTAATCCTGAATATGAAATTTATATTAATGTTTTAAAACAAAAAAAATTAGATGAAATAAAAATTATGAATTTAATCGAATTTTCAAAAATTAATAATAATCGTTGTCAAGAATATGTTTTTAATATTTTATATAATTTAGTAGATAATTTTAATAGCATAGATAAAAAAATGTCATTTTTAAATGAAGTTGGAGGAGAAGATAAATTTATTGAAAAATTTATGAAATGGATTAAAAATAAAAATGAAGGAAAAAATTATTTTATATAAAATAATTTATTATACAGCTTTTATTTGATATAAAATCGTTTATGTAAATTTTTTGTTTTAATAAATTTATAAATTTGTTGTTGTAACATTTATTTTTAATATTTGATATTATATATAGATTATAAATAAATATAAATATATTTTATTCTATTAACTACATATTTTTAATATTAATATTTTAAATTATATGTAAATATTAAAAATTAAAAATTTCAAAATTAAAAATATTGAAAATAAAATAAAAAATAATTAAATATTAATATTATTAAAAATTTTTAAATAAATAATCATCAATTTTTTTAAAACTATTTTTAATTATATATAAGGTTATATATATAATTTTCTATTTTTTTTAATTTATAAATTTTAAATTTTAAATATTTTTATTTTTATTTTTATATAAATAAAATATTTTTTATATTTTAATGTCAATTCAATTTGAAAATTCAATGGATATAAATATTTTAAATAATATTCCCACAAATACACTTCAAAAAATTTTAAATTATTCAGAACTTTATTCAAAAGTTGATATAAATTTTCAAAATTCTTGCATAAATAAATTTAACCTTAATTCAATGTTATTAAACAATATTGAAAATAATATTGAAAATTATAATATAAAATCATATTTAAATAAAAAACGTTATAATTTTTGCTTAAATAATAATATTAAAAATTATAGTGAAAAAAAAATAATAGATAAATATAATAATTTTAAAAACATTGTGGAACAAATCAATTTTACTAGTGAATTAGAAAATGATGAAAATATGAGAAATTATGTTATATTTAATAATTTAAATAATATATTTAAAGAAAAAATTAATATTGAAAAATGTGAAGAAATAATAAAAAATAATTATGATAAAAAATTTGAAAATAATACAAATTATAAATATGTTAATCCTTATATTGTAAATAATAATAATAATAATAACAATAACAATAATAATAATAATATTTTTTTAAATTTACAAAATATTTTTCAATTTCAAATAAATGATGAAAATGGTTCTAATAGTTTAAGTTTATTTGAAGAAAATAATCAAAATGAAGATAGTTTTTCAATTGATGATGATAATTCTATTGAAAATTCAGAAAATACTTTTTCAGGCTCAGATAATCATTTGTTGAGTAATAATAATAATAATAATAATAATAATAATAATAATAATAATAATAATAATAATAATAATAATAATAATAATAATAATAATAATAATAATAATAATAATAATAATAATAATAATAATAAT
>JAEEGL017187198.1_pt1 | contig 10296 bp, 9 predicted proteins | sample 9134231 | NCBI WGS metagenome assembly JAEEGL01 (sample SAMN16246548, study PRJNA631951) | gut metagenome | biome: gut microbiome; feature: rumen; material: fiber-attached | host: Bos | place: Iran: Karaj | collected 2018-10
AAAAGCACGATCAGCGCGATCGCTACACTGCCAAGATAAGCAAATTTGCTCAGCCTTTTCGCCATCAGGGAGAGCTTCCGTTTCAGCGGCGATTCCCGTTCGTCCCGGCTTTGCAGCTCATGGGCGATGCGCCCAAAAAGCGTCGCATCACCGACCGCTTCCACCTGCATCAGCGCCCGGCCGGAACAGACCACGGAGCCGCGGAAGAGCCGGGAAACAGATTCCGTTCCCTCCTGTTCCGCTTCTCCCTCCGTCAGCGGCCGCTTTTTGGCCTCCCGCGCTTCACCGTTCAGCGCCGACTGATCCACACAGAGCGCGCCCTCCAGGAGCACGCCGTCCGCCGGCACGCGGTCGCCGGATTCCAGCCGCAGCAGATCTCCCTGCACCACGTCATGGATAGGAATCTCCACAATCTCTCCATTGCGGTAAACACGGCAAAGGATGCAGGAAGCCTCCGCCTGCAGCAGGCGGAAAGCCGTTTCGTTTCGATATTCCGAAAGCGTCGAGACAAGCGTTGCCAGCAGCACAGCCAGCGCAATGCCTGCCGCCTCGTACCAGGCAGCCCTGCCCAAAACAGCAAAAAGCAGGTTGATGAGCAAGGCGACGCAAAGGATACGGATGATCGGATCCCGAAAATTTTCCAGCAGCTTCTGCCAGAAGCCCCCTTGCTTTTCTTCCGTCAGACTGTTGCTGCCATGCTGCGCCCGGGAAAGCGCAGCTTCTTCGTCAGTCAGTCCAAGTCTAACCATGAACGACTTCCTTTCGGCGGACGGAACAAGGCCCATCCACATAGTAATATGTTACAAAAAACCGACTAAAATGTCAATATCTTTCCATGAACGTGCAAAGCTATACCAAATCTTGTTATAGAATAGTTTTTTACAAAAAGAAAACGAGACGCGGGCATGAAAAAAATCAAACCCAAGTCTCGTTATTTCAGGCAAGCCAGGCGTCTTCGCCGAGATTGTTGACTTACCGCGCAGAATGCGCCAACTACTCCCTCAAGGACAGCTCTATTTTAGCCTGCGCCGGCAAACTTGTCAAGCAGGAAAAGCCGAATGCAAAAGCGCCCCCGGGAAAAAGACTTGGCTTTTCCCGAAAACATGCTATAATTGAATAAGAAAAACGATCGGCCCGCGCACTCTTCCGGACAAGGCGGCACGATCGAAGAAAGAAGGCCATATCTGCCCATGAGCGAACCCAAAAAACTTTACCGCTCCACACAACAAAAACTCATTTTCGGCGTTTGCGGTGGACTCGGCGAATACTTCAACATCGATCCCGTGCTTGTTCGCCTTGTCTGCATCCTGGTCGCACTGCTCACCGGCATTATCATCATGCTGGTCATTTACCTCATTGCCGGGGTCATCATGCCCAAAGATACTGACGTGAATCAAATTTGAGTCCTTTCCGAAAAGCACATTTCCGGCAAGGAACTGATCGGATCAACACATGAAGCGGGCAAAAGCCCGCTTCTTTTCGTTCATATCGCCCGATAGACCCACAAGTCAGAGGGTATATCCTCCAGACACTTTTATGACTTGCCCTGCAAGCATTCTTGTCTGCTCATTTGCTAAGGATAAACATGCTTCGGCAATATCTTCTGTTTGAACCAATCCTCCCATTGGGATCAAGGAACTATGCGCCTTCCCGAGCAGGCGCAAGCGCTGTCCTTGCGCCAAGCTCCCGATACCCCCTCGCAATGCCGATTTATCAAGCTTTCCGGATAAAGCGAGGGCCCTCTGCCCCGTTGATGCCTGCAGCAAGAAAAGCACATTTTTCCAAAACGCGCAGGGAGGCAAGATTGCCGGGCTCTGCTTCAGCTTCCACACAACGTACGGCGGGATGCAGAAGCGCCCACGAGACAAGCGCATCAACGGCTTCCGTCGCATAACCCTGCCTTTGATAATCCTTCAAAACACCATACCCGATCTCGACGGAACCGGACGGACTGATCCCCTTAAAGCAGCACTCCCCGACATGTATCCCGTCTTTCCGTTCGATCATCCAGATCGTATACCATAGCCATTGATCGGGATGTCGAAGGCAAGCGTCCAGCATTTCTCCATAAGCAAGTCGGAGCACGTTATCGGACTGCCGGGCAATAAACGATGCCATCTCTTCCCGGGAGGCCGGATATATCCGAAGCCTCCGCGTTTCTATCCAGTTTGTTTCCATAATTTATCCTTTACAATGTATTATGTTGTTCATTTTTCGACTACCATTACCGGCTCGATCACAACCCCCGGTACATACGGAAATCAGGACTCATGGAGGTCTGATAATGTTAACCGTACAGCTGTTTCTTACCTATGTTTTACTGATCGCACTAACGATCTGGGCTTTCCTGAAAAAAAAGAAAACCATCGGCTTTTTGCTGACAGCGTTTATCGTCATCAGCCTCGCTGCGCTTTGGATACTTTGGATCAACTCGCCGATGTAAGCGCCGCTCGCTGGCTGCAGATGCAGGAAAAACACACAAAAGACGTGACCCACTATCGCACTCTTTCCGGGGAGACGCTATAGTGGGTTATCCTTTTATTTAAGGACAATTCCCGATCAGAAACCGTTCGTCTGGCCACGGCCAGCGTCATCCCGCTAGTCCAGCGCCAGGATAAGCTCCACCGGGCAATGGTCCGAGCCCTGCACCTCCTGCAGGATGGACGCGGCGCGCAGATTCTGCTGCATGCTCTCCGGCACGAAGAAATAGTCGAGCCGCCAACCGGCATTTCGCTCACGGGCACGCGTGCGCATGCTCCACCAGCTATACTGCTCCCCTTCTTCGTGGAAAACGCGGAAGCTGTCCAGATATCCGGCGGCAAGCAGGCGGTCGATCCAGTCCCGTTCGATGGGCAGGAAGCCGGAGACCGTTTCATTCTCCTTTGGCCGGGCCAGATCGATGGGCCGATGTGCCGTATTGACGTCACCGCAGATGACCAGGCGAGGCGTTTCCTGCGCCAGCTGCAACACTTTCTCATAGAAAGCCATCTTGAAATCCAGGCGTTCCTGGGATTGCTGTCCGTTGGGGAAATAGCAATTGAGCAGGCTCCAGCCGGGGAAGTGCAAAAGCAGCGAACGCCCCTCAGCGTCAAAGTCCGGCACACCGAGCCCATGCTGCACGGAAAGCGGTTCTTCCCGCGTCCAGACCGCAACGCCGCTGTAGCCCTTTCTCTCCGCCGAATCATAATAGCAATGGTAGCCCGGCTGTGCCAAAAGCTCCGGCGGCAACTGCTCCGGCTGCGCCTTGGTCTCCTGCAGGCAGAGCAGGTCCGGCTGCGCTGCGGCAAACCAATCCAGAAAACCTTTTTTATGCGCCGCCCGTATCCCGTTAACGTTCCAGGAGATCAGTTTCCATTCCCGCATCGTTTTCCTCCTTGATGGCAGATAGTTCATCAACTTTTTCCAGGCGCTGCGAAAGCACACGCTGCCGCCGCGCCGCCATATCCAGCGAATGGCTGGCTTCCGTCAGCTTCTTTTGGCTGTGGGCGATGGCCTCGCCGAATTTATGAAACTCACCGCTCACCTCACCCAAAAGCTGCCAGATCTGCGAGGCCTGCTCCTGCACGGCCAGCGTGCGGAAGCCCATACGCAAGCTGCTGAGCAGAGCCGCCAGGGTAGAAGGCCCGGCCAGTGCCACCCGATATTTCCGCTGCAGTTCGTCCGTCAGGCCCGGCCGGCGCAACGCTTCCGCATAAAGGCCCTCCAGCGGCAAAAACAGCAGCGCAAAATCCGTGCTGTACGGCGGTGCGATATATTTTTCGCTGATTGACCTCGCTTCCCTACGCAGGGCCGCCTCCAATTCCGCGCTGGCGGCAGCCGTTGCCGCAGCGTCCTGCGCCTCCTCCGCCGCCAACAGGCGTTCATAAGCGGAAAGGGGAAATTTGGCGTCGATCGGCAAAAGCAGCTCCTGCCCGGCATTGGGGATGCGGACGGCAAACTCCACCCGCTCATCCCGGTCCGGACGGATGCGCGCATTCTGAACGTATTGTCCCGGGGAAAGTATCTGCTCCAGCAAGGCCGAGAGCTGCATCTCGCCCCAGATGCCGCGTGTTTTGATGTTGCGCATCAGCTTTTTCAGATCATCCACGCCGCCGGCGAGCTCTTTCATCTCGCCCAGGCCGCGGTGCAGTTCTTCGAGGCGAGCGGCCATGGCGGCGAAGCTTTCGCCCAGACGGCCGTCGATGGAGCGGTTCATTTCCGCCATCCGGCTGCTGTTTTCCTCCCGCAGGCGGGAAAGTGAATCCGCAACATTCCGGTTGAGCTGGTCCATGCGTTCTTCATCAGCAAGGCTCTGCGCCACGAAGCGCTGTGAAAAAGCCTCCATGCGCCGCTCCTGCCGTTCGCCGGAAGCCGCCAGCTCCTGACGCAGATCGCCACCCAGCTCCTGCACCATGCCAAAGAGTTCCTGGCGCCGGATGAGCGCATCCTTTTCCTGCCCCTGCTGCAATGCCGCCAGCTCCCGTTCCGTTCGGGAAAGGCGCAAAAGCACAAAAAGCAAGAGGATGAGCAAAAGCAGCAGGATGATGATCATGGCATAATCCAAAGCAGCCACCTCCTTTTTTGTTTATTCCACATCGAACATTCGTTTCCCTGCCTGGAGGCTGTGGCTGCGGGGAAATATCCCTCTTTTTCCCCGCAAAAAAGCCGCTCGTCAGATAAAGGAGCGGGCAAAAGAAAAAGACGGAACAGCGCCGACACGCTGCTCCGCCTTTTTGGCAAATCTGCAGAAGTCTTATCGATATGGGTTCTGCTCCTCCAGGCACCACGGAACATGATGAAAAAGTATCTCCATCTGCAGCACCGGGCGCGGAAAGCCCGCTTCCAGCAAAGAGATCTCGTCAGTAAAATGAACCGCATGATCCTCCGTGATCGGATGCCACTCGACCGCATCCCGCGCGGAAAGCTCCGGGCGCTCCGTACCGCCGGACGGCTGCCCGGGCAATCTCTTTCCGCAAAGATGATAAAAGCCGCCGTAAGTCAGGCTCCGCCCATCATCTTCTGCATAATAGGCAAAGATCTCGGCGGCCTTGTTCAGCTCCACGCCGATCGTTTCGAAAAACACCTTCACCGCTTCGGGAAAGAAGGCGGAAGCCCGCTCGAAATTCCGGCAGCCGCCACAAGCACAACCGTCCGTGATTTTGCCCGCCTGTTCATAAAACCTTTTCGTTTGCAGGATATCAATATCCAGCTGATCTTTCCCGAATCGAAAAATCATATCTCCCTCGCGATATATTCTGCCGGATGAACGAAGCGAGCGCCGCAATCAAGAGATTCATGGCCAGTCGATTCGTCATCGAAACAGTCCGTCAATCACGGTCCTGCGATCTGAAAGCCAGGAGCGCATCGCTGATGGCGGCGACTTCCGCCAGGCTCAGCGTCTCTCCCCGCCGGCCGCCGTCTATGCCGGCGGCTGCCAGCACCTCGCGCCAATCCCCCGCGTAAACACCGCTCTGCTTCAGGGAATTGAGCAGCGTTTTCCGGCGGGCGCAAAAGGAGCCGCGCAGCACCTGAAAGAAGAGCTTTTCGTCAGCCGGCTGCACAGGCGGTTTTTCCCGCCGCTGCAGGCGGACCAAAGCGGAATCCACATTCGGACGCGGGTAAAAAACGGACGCCGGCACGTGGCTGACCAAAGACGCCTCGCTGCGGTAAGCCACGCTGGCCGTCAAAACGCCGTAATCCTTGCCGCCAGGAGAAGCCAACAGACGGTCCGCGACTTCTTTCTGCACCATCAGCACCATGCTCTGCCAATCCCAGCCGCTTTCCAAAAGACGCATCATGATCGGCGTGGTGATATAATAGGGCAGATTCGCCGTCACCTTGAAGGGGCCCTCGCCCAGAATGGCCGGGATATCCGCCGTCAGGGCGTCAGCACAGACGATCTCCACGTTCTCCTGCCCGGCAAAAAGCTCCTGCAGCACGGCCGCCAGCCCTTTGTCGATCTCCAGCGCCAGCACGCGTCCGGCCCGGGCAGCCAGCTCCTGCGTCAGCGCGCCCAGCCCCGGCCCGATCTCCAGGACGGTGTCTTCCGGCCCCAGCTCTGCCGCCGCTGCGATCTTTTCGATATATGCCGGCTCTGTAAGAAAGTTCTGGCCGAAACGCTTCTGCGGACGCAGGCCGTGCTTTTCCAGCAGGCGCCGTGTCTGCGAAGGCGTTGCGATACGTTCATCCATAAAGCCTCTCCCCACGATTCTTCCTATAGAAAAACAAGGACTCCCGTCCTTGTTTTTCTCTTATTCTGTGCATACTTCAGTCGAGGATATAAACCGTCACAGAGCGCCGCCCCCAATTATAACAGGCACTCGTCGTTTCCATAAACAGATCGATCTTGTTCCCTTTGATGGCGCCACCGGTATCTTCTGCCACGCCATAGCCATAACCTTCCACATAGAGCCGCGTTCCCAGCGGGATCACCCGCGGGTCGACGGCAATGGTGCCGACCTTCGGCCAGGTGCCGGTCCGGGTGCGGTTGCCGGTGTGCGTATAGGCCGTCGCCGAGACCGTGAAGGACTTCGCACCGCTCAGGCTCTCGCTGCGGGAGCTGGAGCTGGTCTCACGGGAGCTTTCCTCCACCCGTGTGCCCGTCGCCACGATGCGCGTCTGCGGTTCTTTCACCGTCTTGCTGGCGATCAGTTCCCGGGAAACTTCTTCTCCGTCGCGGAAGACCACCCGATAGACTGCATCCCGTTTGCCGGAAACACCGGACTGCACCAGACGCGTCAAGCCGCTCCGCAACGTGTTGTCATCAATGCGCTGGGTGGAATACGGTACGCTTTCCACCACCGTTTCATAGCTCTCGCGCACGCGCGTCACGCGCAGGGCGCAGGCTTCCGTCAACACTTCATCTCTGCCCAGATCCACTTCATCCAGCCGAGAAAGATAAACGCCCGCAGCCCGGACTGCTTCCTCCGCCGTACAGGGTGCCGTGCGGCAGCGGTATTCCGCGCCGTCCGCATACACCGTCACATCAAATGCGCGCAGGACGGTCAGGCTGTCGCCGTCTTCCAGTCCTTCGCCCCGATCCGTCACAACTTCGTCATACGGTTCCAAAACTATACCTGCAAGTGCCAAAACATCTTCTGCTGTTCGTGCGTAAGTCCGCACCCCATATGTTTCTCCGTCTGCGTAAATCACGATCTCCTTCTTCTGCATCTCGGCAGCGAGCATGCCAAGAAGGAGTACCATCCCTATCATCGCAATGCAGAGGGGGTGAACGAACGCCGTTCTCAGCTGAGAAATTCGTTCTCGCATAATCGTTCCTCCATACCATTTTCGGGTGATTTTTAGGGGGTAAGCCTTATTTTAGACCATAAAAAAGGCTTTGTCAAACAGTTCGCCCCCCACTTTGGCCCAAAAATGACTTCAGAACGTCTCTTTGGGCAGTTGAGAGAATTTCCCTTTTCGGAACGATTTACACGATTTTACGCAAGATACAGGTGAGCCGGCCACGTCCCCCCACAGCATCTGTCAAAGTGGGGGGAAAACTTCAAAAAAAGAAAAATTTTTTCAAAATCGACCCAAAAAACATACGATTTTGAGGCAATTATGGTAAACGATAAACGTCGTGTGCATTCTGTGTGCAGACGCGGGCAAGCTCCTCTACGGAGATGCCGCGGATCTCCGCGATCCGCTCGGCGATGAGCGGGATGCGGCTGGGCTCGTTGCGTTTCCCGCGGAAAGGATGCGGCGAAAGATAGGGGCAATCCGTTTCCAAAAGCAATCTATCCAGCGGGATGTCCCGCGCCACCTCCACGGCATGGCGGGCATTCTTATATGTCACCGTGCCGCCAAGCGCGATGTGGAAACCCATCTTGATGCACTGCCGCGCCATGTCCGTCCCGGAGGAAAAGCAATGGATGATGCCCCCGTCCTTGCCCGCGCCTTCCCGCTTGAGGATGGAAAGCAGGTCGGCATGCGCATCACGGTCATGGATGACGATCGGCTTGCCCAGCTCCTGCGCCAGATCCAGCTGGGCGACAAAGACCTCTTCCTGCAGATCGCGGGGCGAAAGATCGCGATAATAATCCAGGCCGATCTCGCCGATCGCCAGCACCTTGGGATGCCTCGCCCAATTGTAGATCTTTTCCAGCAGGAGACCGTCCACCTTATCCGCATCGTGCGGGTGTACCCCCACGACGGCATAAACGCCCTCGTTTTCTTCCGCCTGACGCACGGCCAGCTCAGAAGAAGGACCGTCATAACCGATATTTGCCATTTCCAGCACGCCGGCTGCGCGGGCGCGCGCCAGCACCTCCGGCAGCTCGTCCCGCAATTCCGCATCGTTCAGATGGCAATGGGTGTCAAAGAAGCGCAGCGCTTCCTTTCCGCGATCTTCCGTCATCTTCTGCTCCTCTTGCCTGCTATTTCACCCGGCTGCCGGACTCGATCCCCTGCAGTTCCAGGACTTCCAGACCGTTATCGTCGGTGGCGGCCAGGATCATGCCGCGGGATTCGATGCCGCGCAGCTTGACGGGCTTGAGGTTGGCGACCAGGACCACCTTTTTGCCGATCATTTCCTCCGGCTGATAATGCTTGGCGATGCCGGAGACCACAGTGCGTTCCTCTTCCCCGACCTTCAACGTCAGCTTCAGCAGCTTATCAGCTTTTTCCACTTTCACGCAGTCCAATACTTCCGCCACGCGCAGTTCGACTTTGGCAAATTCGTCGATGCTGATCTCCGGCAGCGGTTCCGCCGCTTTGGCTTTGGCTTCTGCCGCCGCCTTCGCCATGGCTTCTGCTTCTTCCTTGGCTTTTGCCTCGGCTTCCGCCTGCTTCTGGATCTCCGCCCAGTCCAGGCGCGGGAAAAGCGCTTCCCCGCGGCAGATGGAGACGCCGGCCGGCAATCCGCCCCAGGCAAGGCTGTCCCAGCCGTGCAGTTCCGGACGGTCCGCAATGCCCAACTGTTCATAAACACGAGCCGGCACGGTGGGCATGAAGGGCGTGATCATCACCGTGCAAAGGCGCAGCGTTTCCAGGATATTGTAAAGCACCGTGCCCAGACGTTCCGTTTCTCCCGCCTTGTTCAGCGCCCAGGGCGCCGCTTCATCCACATATTTGTTGGCCTTGCCGACAAGCTTCCAGATGGCGGAAAGCGCATAGCTGAACTCCAGCTTATCCATATAGTCTTCCACGATCTTCGGTGTTTCCTTTGCCAGTTCGATCAGGCCCATATCCAGCTCCGTCGCTTCGCCCGGCTGCGGGATCACCGCGCCCATGAACTTGGTCAACATGGCCGTGCCGCGGGAAAGCAGATTGCCATAGTCGTTGGCCAGGTCCACATTGATGCGGTTGACCAGCGCTTCCTCGCTGTAATAGCTGTCCGCACCCATCGGCATGTCGCGCAGCAGGAAGAAACGGACCGCGTCCACGCCGTATTTTTCCACCAGCTGCAGCGGATCGACAACGTTCCCCTTGGATTTGGACATTTTGCCTTCGTTCAGCAGTACCCAGCCATGCCCGTAAACATGCTTGGGCAGCGGCAGGCCGGCCGCCATCAGCATGATCGGCCAAATGACGGTGTGGAAGCGCACGATATCCTTGCCGACCAGATGCACGTCCGCCGGCCAGAATTTTTCAAAGAGACTTTCGTCTTCCGTCCAGAGCCCCAGCGCGGAAACATAGTTGAGCAGAGCGTCGAACCAAACATAGATGACGTGCTTTTCATCAAAGGGGACCGGGATGCCCCACTTGAAATTCGTCCGGGAAATGGAGAGGTCGGAAAGGCCCTGTTTGACAAAATTGACCATTTCGTTGCGGCGGCTTTCCGGCTGGATGAAATCCGGGTTTTCTTCGATAAATTTCAGCCAGCGGTCGGCGTATTTGCTCATCCGGAAGAAATAGCTTTCTTCCTGCATCCGTTCCACGGGACGGCCGCAGTCCGGGCATATGTGCTCTTCCCCCACCTGCAGGTCAGTGAAGAAGGTCTCACAGGGCACGCAGTACCAGCCCTCATAGGTGGATTTATAGATGTCCCCCTGCTCATAGATCTTCTGGAAGAATTTCTGGCAAAGCGCTTCGTGCCGCGGCGAAGTGGTGCGGATAAAATCATCGTAGTCGATGAGCAGCACACGCCAGAGCTCTTTGAAGCTCGCCACGATGCCGTCGACAAATTCCAGCGGCTCCTTGCCGGCCGCGCGGGCGCGCCGTTCGATTTTCATGCCATGCTCATCAGAGCCGGTGAGGAAATGGGTCTCGTAACCGCGCATCTTCTTGTAGCGGGTCACCGTATCTGCCGCAACCGTCGTATAGGCGTGGCCGATATGCAGGCTGTCGCTGGGATAATAGATCGGCGTGGTGATG
>JAEEGL010021400.1_pt1 | contig 10295 bp, 8 predicted proteins | sample 9134231 | NCBI WGS metagenome assembly JAEEGL01 (sample SAMN16246548, study PRJNA631951) | gut metagenome | biome: gut microbiome; feature: rumen; material: fiber-attached | host: Bos | place: Iran: Karaj | collected 2018-10
ACGGAGATGTCGCGCGGATCGGGGCGGAACTGCTCGAGGTAGCCGGGGGTCTCCTCGTCCTTGGCGGGGGTCTTCATCATTTCGTTGATGCTGAGATAGCCCTCGGGCACCGCCTGGCCTTCGCCGGCGATGATCTTATAGCGCATGTGGCGCTCCTCCGCGACCTGATCGATCAGTTCCTTGTAATCGAAGTCCTTGATCTGACGCACGGCGATGTAGCCGACGGCCTCGGCGGTGGCCGCGATCTGGGAGACCTCGGAATACCGCTGCTGGGGCAGGCAGAGAACGGGGATGACGCCGATCTTCTGCACGGCGAGGTAGACGAGCATGAACTCGGGGATGTTGTTGATCTGGACGATCACGCGCTCACCCTTGCGCAGGCCGATATCCAGCAGGTGCAGGGCCAGGCGGTCGGTGACGGCCTTGAGCTGGGCGTAGGTGTAGCGCTGGCCCTCACCCACGAGGGCTTCTCTGTCGGGGAGGCGCTGGGCCATGTAGTCGATGCGCATGGTGATGGTCTCATCGGTGTAGTAGCCTTTTTCCTCGTAGAGTCTCTGGCGGTTGCCGTTGCGCGGCACGTAGGCCTGCAGAAGATCTTCTCTCATCATGATTGTTTTTCCTCCTGTTATTTTTTTGATTTTTTGATCGGGTCGAGTATTCGTTCATCACATCTGCGGAGAGATGCGCGGGTGCAAAAGTTGGGTCATTCAGCCTTGGCGCGCTCGCCGAGCTTCTTGGAGATAAACGGGGAAACGATGGCGGAAACGATGACCGCGAAGGCCAGCTGCCCGGCAGCCGTCTGCACGTAGGGCTCAAACTGCGGCAGCGTCGCGGCGATGACCGCGGGAGCGCCGATGGTGACGCCGCCCACGCAGCAGAAGGCGGCACCGGCGTAGCCCGGGCGCTTCAGGATGAACTTATCGACGGGGATGATGATCGCCATGCTGATCACCAGGAACAGCAGGCCCAGCAGGATGCCCTGGACGCCGGACTTGACGGCGGTGAGAATGTTGATGCCGGAGCCGAAGCAGCAGCCCATAAAGAGCAGGATGATCGGGTTGGCGCCGGCGAACATCTTCGTGAAGGTGTCGTCCAGGTTGCCCAGGATCAGGCCGAGGAAGAACGGGAACATGGTGCCCACGACGATCTTCCAGATGGAGACGGTCGCGTCACCGCCGCCGACGATGGCGGCCAGGATGATCAGCGCGTACTGGGGAACGGCAATGACGTTGATGATGCCCATGGCGGCCATATCGATCGGATCGCCGTAGGTGCTCATCAGCGCGGCGTAGACGCCGGGGTTGCAGCTGGAGAAGACGATGACGAGGGCCAGCAGCGACATGCCGCCGATGCCGTCAAGACCGACGGTCCTGGCGAGAACGAAGCAGACCACCACGTCGATGATCGTGCGCACCAGGACGAAAACGCCGCCTCTGGCCAGGGCCTTGGGGAGGTTCGCGATCTTGAGCTGGGTGCCGGCCGTGAAGAGGATCATGCCGATGAGGCACATGGTGCCGGTCTTGAAGAGGCCGGTGCTGGCGCTGCCGATGTTGAGCGCGTCAGGGAGAAACGTGTTGATGATGGCGGTGATCAGCATGGGGATCAGCATGATGCCGCCGGGGACTTTTTTCATGGAATCGACGATTTTCATTTTTGTGGCCTCCTTGTGTTTTCTTTGTCTTTTGATCAGCCCTTGTAGAGGGGTTCATAGGGATCGACGCCGAGCTTCTTGCAGTGCGCCTCCCAGAAAATGCAGTTGACGGGCTCCCAATGGCGGTCGCGCTCCTGGCAGTTGTTGCAGTAGTGGCACTGCACGATGTCGTCGAAGAGCCCTTCCCGCTCCTTGGTGAGCCAATGGGGATCGCAGAGCAGCGGACGGCAGTAGCCGATCAGGTCGGCCTTTTCCGCCTGCAGGATCTCTTCGCCCCGCTTGAGGGTCCCGATGCGACCCGCGGTGATGACGGGGACGCTGTACTGCTTCGCGACGTCCCGGACCGCCTCGGCGAGATACACGTGGCAGGCCCAGGGATACTGGGCGGTGGGCATGGTGCGCTCGCCGGAGTAGCCGGTGTACCAGGAGCCGTCCTCCGTCTTGCCGCCGGCGGAAACGGAGATCAGATCGACGCCGGCGTCGCAGAGGCATTTCGCCACCTCGGGGGCCTGGGCCACCGTCGAGCCGCCGCGGACGAACTCGTCGCCGTTGATGCGGATCGCGACGCAGGCGTCGTCGCCCAATTCCCGCCGGATCCCGTGGATGATATCGGTGACGATCTTGCAGCGCCCCGCCGTCTTGCCGCCGTACGCATCCTTGCGCCGGTTGAGCAGGGAGATGAAGGAGGCGAGGGTGTAGCCGTGGGCGCCGTGCAGCTCGATGACGTCGTAACCCGCCTGCTTCGCGCGGACGGCGGCGGAGATGAACTGCTGCTTGATCTCCTCGATCTCCTCCAGGGTCAGATCGGCGACGTCCTGCTTCCAGCCGGTGCGCTTCGACTGTTTGACGTAGTGGATGAGCTGGACGGAGACCTTCGCCCCGTAGGCGTGCAGGGCGTCGGTCATGCGCTTGTGGCCGGGGATCATGGCGTCCTCGCAAAGGCGCAGCAGCTTGGGGCTCTTTCTGTCGAGAACGCCGCAGGCCTCGACCTGGATCAGCCCGACGCCGTCGGCGGCCCGCTTCACGTGCCGGTCGATCAGCTCATCGGTGACCTCGCCCGCGTCCGAGGCGAGGCAGGTGACGGCAGGCGTCCAGACGACGCGGTTCTTAAGACGCAGATTGTGAAACTCCACAGGCTCGAGAATTTTCATGTTGGTCAACACTCCGCTTTCTTTTTTCTTTTTCCAAAAGGAGGCGGTGCTTTCGGTCCGCTGTCTTCCTGTTTGCCCTTTTATTATGCAGATTGCGTGCCAACCGAAAAATGCATATATTTCAAACATATTGTATGATATCATTCACGTATGTTCGATTTTTATAAAACTATGCCTCGAATTTGTGTACATTTTCAAAACGAGCGCAAAAACAATGCAAAAAAAGAAAAAGCACGGCGCTTCATCGGAAACACCGTGCTTTTTCGCGTCTGCTCAAGTCATTGCTGCTGCCCGTTTTCGGGGGCGCATTTTCCTTACAAAGAAGTGCGTTGTTCATTTAAGGGGACGCCTTTCCCGATCGGGGGGCGCGAAACCCGGGGCATCCGTTTTTCGATGTTTCCCTGATCCCGGCCTTTATCCATCTCGAATGCAAGCCGTCACATAAGGAAATGGCAGAGAAGACCAACGTATGGGGAAGTGAGTTTATTTTGCCAGAGCGGCCCCCAGATCCCGGCAGGCCTCGGAGGCAGCGTCATCGGGGGCGTCGTTGCAGATGACGGGATCGGCGGCCAGCACGGCGCCGTCGCCGAGGCAGGTCGAGCGCCAGGCATTCATCCACTCGCCGCCGCCCCAGCCCCAGGAGCCGAAGAGGCCGATCTTCTTGCCGGAGAGCTTCGCGCGGCAGCCCTCGAACATCGGCTCAAAGACCGATTCCTCGAGCTGCTCGGCGCCCATCGAGGGGCAGCCGAACGCGACGGCGTCATAGGCGTCCATCCTGTCGGCATCAAAGCCGGCGGCCTGCAGGAGATCGACCTCGGCACCCGCGCCTCTCGCGCCGTCCGCGACGGACTGCGCCATGGCGGCGGTGTTGCCGGTGCCGCTCCAGTAAACAACTGCGATTTTCATTGGAATCATCCTTTCAAAGAGATTTTTGGTTTGACCGAGTCTATGATCATCAGCCGGCGACAGCCAGCTGCTCGATCGACCTGCCTTTGGAAAACAGCGCGCAGTAAACATCCGTACATTTCCTGTATTTCCGGAACAGGCGCTGCGCCGCCTGCTCGTCGCCGTACACCTTCCACGGGCCGACACAGCCGCGGCTGGGTCTGCTCTCGATAAAGCCGCGCACATCCTCCGGCGGGTAGCCGAGGAAGAGCCCCACTTCATGCGGGAAGGCACCCGCGGAATGGAACCGGCGGATCAGCTGGCAGAGACAGCTCTCCGGATGCTGCAGATCGTAGCCGCGCTCTGCGAGCAGCCGGCGCGCCTCGTCGTTTTTGAGGTCGCGCAAAAGCTGGTTCGGGCGGTAGAGATAGATCAGGGCTCTGCCGCCGTCGGCGCGCAGCGGCAGCACGCGCAGTCCCTTTTTGCCGAGTGAGCGGTTGCATTCGCGCAGGAACGCACGCAGCTCCTGTGCCGTATCGAACGCGCAGGTAAACATGCTGCCGGTCTTCATGCCGGCGAGCGTGGGTGCGCAGTGCCAGACGATCCGTTCCTCGGGCATCTCGGGGTTCACACCTTTCGGGAGAATTAGTTAGCTCTTGCTAACTTTCAGGGCTTCGGAAAGCCGCCGCTGGTGAGGCGTCGGCTGAATGCGGTGGTTAGCTTTTGCTAACTACGTGTATTTTATCACGTCCCGCGCGATTTGTCAACAGCGAAAAGCAGATTTTTCTCCCCTGCGGGACAGCGCCGACAACAGCAGGATTCCCGATTCCCGCCCTGCCTATGCGCCGCGCAAAAAAAGACCGCCGTCCCCTTTTGCGGGAAACGGCGGCCTTGTCACAGGCGGAGGTTACTTCTTCTCTTCCTCGTAGACGATCTTGGAATCGGCGGCGTTCTTGCGCACGGACTCGATGCCGTTGAGGCAGCTCGCCATCGACTTGTAGCCCTCGCTCGCGGCGATGATCTGGCCGTTGGTCGCCTTCAGGCGGAAGCGGAACTCGCCGGCCTTGTCGGTATAGACTTCAAACTTCGGATGCTTCTGCTTCTGGAAGCCCTCGACGGTCTGATCCTCGAGCGCGGCGATCGGCGCATTCTTCTGCACGCTGGCGATGCCCTGGCGGCAGGACTTCTCGGCCTTGTAGATCTCGCTCGTCGCAATGATCTCGCCGTTTCCGGCCTTGAGATTGAACTTGATGCCGGTCTTGACCTTGCGGATGACGAACTTACCCATAATACGATCCTCCGTTCATTGTTTTTGTGCTTTTATGATACGACACTTTTCGCGCGCATGCAAGTGTTTCTTGCCCGCAAAGGCACATTTTTCGACAAAAAAAGAACGTGCCGCCGTCCGGCTCCCCGCGATCCTGAGGCGCAGGGCGCGCGCCGCCTTCGAAACGGGCGTCGGCCGGTGCTTTTCGCCCGCCGGTCTGCGGGCCGCGAAAATCTCATCCCACGCCGCCCACATTTTGCGAAAAAACTGTTGACTTTTCCGCCTGCCTCCGCTATAATAAATTTCGCTGTCAATCACTACACGCTGGTGTAGCTCAGTCGGTAGAGCAGCTGATTTGTAATCAGCAGGCCGGGGGTTCAAGTCCGTCCACCAGCTCCACCGCTTTGCAGCAAAACTGGATATGGGAGTGTTCCCGAGCGGCCAAAGGGGGCAGACTGTAAATCTGTTGGCTTTTGCCTACGATGGTTCGAATCCATCCGCTCCCACCAAGAACAAAAGAAGCACGGTTTTACCGTGCTTCTTTTGTTCTTGGTGGCCCAGATTCCTGCGGAATCTGCCGCTGCAGCGGGTTCTCCGCTCACGGCGTTCGCTCAACGCGAAGGCTGCCCGCTTGCGACACTCGATACCGGCGGGCGCGGCTCTTGCCGCTGCCGGTATCGGTCGCTGCGCCAAAAGCGGCTTTTGCTGTTTCGTCCGCAGGACGCGCAAAATCCGCTTTTCCCCCTCAACGGGTTTACTCGCGTGCGCGAGCAACGTGCGCGCGTCACCACTGCGCAAATCATGTTTATCGTGATTTGCGTCACATTGATAATCTTTCCTGTGCCGTAGCGAAGGTTTGCCTGTTGGGTCAACTGAATTGCTTTTCTGGAGATGATAGCGAAAATCCCGTCACGCAGGTGGCGGGATTTTTGATTGGCAGGATTCGTCCTTCGTCCGCGCGGGCGCTCACGAATCGAAGAACTGCCGTCCGTCGTCCGTCACGAGGCGCTCCGTCTGCGGATACTCGAAGATTTTGGGGTTTTCCGCGTTCGCGGCGAGGTAGTCGGCGAATCTCGCCGCGTACCATTTCGCCATCCCGAGATTGTGCATCAGGTAGTTGCCGCAGTTCTCCTCGGCGGCGCCGGGAACGCTCTCGGCTGTCTCCACCGCGCGGAATGCCCGCAGGAGCAGGTCGTAGATCTCACGCGGCGCGCGGTCGCCCTTGAGCAGCAGGTAGAAGCCGGTCAGGCAGCCCATCGGCCCCCAGTAGATGATCTCGTCCTTCCAGTCGGGATCGTTGCGCAGGAACGTGGCGATGACGTGCTCGAGCGAATGCATCGCCGCCACATCGACGGCCGGCTCGCGGTTCGGCCTTGTCAGGCGGATGTCGTACGTCGTGACGACGCCGCTGCCGACCTCGTCCACGCGGCTCGTGAAAATGCCGGGAACAATGGCTCTGTGGTCAACGGAAAAACTCGGTATCAAACGTATCGTCTCCTTTCAGTGTATCACAAGACGGATGGATTCTCTGTTTCGGCGGCGCCGCTGCCGCATTTTGCGGTCTGAACGGCGCTCTGCAGCGCCTATTATATGCCGCATGGGGCATTGTGTCAAACGGCGGCTTCGCGGGGGATCGCCTTATCTCTGTTCGTATGCCTCGTCGATCTCCTCCCAGGGGATGTCATAGGGCTCCTCCGGCGGGGTGATCTCCGAAAAATCGAATTCCTCCAGCGCGATGCCGTGCGCGGCGGCCTGCCGCTCGATCTCGGCGCGCAGCAGCGGGATCGTGTGCTGCTCGAGAAAATACGGGCTCTCGTTCGTCATCTCGCACCACGCGCGCAGTTCCTCCGGCCGGATACCGTATTTTTCGGCGACGCGGTCGTAGCTTTCGCTTTCGGTGTAGAGCTCCTCGCCGTTTTCCAGCGGGCAGGAGGCCCAGTTGCAGAGATACTCCCCGTTTCGCGACTGCCCGACGCGGCAGAGCACATAGTAGCGCTTTCCCATCTCGTATTCTTCCTTTCTTTCCCCGCCGCGCCGCGCGGGATGCGCAGCCGCAGCGGTCCGGTTCCGTTTCGTTTATTGTAGCACAATCCGCGCGCGCCGTCGAGATGCGCACGGCTTCTCCTTGCCGAAGCCCCGCCTGCTGTGCTATACTGCAGACAGAGGCTTTCGATTCTGATACGATAGAAAGCTTGAAAAGACTGCCGAGCGAAATTCAAGATTGTTTTTTAAGGATAGTATGACACAAAGGACTGATCGTTTTGAGGATGACCTGTCAAAAGGCGCTCTGCCTGCTGCTTTCGCTGGCGCTCTGCGTCCTGCTCGCGCCCGCGGCCCTTGCCGCGGAGGCGACGGAGACGGATCTGACCGGCGATGACGCGCTTTCGCTTTCCGATGCGCTTCTGCCCGATCTGCGCGCGTTTCAGTGGGCCTATACGAACGAAACGGCGATGCGCTCTGTCGCGATGGGCGGCGCGGCCCCCGCGGCCGGCGTCAATGTGCCGGGCTTTGCCGAGGGCGTTTCCAATATGGAGCGGCCCGTCACGGTCGCCGTGTTCGATTCCCTTGTCGATTACACCCACCCCGATCTTGCGGGCGTCGTCTATCATTTCTCGCCCGCCGAGCAGCGGGCGCTCGGCTGCGGCGAATGGGGCTACAACGCCGTGCGCGCCTCCTCCCAGCGCCCCGCGGACTTCATCGTGGACGCCCACGCGACGCACTGCGCCGGCATCATCGGCGCAAAGTGGGACGGCCGCGGCATCAGCGGCGCCGCATCAAAGGCGCGGATCGTCTCCGTGCAGGTCTTTGACCTCGAAACGATGGAGACCTCGATCGACAGCGTCCTGCGCGGCTATGATTTCGTCGACCGCTTCAACCGCGCCTGCAGCGACCCCGCCGACCGCATCCGCGTCGTCTCCTGCAGCTTTTCGCTCATCGGCACCTCCCTCGCCGTCGACGCCGCCGTGCGCGCCGTCGGCGAGCGCTGGGGAACGGTGAGCTTTTTCACCGCCGGCAACGAGAGGGAAAACCGCGACGCAGCACCCGCCTTTGCGAGCTCGCTGTGGCAAAATCCGTATGCGATCGTCGTCGCCGCGACCGATTCAGCCGGTCAGCGCGCCTCCTTCACGGGATACGGGGGCGTCACGGTCGGGCTCGGCGCACCGGGCGTCGGCATCCTCTCGACGGTCAGCGGAGATGAAAGCGCCTACCTGGCGGACGCCTGCCCCGCCCTCTTCTACGAGGGCTTTGAAGGGGCCGTATCCTCCGTCACCGTCGCGCAGCTCGGCACCGAATGGGGCGACACGCGGCGCATTGTGCCCGCCGTCTCCGTCACGTCGGGGAACGAGCCGCGCTTTGCCGGCGCGCACGCGCTGCGCGTGCCGGTCGATCCGTCGCTGCGCGGCAGCGCCTACGGCCGCCGCGGCGGCGTGTACCGCTTTGAGATCACGGCGGATTTTGACCCGCTGCTCCTTCCGGACGACGCCCAGCTCGGCCTTTCGGTCGGCGGGAGCGGGCGCGAGCTTTCCATCGACGCACTGGAGACGCTCGGAGGCGCTTCTCTGGAGCGCACGCGCTGTGACGACTCCTCCTGCGGCGGCTGGGCGGTCTCCGCCTTCCGCCTGACGGACGACGCGTTTTCCGACGGGAAGCTGTCCGTGATCGCGACGGTCATCGCCGATCCCGCGGCGGAGGACCCCGCGCTCTACTTCGATTCGATCGGCGTCGGCACGGACAACGTGCCCTACGCCTTTTACGACGGCACCTCGATGGCCTGCCCGCTCGCGGCGGGCTGCGCTGCCGTGCTGGCGGCTGCGCATCCGGAGGATTCGGGCGCGCAGCTCGCGGCGCGCGTACGCGCTGCCGTTCGCCCCGAGGCGACGCTGCGCGGCTTCGCCTCCACCGGCGGCGCGCTCGATCTCACCCGCGCGGAGCAGACCGCCGACGCCTTCCCGACGATCGCGGCAAACGACGGGCGTGCGCTCTTTGAAGACGAGCTGCCGCTCGATACCGCGACGGGCGACGATCCCTTTGCGCTGGAGGAGTCTGCCGCAGGCGACCGGGAGGCCGCCGGACTGCTCCTTTCGCTCGGCGGGCGCCTCTGGAGCGCGCAGGGCATCAGCTACAACCGCCTGCACCGCTCGCCCGCGTTCGTCTACCACTCGTGGCGCGCCTTCGACCCCGCGCTCGGACTCTGGGCCGAGGAGACGGAAATGCCCGTGTGGCTCGGGGAAATCACCGCCTGCACGTATGACGGAAAGCTCTGGATGCTCGGCGGGCTCTGCGGCTCCTCGGGGGGGCTTCCCGTCGTTCGCGACAACGACCACGCGGCGCTCTATTCCTACGACCCGCAGACGGACGAATGGAAGCGCCATGAGACGCCCGGTCCGCTGTTCGATTGGGAAAACTGTATGCTCTACGCCGCCGACAGGCTGTATGTGCTCGCCTCCGAGCGCGTCTCCTACGGCTACGATACGAATGTTTACGTCCTCGACCCCGTTCGGGGCGCCTGCAAGCTGCTGCGGCGCAACCGCGATACGTTTTTCCCGAATCCCAGGATTGCCGTGCACAACGGCGTCGCCTATCTCGCCGACAGCGCCTGTCCGGACATGCTGTATCGGATCGATGAGGACGGCTGGATCGACGAGTGCGATGCTGCAATGCCCGGCTTTGCCCGAAGCGTTGTCTCCGAGGGCGCCGACCGCATCGTCGGCAACACGGTGAGCACCGCCCATTTCGCGCTGACCGCGGGCGATGAGGCGCTGTATCTGGTCGGGCTGACCGTCGCCGGACAGACGAACGACACATGGGTCCTGCCGGACGGCGAGGCCGCTTTTCGCCCGATGACGGCGCATCTCGCCGCTTCAAAGCCCTTTGAGACCGCGGCCGCCTGCCTCGGGGGGCGGCTCTACGCGATGGCGGGCGCCTGGCGCGAGGAAAAGCTGCGCGTGTTCCGCGCGACGCAGATCACGGGAGAATAAGAGTTGTTGAAAAGAAGAGGCGGCGCGCCGCCTCTTCTTTTTTTTTGCTTGCAATTCGGCAGGCGGTATGCTATGATACTCAAGCGCCTTTGGGGGCGAAAACTGAACAAAGGTGTCTCTTGATAACCACCTCTAAAAAACAAGAAAACAAGGAGCGTATCCTACCATGAAAAAAACCGTATCCGAATTCCGCAATCTGCTGCAGAACGCGCCGCCGCTGCTCGTTTCGCTGCTGATCCTCTCCGTCGTGGGGATGAATCTGCTGGCGAACAAGAGCATCGAAACCGGCGTCGAATGGTTCGCGGCGGACTGCGGGATTTTGTTTTCCTGGCTCACCTTCCTCTCGATGGACGTTCTGACGC
>JAEEGL011061015.1_pt1 | contig 10295 bp, 2 predicted proteins | sample 9134231 | NCBI WGS metagenome assembly JAEEGL01 (sample SAMN16246548, study PRJNA631951) | gut metagenome | biome: gut microbiome; feature: rumen; material: fiber-attached | host: Bos | place: Iran: Karaj | collected 2018-10
AGATTGCGGAATTGCCCTGTCATATTGGATTTCAGTTTGCCTGGAACTTGCATTTCAGGCACAAGCGTGGAATGTTCCTTTGAATTGAGTAATGCAAAAAGTTGGACGTTGGATGTTAGCGATGCTGATGGCAAAGTGATAGCGGCTTATACAGGCGAAAATGAGACAGATGCTTTTGATGTGCCTATTGAAAGTGATGGCTGGCACATATTCAAGTTGACTGCTTGGGATGAATCAACTTGCATAAGTCAAGTAAAGAGGGCGTTGGTGGATGGTACTGCGCCTGCGGTGGAACTCAATGTGTTACCTGTTTCAAAGGGCAATGGTTATGTTGTCGGGATTGAAACAAGTGTGGTTGAGGATTACCTTCAGGAATGTGAGGTCTTGCTTTACAATCCCGTAGGGGAATTGTTGTTTGTAAAAAGCACTGAGAAGAAAACTCTGGATTTGAATGTGGCTGTGCCCATGGTGGGCGAGTACGAAGTTCGCCTTGTCGCCAGGGACAAGTGCGGCAATGCCAGCGAACTTGTTCAGAATGTCAGGATAGAAAAAGTCCCCGATGAAGGGAATGTGCCTGGTGTGACATTGAGCATTGCCAATTTGAATGAAGCGCGGCGTCTAGTGTCCAGACCATTTGAGGCAGTAGTGCGTATTGCGGGAATGTCGCAGGTGGAATATGTGGAGATATACCTGGATGGACGGCTTGTTTCTCGGCAGAATGGTGAATTGTATCTGAAATACACATTCGACACAGAGAACTTTGAGCAGGGCTTGCATCGTGTGCAGGCAGTGGCGTACGATGGCATTGGCTCTGCATACTACTCCAATGAGCAGGTGATTTACTATACCACATTGGAGGAAGATGGCATGGGTCCTGCCATAGAAGTGTGGCCTGGGCAATTTCCACTGCAAGCAGGCGGTACGCTCTCTGTTATTTGCCATGATGCAGGAGGCTTGTTCAAGGTTGAAGTTTACCATGAAGGAAAATTATTGGCGGAAAATATATTTGAGGAAGACACATATAGTGGCGAGATTACCGCAAAGATAGACTCGCTGGGGGAAGTATGCATAGTCGCAACTGATGTGACGGGCAATGTAAGCAGGCGTGTCATTGAATTGCGTGATGATGGGACTGCCCCGAAACTGAGCATAATATCCACTGCATTTTGCGAAAGCGAATATGATGGCGATGCCACAGTGATTGCAATTGCTGAAGGAAATGTAGGGTGCATAATGCTTGAACTGAATGGCATGGAGTATGACAGGGCATACTATCCCGAAGACGGATGTGCTGTTTTCACATTGTTGGAGGATGATTTGGCAGAAGGCAAGAACGTGGTGTGGTGCAGGGCAACAAGCATTGATGGAACGCATGAAAGCGAAGTTCATAATTATATCCATACACCAGTGCTGCGTAATGTGAGGATTGCGCCTGATTTGATTGCACCATATCTGGGCACAGGGACGGAGATCAGTTTCTCTGCGGAAATGCGTCTGGCACGGGACTGGAGTGTTGCGATTGAAGGCACTGATGTGCAATGCACGGGAAATGGCAGAAATATTGAGGCGAAATTAGATACGACAGACCTTGCGGACGGGGACTACATAGTGGCGGTGACCTTGCCTGAATTGGATTATACACGCAAATTCAACATCACGATTGACGTAAAGCCAGGCGAAGTGCTGGCGTACATTGAATACCCTGCTGAAGGCGACATTGTAAATGAAGGAGTATTGCGTGTAATAGGCAGTGCCAGTGCCGAGGAGAAGGTGGTTTACGGCTTTGAATTGTTTGACGCAAATGGCATGCTTTTGGGATTGGAGAATGTGCCTTGCCAGGAGGAATGGCGGCTGCGTGCGTTCCCATTGCAAAAGGGGAGCATGCGGCAAATGCTATGGAAGGCAGGTCCTGTGCAGGAAACTACACTGGCTGCATTTGATTTAAGCGGCTTGCCTGATGGATTGTACAAACTGTGCCTAGATGTGCAATGTGAAGATGGCGAGTGCGCGTCATCAAGCGTGTCATTCAATTTGGCCTCGCAGTTGAAAAGCGGTGTGTTCTCCTTCTCGGAGACGGATTTGACTGTGTCCCTTGGTGGAATACAACTTAAGTGGGGGCGTGAGTACAGCACGCTGAACAGCACGGAAAATAGCAAGTTAGGTTTTGCGTGGAAAAGCACAACTATGATGGAGCAGCCTGTCATGGAAGAGAGCAGGATGCCGTTGGAGACTGAGGACGGCGACGAACTTTCTGTGCATTGTGGTGGCAGCCGTGACATAAGCGTGACACTGGCGGATGGCAGCAAGCGCAACTTTGTATTTTCGCTGGAGGCTGGAGGTGGCTATTCCTTCTGCTACTATGCAAGGTGGATTTCACCAGACAGCGGTGTTTCCCTTGAACCGAATTGCTCTAACAAATTGATGAGTCTTCCAGGAATGGAGCCATATTGGGAGGCGGCAGGACCCACAACGCCTTGGGAGATGTTCGATTTCCCCTCGTTTACCATGCGGGACAGCGAGGGGCTGTGCTACAGGATTGAGCGTGAGGCGCTGGGCACTGCATACGTTCCTAATGGAGATGATTATGGATATGTCGAGGCGTATGGCGAATTGAGGATAGCCGAGATAACATGGCCCAATGGATATAGACTTGCTTTTGACAATGGGCAGATTACTATGAGCGAACCCGATGGGGCGCTTGATGAAATGCTGCGCTTTGAGGAGAAAGAGGGCAGGGTGGCAAGCGTGCATAGCATGGACAAGCCAGTGCGCCTGGATTATGAGTATGATGGCCTGGGCAATTTAAACAAGGTGTTTCGCAGTGTGAATGGAGGCGAACCCGTTTTGCATAGACAATATGAATACGCATTGCAGGATTTCCCACATCACATCACTGCAATTAAGGACGGCGATGGCGCTATTCTGGCGAGAATTGAGTATGACAAGGCAGGGCGCGTATTGCGTTGCGTAAATGCGGAAGGCGTTTCATCCTCGAACACGGCGGATGTTTTTGCTGGCGAGGAGATGCAAACTGATGCGCTGGGGCGGGAAACTTACTTGCGTTTTGATGCAAAGGGCAAGGTGCTGTCCAGAACCTTGCCGAATGGAGCAATGTACAAATACAGTTATGATGAGCAGGGCAATGAGATTTCGTATGTCAGTCCCGTTGGCGAGAGTGTACATCGAAACTATGACAACGAAGGCAAGATGATTTCTCTGAAGGAATCTGGCCGCAACGAAGGGCGCTATGAGTACAGCGGCGGAAAGTGCACCAGGATTGTAGAAGGCGATGCAGTAACCAGTTATGGCTATGACGGCAATGGCAAGTTAACAAGGGTAGTGCAGCCCAACGGTGATGTCATGGAATATTCCTATAATGCGGAGGGCTTGCTGCAGGAGAGGTCACTTAATGGCGAATACAAGGTGTGTTACCAATATGACAAGGCTGGCAATCCACTTTCCATGACCAGCGATTTGGGTGTCAGGTATGAGAACAGCCTTGATGAGGCTGGGCGTGTTGTGGGCAGGAGCATGTTCATGTACCATCCGGTCACTGGGGAGGAAATCAGGGCGGACAGCGTATGGGAATATGACGATGCAGGACAGTGTATTTATGCACAGGACGCGGAAGGCAACTGGTGTCGTAAGGTGTATGCTTCAAGTGGAAAATGTGCTGAGTACAGGGACAATTTTGGCAATTCAGAGAGCAGCAGATATGACATGTCTGGTCGGCTTGTGGAGACGGTGCTGAATGGCAGGCTAGTGAAGCGCTATGGCTATGATGCGGCGGGGCAATGTGTGTTCAGCGCGGAATTGGCGGAATTTGAGGAACTAGGTGATGTGCTGATTTTCCCAAGGGCATACTACTATGCGTACGATGAGGTCGGCAACAAGATTTCAACGGAGATTCTGTACGATGCAAAGATTTCGGTTTCGACTACTGGCAGGGATGCCTACAAGGCGGAACTGTTGTCATTTGGAAAAAAGCAGGCAGGGGAAATGGCGGAATATGATTTGGGTGGTCGCATTAAGAGAAGAATTGCGCCCGATGGCACTGCTGTAAAATACGACTATGACGAGGGTGGCAGGATAAGCAGCATTACAGATTCCTTTGGCAGAAAAAGCAGTCGTTCTTTTGATGGTAACGGCAGGCTTGCCAGCCTAAGCAATCCTGCTGGTGGCGTGAGTTTTCCCGAGTATGACGCAAACGGCGCGCTCTGCGGAATCAAGTTGCCTGATGGCAGCGTGTGGCGCAATGTGAACGACCGCAACGGGCGTCCTTTGGAGCGCACAAGGCCAGATGGCGCAAGTACATTGTACCACCGCAATGCTATGGGGCAGTTGACCTCGGTTTCAATGCCTGAGTTGAATGGTGGGCGTAGTATGTTTGCCTATTCATACGACGATGTGGGAGCAATAAATGAGATAAGGAATCCGCTTGGGGGAATATGTATACGTGAGAATGACCAGCATGGGCGGCGTGTAAAGCAGAAACTTCCCGATGGCAGCGAGTGTTCATACGAATACAATAATGCCCTGCCATATCCCTCGTCATACAGTGATTTCATGGGCAATAGGATTGAGTACAACTATGACGGCATGGGCGCCTTGCTGTCGAAAAATGTTGTTATCCATGGTGAGACGAGGGCAGTTAAAAATTATTTGTACGGCAGGGACATGATGGGTAGGCTATTGTCTTGCTCTGTGGAAGAAAATGGAGAAAAGCGCAGTTGTGAATATGCATACGATGTGGATGGCAGACTTGCCAGGGAAATCTTGGGCGGACTTTTTATTGAGCGTGGCTACGATGTGCAGGGGCGGCTTGCAAGCCTTGCTGCGGGTGATGTCCATTTTGACTACAACTATTCGAGTAAGGTGCCTGAAAAGGTCATTTCGGCACGAATTGCCAATGGCGGGAGCGAAAACTACACAATCAAAATGGATGCCTTTGATATGCCGTGCGAATACCTTGCGTCGTCAGGGCGTATGCGCAAGGTGAAGCGCAGCAGTTCTGGGCAGTTGCTGGAGATTGAGGAATTGGATGCACAGGGGCAGGCATTGTGTCGCATTGAATATGCATACGAAGCCTGTGGACGCAAAAGCAGTTGCATTGAAACGTGGAGTGACGGCTTTGAACGAAGACGTGAATGGAGTTATGACGCCTGGTCAAGACTGATGCGGGAAGTCTCTAGTTCCAGCGAGGGCGATTTGTGCTATACAATGGAGTTTGGATATGATGAAAATGGAAACACGTTGTGGAGGAGCATTAGTAGCGCCACTGGGGAAGTACGCCAGGACTTTGCATACGATGTGAATGACAGGATGATTTCCGCCAGGATTAGTTCCAATTCTGAAACGCATGAAATTGAATTGATTTGGGACGCCAATGGGAGGTTGCAGGAAATGCTGGAGGATGGCGTGTCAAAATGCCGTTTCACTTGGGATGCGGAAGGATTTCTGCGCCATCTTTACAGGGGAAACTGCGATATGGAGTACAACTACGATGCCAGAGGGCTTTTATGTCGCCGTGTTAAAAGTGATGCAGAAGGAAACAGAATTGTCAAAGATATTGTGTATTCCAAGCATGAAGAGCATGGCTTTGCGGTGCTTGCAGCGCTGGATGGCGTCTGGCTTATAGGGGAAGGTGGCTTGCTTGGCGGGATTGGCAAGAAAGACAGCATCACGTACTATGGCGATGGAGCCGGCTCCATAATTGCATCCAGAGACAATGGCGGCGCATTGCGGCATGTTGCATACGATGCCAGGGGGCTTGTCTTGCAGGGCGGGGACAATATGGACTTGCAGCCTGGCTTCTGCGGAGAATTGCAGGATGCAGCCAGTGGCCTGCTGTATTTGCGGAGTAGATTCTATATGCCTGAACTGGGTATATTCATATCGCCTGACACTGCGGAGGGCGACCTTGAGCAGCCACAGTCCCTGAACAAGTACGCATATTGCTGCAATGACCCTGTCAACAACATTGATCCCCAGGGCACAAGTATGTCGGCATTGTCCTATCTTGGCATAGGTTTGTCATTGGCCTGCATTGGGTATGGCTATGCGCCCTTTGTCGCAAGGAAAGTGTATATGAATGCCTATTGTATTGCATGGGCGCACCAGTTGAGCATTGAAAGGAAGCAGAAAGAGCATGACAACGCGACGCTGATTGTCCATGGCGTTGGCGTACATAAATTTGGCTATTCGGAAGAGGACATGGCGCCTTTGCTGGAGGAAAACACGGGTAACCAGGATATTTTCGAGATGCTCTGGGGTGGCTTTGCTGTTTATTTCATGCATGTGCCGAATCCTAATGAGCATTATCTGGCGTTGGCGACACTCAGGGACGACATGGAAGTGTTCAAAAATCGTGGATATCTGAAGCGGAATTTGATTTCCCATAGTTGGGGGACTGTGTTGTGCAAGGACTACATATTGACTAGCATGGAACCCAAGAGCGTTGGCTTGTGGGCGACCATGGGGTCGCCTTTGCCACATGCGGGACGCTGGCTTGGAAACACGTTCAATTATGACGATTTTGCGGTGCCGACGGTTTATGCATACACAGACGAATGGTTGAACTTCTATTGTCCCACTGACCCTGTGATATACCTAAGAATCTGCGGCCCTAATGCATCCGATGTGATGCCTCTGGCTTTGCCTTTGTTTTCAACTGACGGAATTGAGCAACATTCTGTTGGTTCCGAGCATGTCTGGTCTCATTCCTGCTATTGGACCCATCCAGATGTGATTAGCCGGATATCAAGTAGCCTGCGGAAACAGAAATAAGGAGGTGATTAAGCATGCATAATGGAATGTTTATAAGTGGTGTCGGCGTGAAGGACAGTGCGGCAAAGAAGTATTTTGGGAAGAGGGAAGTATTTGCCGATTTGTGCAATGCCTTTATCTTTAGAAAGGCGGGATGGCTTGATGCATCAAAACTATTGGAGATTCCAACAGAATACAATGAACTGATCGGCAAGGAGACAAGCGGGTATAGTGCATTTAGGCAGGAAAGGGATTTGGCATTCATGGCATACACCGATGGTGAGCGGGGCTATGCCATCATCTGCGCGGAACTTCAGAGCGTGGCTGATGCGACCATGCCAGTCCGCGTGATGAAGTATGACAGTCTCGCATACGCGTATCAGTTGCAGAAGCGCATCGGCTCCAGCAATGGAGTATTTCTGCCTGTGACAACAATTGTTGTGAATCTGGGAAGAAAGCCATGGAATGTACCTACGTCACTTTATGGAATGTTTCCACAGGTTGATGACTTTGTGAAGACTTTTGTTCCAAATTATTGGATTAACGTTTTTGATCCTTATGTGGTAGATGAAAAAATACGTAGCCTTCTCTGTACAGATCTTAAAGATGTGGTAAATTTGTTTCGCTATTCGGACAATGGCGATATGTTGTTCAAAATGTATGCAAATGATAATTCGGCATTCCTAAGCAGTGAAGGCATAAAGTTGGTCAATACTTGTTTGGATATGCGATTAAAAGAACCAGAAAATGAAGGGAGGCTTGAGATGTGCAAGGCAGTTGAGGATATAATGGAAATGGGACGCAAGGAAGGACGCCAGGAAGGACTCACCAAGAAGGCGTTTGAGGCCGCGATAAATGCCCTTCGCCTGAAAATTAAGCAAAGTGATGTGTGTGCAATTACTGGACTTTCACAGTCACAGGTTGCACAACTTGCCAGCGAAATGGGACTTTAAGATATTGGCAAAAGCCTCTTTTTGAAAATTGAAATAGTCCTTTGTAATTATTGTTTTGATATGTAAATTACCTAAACTTGTTTTGCGTAGTGAGTTTTTGGTAGATATAACATCGTAACAAGTTTGGGGTAATGAAATGAAGAAAGGGACTTTCTTTATGTTCATTGAATTGCTGGTTGTTATTGCAATCATAGTGGTTCTTGCTGCGATGTTGCTTCCTGCCTTGTCCAACGCCCGTACAAAGGCGCGGAGCACTGCCTGGCAACGTTCAATTGGAATCAATGGAGCACTTTGTTTGTGTTAATACATTTTTGTTCCTAATGGAGAGATATCTATCATGTTGAAGAAAAGTTTTTTGCTTGTTTTTGCGGTCTTGTCGTTTTGTGTATTTGGCAATGAGAATTTGCTGAAGAATCCATCGTTTGAAGAGGGAATGGAAGGATGGGTTAATTCCTTTTCGCGATTGAGCCTTATAACGGGGCAGATTGATGAGGCGGTTTTCGCCTCTGGCCAGAAATCCTTGAAGATACTTGGCGAGCCGGACAAGGTAGCTAACATACAGCAGGCGGTCAAACTGTCTGAGGGAATAACCGAAGTGACTTTTGCAGGGCGCATCAAGACCACTGGCATTCCGCGTGGATGGTGCGCCAGCATGCATTTGTCATGCTATGGTGAAAAGAACAAGAAACTGAAGGAATTCATCAAGGGCACCAGTTGGCAGAAGCCCGAGAATGACTGGCTCCTGTGCGGCGGCAATGTAAAACTGCCTGAAGGCACAATGCGCTTGGTTCTTGCCCTGCGCGTGCATAATGCCAACAACTACAAGGGCAAGCCTGACAATTTGGGCACAGTTTGGTTTGATGATTTGGGCATCTATGCTGGCAATGTGCCTGAAGTGCTGCAGCAAAAGCCCGAGGCCGTGCACAAGCCTTCGCCAATCAAGACGGTGGAGGCAGTCAAGTTGGGCGGTGTCTTTCTGCCAGGCGAACAAGTGGAATTCAAATGCGTGTTTGACAAACAAGGCAGGACCGCGAACTATGCGGTTTTTGATTTCTACAACAAGAAGGTCTTTGATGGCAGGGTGGATGAAAAGGGTAAAATCACGTTTGAGGCGCCTGAAAAGAACGGGTACTACGTAGTGAAGGTCAATCTGACTGGCGGGCAATACGGCGAACGCACGGGTGCCTTTATTGTAGCCGAGAAAGTGAATTCTCCAGATCCATTCTTCGAAATGTGCCATCATTACATCACGGTGGACTTCTTTTCCGTTTCTCGTGCATTGGGCTATGGAGCCATCACCGTGCCCGTCCTCAGATACAAGACCGAGCCAAAGCCAGGGCAGTATGACTTCAACTATCCAGACAAGTTGTTGGCCGAGGCGGAGAAGTGCGGCATGGTGCCGCGAGGACATTTGAGTTTGTCTGGAAGAAGCAGTTGGGCATTGCCACCATGGCTGAACAAGCAATTGCCTGACATGATGAAAAATGGCTATACCGAAGAATATTTCCAGCAGACACGGGACTATGTCCGCGCATGTCTTCAGCATTATGGTAACAAGATGCCTTCTTGGATGGTTTCGGGCGAAATTAACCTTACGCGCAGGCTGTCGCCATATTTCGAGGATTGCTTCTTCCGCAATCTGCAGATTGTGCATGACGAGGTGAAGTCATTCAATCCGAATCTTAAGGTGGTGTCCATGGGCGTGGCAGGTGTCGATTATCCCAACTACTCCTATCTCAAGTATGCTCTTCCAAAGACATTGCAGTATATGGACATAGTTGCGCCTGACTGGTATGTGTCGCCTTATGTATATGGTCCTGGCTTCCGTCCCGTATCTGAGGAGAAGGGCGGTTTCCGCGAGCAGATACTTGATGTGCGCAAATTGGTTGGGGACAAGGAGTTGGCTATTGCGGAAAAGGGCTATGGATATGTGAGCACCATACCTTTTGACCATCAGGCACTTAAGGATAATGCGGCGAACAGCCAGCGTGGAATGATCATAGCCAAGGCGCTGGGCATACAGTACTGGGTGCCTCATTATGGCGTGGCATTGAAGGAAAGCAAGAATTATGACATGGGAATGTGGCTGAGGAACAATCCTCGTCCCATCCTTGCCTCCACAGCCGCCATTGCCAGGTTGCTGTGCAATGCCAAGGACGCTTTGGAATTCCATCCTTCGCCCGAGATATGGGGCTACATATTCAAGAAGAATGGCAAGATAATGGCGGCGCTCTGGCAGAGCAGCAGTGAGCCAGTTGTTGAGACAAGCCTGGTCCTGCCAAAGGACGCAGTCTGCTATGACATCATGGGCAATCCATGCGAGTTCAAGGGTAGTCTTGCAGGCTATCCAATTTTTGTTGAGTCATCTGAAAGCCAGGAAGCCTTCCTTGCACGTCTCATGAAGGGCGAATACCAGTTGCCAGCATTTGCGGCGGAATACCAGTTTGCCTCCACGTCTGATATTCGCCTCGTATTCAGAAATCTCAAGGGCGACAACGTGAAAATGCGTATTTCCAATCCAGATACAGGTGTAAAGGATGTGGATTTGCCTGTTGGAGACAGCAGGTCGCTGCATAC
>JAEEGL012187986.1_pt1 | contig 10295 bp, 9 predicted proteins | sample 9134231 | NCBI WGS metagenome assembly JAEEGL01 (sample SAMN16246548, study PRJNA631951) | gut metagenome | biome: gut microbiome; feature: rumen; material: fiber-attached | host: Bos | place: Iran: Karaj | collected 2018-10
GATTCAATATATACATCCGGATGATCAATTGAATATCTTACACCTGCTTGAGCAGCTAGATTAACTACTACATCAAATTTATATTTTTTAAATATATCATCAATTAACTTTTTATCTGCAAGGTTACCTTTTATAAATGTATAATTATCAAATGATTCTAATTCATTAAGACGATACTCCTTTAATTTAACATCATAATAATCATTCATCGAGTCAAGTCCTATAATTTTACTTGTAGGATATTCTTCACATAATCTTTTAGTTAAATAAGCACCAATAAATCCAGATGACCCAGTTACTAATATTGTTTTATTATTTAATTCTACTTTTGTTTTCATTTTTGTTCTCCTTTTAAATTGCTTTTTTCTGTAGTTTTTGTTGTATTATTTACCCGTCTTTTTAATAAAGTGAATAAATATAAAAACTCTTTTTTAAAAAGTAAATAATTGACGGTCATTGAAATAACACATGCTGTACTGACCACCATTAAAGCATTGATTATCCAATTAACATAATTAATATTTTCTTTAAATGGTAGATTATTGCAAATAACCACGATAAGTAATGTATTAATGACAACAATTATTATTTTTTTAAAACTTTCCCATATAGATCTACTTAGAATATATTTATTAGTATGATAAATAAATTCTATAGTTCTAATAGTCATTGCAAAGATAGTTCCAATGGCCACGCCAACTATTCCATACTTTTTTACTAAAACTATAGAAATAATAATATTGCTAATACACTCAATCCAGGCACCTTTTCTAGTTTCTTTAAAATGACCAGCAGCTAATGTAATAGAACTATATGGAAGTCTAATTGCCCATATATATTCACTAATTACAAGTAGCAAACCAAATAATGGCCTAATATAATTTGCATCAGTTACATTCAGTGTATAAACGGACACAAATGGAATTATTAGTATCATAGTGCTTGAAAATAGGATTACTAACACTGTATTGTAAACAATTTCATAAATATTGAATTTTACAATTAGATTCTTTTTTTCATTCTTTGCAATTATATCACCAAATGAAGCGTCAATACCATTAGTAAATGCTTGAATAATTGATTTAATACCTTTTACCACTAAATAGTAAATTGAATAAACCGATACTTCTATTAAATCAGTAAAAATCGTTAAAATTGTTATGTCAGTATTACTATGAATTACTGCAGCTATATGCTGAGCTAAGCCATCCCATTTTTGCTTTAAATCAAATTTATCGTTGCAATCGGTAAAATTAATTTTATACTTCTTTTTAACATAAAAATTTTGTATTATTGGCCTTAACATAAATGTTAAACCACAAACAAGCTTTATTATGTGTATACTGACAGAAAACCTAACAAGTATAACAACTATAATTATGGATACAATATAGGTGATAATTTGAATTATTGATATAATGTAATTATTTTGTTTTGCTTGCAAATATAATGAGTAAGTCATCCCAAAAAAATATTCTGCAAAAGTACTAATTCCGATTATTACAATTAAAGATGCAGTATAAATCCAACTAAAGCTTTCGGCAACTATTAAAGGATATATTATGCAGAGTAAAACAATATAAAAGCAAAAAATAATTGCAATTTTTCTAAAAAATGATTCCGAGGTTTTTAAAATGTTTCTAATGGTGCCTTCGTCTTTTTCAGCAATTGGCTTATACAACAATGATTTAACTACAGGGCCAAAACCGGACTCTAATAGCGTAATATATGCTAGAAACTGTGTTATAGATGAAATAAGCCCATTTACATCGGAACCATAATAACCAATTATTAATCTAGGAACAATAAATCCATATATAATAACAACTATTTGGAAAAGCAAATTAGTAAATATATTAATGACAGCCTTTTTACTTCTCATACTTATCTACCACGCTCAAATCTAACATATCTCCAATTACATTGTCCCATTTATCTGGAGTAAACTCTTCAAATCCACTGCCGGGATAAAAAGTAAACTCACCAAAATAAAGTTTTCCTTGTATCTCATACCAATCTACCCTAACAAAAGGAATATCCTTTGATAAGGTCTTAGACAAACGCAACATTTTTTTTAGATTTTTAGGTTTATCAATGATACAATTTGAAGACTTATAATGTCTTTCAAAAGGTAATTTTTTCCAATTTAAATCAAAAAAAGTAACCTTTAAGTCATCATTTTTGTATCTATCTGTACATGTAAATATCATTTGGGGGTCTCCATTAAAACACATAACTTTGTAGTCAATCAATTCTCCATTGCTGTCTTCCATATATTTTTCTATAATAATACGACGTTGAATATTTTTATATGGCCATTCTCTCCCTAAATAAAAATAATTTCTTTTTAAATACTTATTAATTTTTTTTCTGGCATTTGCAATGTTAAATTCTTTTTTGTTTTTAACAATAATTATTCCCCCTGAATCGTGCGTACATTTAATCACGAATTCATTTGGTAATGAGTCAAAGTCTATCTCATCAAAAGAATTATATATTGCTATAGTTGGAATAATATATTCATTACCTATTGTATTTGCAATATATTCCTTAACTAAATATTTATCTGCCATCATTACATAAGAAGCATTTTTATCATATAATTTTAACCATTGTAATTTTTCATTAAAGCCCCTCGGATTATCCAAATCGAGTTTTTTCTTTATAGTTAAACGATACTTGGTTCTTAAAAAAACTTTATCTGGTAGCCAATTAAAAAAGCCTTTATTTGATAAATAAAGAATAAGTTTTATTGGATGAAATAAGTAATAAACAGCTTTCATTTATGGGCCACTCCTCAATTACTTATTTATATTATAATATTTTTTTTCTTTTTTTCATAGCAAAGAATACATATAATAATTAATGAAACGATGATGTAAAAACTAGTAAATAGATTATCACTCAAATCATAATATGCAATAAATCTCAAACATACATTACATCCCACCAGATTATAAATCATATCCATAAACTTTGAAGAATACTTAGTAAAAAAAGACTCAATCAATTTAAGAATAAAACTGATAATTAGGGGCATTATAATAATTCCAAATACATGAAATTTATAAATAGAAGCTGTAATAATATCTGTAGGAATCACCCCACTAATCCCATAATAATAAGATGTATTAAGTTTTGTTAATCCTTCTTTGTTTTGTTTAAATCGTTCGGGTACCCATGATAATGCAATGTTTTCTAAATCCTTCATTTCATGAATAGAAGGCAACATATTCATATCATAAAAATATAACACATTTATTCCATTTCTATATGTGTATGTAAACTCATTATGCACAATATCAACAATCCTATTCGATTCATTTTCTTTCATTGATTGCCCATGCCTAATATAATATGTTATATTATCAAGTCTACCTAAAACAAGGATAACACTAATTGCTAAAAGTATATATAACATGGTAGTCTTTATATTTAACTTAACAATTTGGTTTTTAAAATATAGAAAGATTGTTAAAAAGAATATTAGAATAAACATTCTACTGTCGTTTGCTAGCAAAAAAATAATTGAAAAAAATAAATTAACAATTAAATTTAAAACATTAATTAATTTAAACTTTGTCTTTCCAAACATGACAATATTATTATAAAATGCTATTATTACCAAACTACAAAAAGGTTTTAAAAATGTATATTTATTATAAATGGTACTTTTTCCACTCCTAATAATATTAGCATATTTTATTATGTCCCATGGCATTCCATATACCTTTGTCCACATAACAATTGATATAATACCAATAAGGGAAATAATAATTGTAGAAACAAAGAACTTACTAGAAGAAACATCTATAATCTTAACATTTGGTTTTTCCATTTTTTTTGTATACTTCAATAGATAACAATATGCTAAAAACAATAAATAAAAAATAACGGAAATAACAAATAGATAATAATAATATGAAGTATTATTTGTAAAAAAATAATAATTAATATATGAATTTTGATTTATATATATAATAGATACAATAGGAACCATACCATAAACCAATAGATAGTAGAGTTCAAAAAAAGATTTAATTGTTATTTTTTTATCGATATTAATCTTTGTAAAAAGTCTAAATCCAATCGATAAAGAAAAAATAGAATATAATATAATGAGAACTATTTGATCTAATTCTGTCATTTTAATCCACCACCATATACTTTAATTATATATTCTTCCCACGTATCTATTATAATATTAGGATTCAGTTTTTTACATATTTTATTGGCCATAATTCCCATTATTTTAGCATCATCTGGATTTTCAATTATATAATTCATTGCCTCAATTAGCTGTTTTTTATCATTTACATCAACTAACAATCCGTTATTATTGTTTGTAATTAATTCCTTTGGCCCACCAATAGGACAATTTGTCGAAATACAGGGCAATCCTAAAGCCATTGCCTCCATCAACGCATTTGGCATTCCTTCAAAATCACTAGACAACACAAACATTCCTGCTTTATAAATTTCATCTTTAATATTATTAGATTCACCCATTAATAATATATGGTCGTTCAAATATAAACTAGAAATTTGCTTTTTTAAATCATCTCTTAATACGCCATCTCCATAGATTTTAAGAGTGTATTCTTTATGCTTTTTATAAACTTCCGAAAAAGCATCTACAAGCAATTTATGGTTTTTTTGTTCGGTTAATCGACCAACAGTCACAATAGTATTATCCCGTTTTCCAGTATATGGTTTTGAAATAAAATCACTATTCAAAGGATTAGGAATTATTACAGACTTTTTCTGTATCTTTTTAGAAAACCATTGTTTTGCATCAGACGTTTGAAATACAAATCCATCAGCTTTACTATATAATAGTCGAACTAATAATTTTTTAAAGAAATTATTATATTCCCTATTTGGATCATTTCTAACAGATATTATAGTTTTAATTTTTAGAAAAGATTTAGCAATCATTAATCTATATGTCGGTTCTGGTAACAAGGAAACTATAATGTCTGGTTGTTTATTCTTAATTATCCTTCTAAGTCTACGAATTCTTCTAAAATTACGATTTAAAAAACTGCCGTTTTTTTCGTTAAATTTATCTAATGTGCAAAAATCTATTTTTTTATTTAATTCATACATTGGTTTGTCTGGTGGTGTTACTACAATAGCAATCTCATGTTTTTTAATAAGTTCATTACTTAAATTAGCAATTACCCTTTCTGCTCCACCTTTTGTCATAGAGCCAAGGCAAAACATTATTTTCATATGTTATTTCTCCTTGCAAAATATATTTTTTTTAAAAACCTATCAAAAATACCATACTTTCTTTTTTTTAACACAATATTATCGAAATTAATAAACTTTTTATTATTATTCTTTATAAAAGCTTCTAATTTTAAAAAATCTTCCTCCATCATTTCATTCGGATGATAGCAAAAAGTAACAATTTTAAATGGCAAACTTCTTACATGGCCTGATTGTTGGGGTATAAAATAAAAGCCCTCATTATAATAGATATTACTAGCTATTGTATCACTTATAATTCTTATATCCGTTGTCTCTTTTAATGCTTTTAGAGTATTGCTATCAAAAGTATGTGATGGAGCAAAAAAAACTTTCGGTTCAATACCCTTTTTTGTTAATAAATCATAACCTTTCTTTATTTTCTTTTTCTGCTCTTCTAAACTGAGCCCAGCAAACTCACTACGATTTTGTACTGGGTTTATTCCTCCAGAATTAGTATTATATATATGTTGATATCCATGCATAGCAGTAGTCCATTTGGCTTTTTGCCAATTTTTTACTTTTTGCCAAAAATTTTTGTCTAAAGGATACTTATCAAAGGATTTATCTTTATTATCAGGTATAATGCCAACTATAGGAACCACATTGTATTTTTTTAACAAAGATTCCATTTTTGACCACTTATATAAATCCATTCTTTCGCATGCATCATCTAATCTTATTAAATACATGTTATTTTTCTCCCTTCGTTAACCCAAAATAAAAATTACTAATTCTATTTGCTTCATCATTGATATCAAATCCCCTTTTTTTAATGATAGAAATCATATTTTTTCTAATTATACTTTTACTTTTAATACTCTCTATTTCATTAGCCCATTCAAGAGGATTATTAATATCTTTTTTTATAACATAATCCTCTACCATTATACCACTATTTATATTAGATGAAATTATGCAAGGAAGAGAAGCTGCTTGAGCTTCAACCAAAGATAATGATAAGCCCTCCCAAATGGATGGCATTACAAAAATATCCGCAGCTTGCAAAATATCATTAATATCACTTCTATTTTTTAAAAACATTACATTGTTATTTAGTTCATAGCTATTAACTTTTTCAATTATTTCATTTATTAATGAACCATCACCAATAATTATTAAATAATAATTATTATCAATTTTTATTAAATCTTTTAATACTTCTATGGTAAAAGCGTAATTTTTTACTGTTTCTATTCTACCGACTTGTACTAGAACAGTCTTATTCTCGATGTCAAAATGTTTTCGAATTTTTTTTCTACTTTGTGAATCAAAAGAAAATTTGTATGCATCGATTGCATTGTTAATAATTATACACCTATCACTATCCGCATTTTTTTTGCCATAAAGCCATATTGCAGATTCTTTTGAACAGGCCAAAAGATAGTCAGCATATTGGGGAATTCTTTTTTGCAGCACATATTTTACAATGGATTTTAACCCTTGACCATTAGATGTGGAATGGCTATGGCAAATTGTAATCATCCCATATTTTTTTGCTATCTTTAAAACTATTGATGCAACACTTCTTACATGAGAATGAATTATCTTATACTCAGGATGATTTTTAAAAAAGTCTTTCCATTGTTTTTTAAACTGTAAAAAATTATAGCCTTTAAAAGGATGATCAAATATAAAAACTTGGCCACCTAAACTCTCTATTTCATCTTTATAATAAAAACTATTTTTTTTGTCAACGATAAAATCGAATTGAATTTTTGTTCTATCAATGTGTCTATATAGATTCATTACCATTGATTGAGATCCACCCAATTCTAAACTACCAATATAATGTAAAACTCTAATAGGCCCATTACTTTTCGATTTCACAATTCCTAATCTCCTTTAGATATTCCTCAATTATTATTTTTCTATCAAATTCTTTTTCTATCTTTTTTCTGCCTTTTAGTCCCATTTGTTCTCTATCTTTGTTTGACATTATAATAATCTTTTCAACTGACTTAATAACTTCATCAGTATTATTGATTGGAACTATAAATCCAGTTTTTCCTTCTTCAACAGTTTCTCTACAACCACTTCTATCAGTACAAATAATTGGTCTTCCATGAGCTGCTGCCTCTAATAAAACATTACTCATACCTTCCGGATAATATGATGGATGAATCAAAGCATTACACATTTCAAAATATGGAACAATATCTTTTTGTTCTCCATGATAAATTATAATACCCTTCTTTTGATATTCATCAAAGACGCCTTTATAACTTTCATCATCAAAATATCCACATATATGAAATTCAGTATTCTTATATTTAGATTTTATTACTTTAGCAGTTTCTAAATAAATATCTATGCCCTTTTCTTTCATTATTCTAGCAATAAATAAAAACTTAATAGTTTTACTATTAGGGTAAGGTAATAATTTATGTTTTTTTAAATCTACCCCAGATCCGGGAATTAAAATAGTTTTAGTATTCGATTTTAATATTTTATGCTTAATAAAAAATTCCTTGTTTTCTTCATTTTGAAAAAATACTACGTCAGCTTTCTTTAAACCTTTTTTACTTAACACAATTGTTAGTTTTTGCATAAGACCTGGATACTCTAAAGCGGTTCCTAAACCAGTTATATTTGGCATAAATTTTGTTTTTATACTTTTACAAGCCATACCACCATAAATATTAGGTTTAATATTATATGACAATACATAATCTGGTTTTATTTCTTTTAGTATCTTTTTATATGTTTTTAATAGTTTTAGATCAGAAAAAGGATTCGTCCCTCTTCTTTCTGAATTAACATCGATAAGATGACAACCGAGTTCTTTTAGTTCTTCTTCAAATAAAAGAATCCTAGCTACTACATATATATCGTAGTTAAGATTTCTTAATTCCTTTATGAGAGCGCCACGTAAGTTATAAACATTAGTAGTATCGTTGCATAATATAACTATCTTTTTTTTCATATTATGCCACCTATTCTACATCTATTTTCTTCCTACGATGTTGATTTTTCAGTGTCATAATTTCATCTTGGATTTTTTCTTTTCTACCAGCATCAGCACCTTTAGCAGTAAATACAGTTTTAATCGTTAAAAAAATAATTTTTATATCCATTTTAAGCGAATAATGTTCAAGATACACCAAATCATAATTAATTCTATCTAGTATATTTATACACTGACGACCATTTACTTGTGCAAGACCAGTAATCCCAGGTCTAACATCATTACGGTGTTTTTGTTTACTATCCATATACTTATAACATTCAGTAACCCATGGTCTAGGTCCAATAAAAGACATATCTCCCTTTAAAATATTAATAAGTTGTGGTAATTCATCTAGAGAAGTTTTTCTTAAAAATTTACCAACTTTAGTATATTGATCAGGTTTAGACATGTCTTTATAATTATTATCTTTAGCCATACTTCTAAATTTATATAAAGTGAATGTTTTTCCATGTTTTCCAGTTCTTTCTTGTTTAAATATAGCAGGTCCTTTACTATCTAGTTTAATAGCTATAGCTATTATCAACATAGGAATAAAACAAATAATAAGTCCTATAAGAGAAAATAATCTATCAAAAGCAAATTTAAAGCCAGCAAAAAGAAAAGTCCTTACTTTAGCAAGAGGCTTTCTTTCACTAACTTTACCATCTACATCTATATATGTTGTTAAATAACTCTCTTTCATATTATGAAAACTCCCACATGTGATAAGACATAATTTTAGTCAAAAAAAATATGACTATTTAATCTTATGTCATATTATGCACATGCATAATACTCTTCTCTTTTTCTTTCTAAAAGTATTATAGCATATTAAATGGTTATAAACAACTTAAAAAACTTGGTATTTACTGGTATATTATCTACGATTTACCTGAAGACAACACATAATAAATGTCATAGTTAAGCCTCCGGTTAATAATCCCATTATGAAACAAATTAATTTATCCATGTTGCATATCCTTTCTTTATTATTATTTTATTTTTTAAAATAAATATGTTATAGACTTTTTAATTAATTTGCTCATGTTATTCTCCCCTGATAAGGACATCATAGCATAATGATAATGAAAAAAATGTCAAAAAAAGAATGGTTATTAACCATTCTAGTTTATTAAATTTAAGTCTAAGTTTTCTGCTTTAATCATATCCTCAAAGACAACTTTAAATCTTTCTTTTTCTTTTGTAATAATATCTGGATATACAGACTTAGTATTAATAATAGATCTATAGAAATGCTTCAAGGTTACAACATTTGAATTATCATATAATGCAAATGTAAATGATGTAGCTACAATTGCTAAACAGATATCTGGATATCTACTTGCAGTTTCATATACTCTATTATATTCTTCGGTCATCTCGACAATAAATCTAAATATCTTCTCAATTACATATGGAGGATATCCTACTCTTACACCAACTTGTTTTTCTATTTTAGGATATGTACCCATTAATATTTTTACACAATCATCTTGATTAACTTCACTAACATCTATTTTTAAAAATCTTCTTAAGAAAGCTCTATCTCTTAAAATATACTTTTCATATTCTTCAGTAGTGGTAGCACCAATCATTTTGATAGTACCTCTATCAAGACCTGGTTTTAATAAATTAGCTAGGTCTACTCCACCATCTTTATTAATCATAAGGTGTGTTTCATCAATAAATAATATTGTTTTATCTCTTTGAGTAATCTCTTTTACTAAAGCTTCTACTTTAGTTTCTGTATTACCATCAACATTTATATTACCTACTAAACTAGTAATATTTATTTTTATTAAAGACCAACCTTGTAGAGCTATTGGTACCATTTTCTTTTGAATACGGTAAGCAAGTCCCTCTACTATAGCAGTTTTACCTATACCAGGTTTACCAACAAGTAAAGCACTTTTTTCTGGTGTTAATAATGCTAATATACATTCTTTAATTTCATTATCACGAGCTATTGAGGGGTCTGTTACATATGTCTTAGCAGTTAAATCCTCACCATATCTACTTAATACACTAACTTGTCCGTTCATATAATCACCGTTTAAATTATATCATTTATTTGATATAATTTAAACATGGA
>JAEEGL012333438.1_pt1 | contig 10295 bp, 7 predicted proteins | sample 9134231 | NCBI WGS metagenome assembly JAEEGL01 (sample SAMN16246548, study PRJNA631951) | gut metagenome | biome: gut microbiome; feature: rumen; material: fiber-attached | host: Bos | place: Iran: Karaj | collected 2018-10
GCAACGATGAAAGACAAGGATATCAACATAATGAGTCTGGATTAAAAAAGACATTTCAGCAAATCTTTTATGGCGCTCCTGGCACAGGCAAGTCAAACACTATCAAGAGTGAGGTGGATGAACTGGGAAAGAAATGCTTCCGTACGACGTTCCACCCCGATAGTGACTACTCAACCTTTGTGGGCGCATATAAGCCCTCAATGAAACCTACGGGAGTGACATTGGCTTCGGGCGAGCGGGAAGAGGTGATAACTTATAAATTTGTACCACAGGCATTCACGAGGGCATACGTGGAAGCATGGAGTACGACGGAAGAGGTGTACCTTGTTATTGAGGAAATCAATCGTGGCAACTGCGCACAGATATTCGGCGATTTGTTCCAACTGCTTGACCGCAAGGATGGTGTGTCGGAATATCCCGTTGAAGCAGACACAGACCTTGCCGACTACCTTTACGAGGCATTGTCCAATAGTACGCGAAACGACATCCCCGAGAATGTGAAAATAGGTAAGAAACTGATGTTTCCTTCGAACCTCTACATCTGGGCAACGATGAATACGAGCGACCAAAGCCTGTTCCCCATCGACTCTGCCTTCAAACGTAGGTGGGAATGGAAGTATATCAAGATAAAGAATCATCCCGAGGAGGGGTACAAGATAAAGATTGGAGAAGAGGAACAGGACTGGTGGACGTTCCTGAACAAGATTAACGACATCATAGCCTCGATGACGTCGAGTGCCGACAAACAGTTGGGTTACTTCTTCTGCAAGGCAAAGGACGGCATAATCAGCGAGCAGACATTTGTGTCGAAAGTCATTTTCTACCTATGGAACGATGTGTTCAAGGACTATGGCTTTGAGGATGCTTCGCTGTTCCAATATACAGACGATAAGGGTACGGTAAGAGACCTGACCTTCCCCGACTTCTACGATGAGGAAGGCGAGCAGGTAAACACCGAGCGACTGGCTGATTTCATCGGTAAGGTGATGAACTGGAAGAAGGCAAACGAAGAGGAAGGCTGATGTACATCCTGTTTGAGGAACACCAGTACGAAAGCCGCCAAGTGGAGAAGGTTCTGAAGGACATCTATGTGCTTCAGGATGTCAATAAGGCGGTGAGAGTGCAGTATGTGGGCTATTTCTACAATCCACATCTGCACGACTGTGTGTTCATCCTGCCCAAAGTGCTGCTCAATGAACGGGAAACATTGGTGGGCGTAACTACACCTTCGGGCGAAGAGGTCACACCTGAAATGGTGATGACTCCTGACGGGCAGAAGAGTCTGAGCAAGGAGTACAGGAAGTTCATCTACGAGTTCTCCGTCTGGGTATATCGGGCACTGAACCGCTACTACAAAGCCTATCCCCAAAGCCAAGCAATACTATACAAGCACTTACCACAAGCAGGACGAGGGCGCAGACACAAGGCAGAGACCTACCTCGACATTGTCCTTTCGCTTATCAACTTCAATCAGGAGAACCGTGACTTCGTTCTCTTCACCATCAAGAACCTACACCGAGGAAACAATAAGATAAACTGGACGCGCACCATCTCGCACACGCAAGCTTTCGTGCAGAAGGGAGACACGGTGTATCTCGACCCCGTCAATAAGAAGCGCATCGTGAACTACGAGGAGGAACTGTTTGTCATCTTCTACAGCATACTAAACTACCTGAACAGTGAGTACGGATTCCATACGCCCATCAACATCCAATATGAGTTGATAACGGGGAAGCAATTCGGTCAATACATGCGAGGCATGGGCAAGACGAGGCTGATGCAGATAAAGTACAAATACTTCTCCGACAAGGCATTGCAACTATGGGACATGTGTTATGCTTTCTTTGAAAACTCCTATCGGATTGCCATCAATACGAATGCACGGGAATATCTTTTGGCCAAAAGCTTCAATATCGTATTCGAGGCCATGATTGATGAACTGATAGGAACACCTCGTACCCATATTCCACAAGGGCTGGCCGACCAAGAAGACGGAAAAAGAGTCGATCACTTATACACCGACCTCGCGCTAACATCGGCTGATGAGCAGTCGAAAAGAGAGGTCTATTACATTGGAGATAGTAAGTATTACAAGCGTGGGCACGAACTGACCTCGGAGTCTGTCTATAAGCAATATACATACGCAAGGAACGTGATACAATGGAACATTAACCTGTTCCTGAAAGACGATGCCGCATACGATGAAAAAGACAGAGAGAGACGAAAGGCCGACAGAGAGCGATTTAAGGACATACGTCTGCAAGATGCTAATGAGACGGAGGGTTACGATGTGATTCCTAACTTCTTCATCCGCGCCTTCGTCTATGAAGACCACCGTTACAATGCGGGAAATGATAATATCAAGAAGTACAAAAAGGATGGCAAACATTGCACGACTGTTTCTTATCAGTTTCCCGACCGATTGTTCGACCGAGACACTTTGTTCCTGTCGCAATATGATGTGAACTTCCTCTATGTGTTATACCTCTATGCGCGGAACAAGAGTAATGAGAAGGCGCAATGGAAGGCGCATGTGCGCAGGATGTTCCGTGATGAAATAAGAGAGGTCATTCAGAATAAATACAAGATATATGCCATGAGGGCGCGACTGGGTGTTGATGGCTCTCTATATCTGCAACAACACTTCTATGAACTGAATGGGCGGGTATTCCAACCATACGGAGAAGAGCGACGTATGTACTTTGCCTACGCACGGCCTGTCGAGAACTTGGGGGACACACAACGGCAGTTTGACGATTTAAGCCGATACTTTATCATCGATGAATGTGGTATGGGCAAAGACCCTGAATGCGTATTGAGACCTGCTATTAAACAAGAACTACAACAACCTGTAGCCCTTCCTCAATGGCTTACTTTGCATTATTTGGAGCGATACACCGATAAAGGGATTCTTGTTGGTTACTATAAGGACAAGGAACATCTGCAATGGATATTGGGAAACAACGACAAAGGTTCGTTGGTCTATAACGTGCGCTTACAGTTGCAAGGAGAAGAGCCAAGAGTTGGTGCACACTCTGCTGGATTCTATAATAAGAGAAACGTCCAATTTGTTATCCTTTATACCGATGGGGTAGAACAGACGGGTGAATATCGTGTATTCCATGTGAAAGACACTGCCTCGAAGGTTACAGAGGAACGAATGAGGAGTGCTTGGTATCCATTTGAAGTGAAAGGACCCCACTTCTTCTTCCGTTTCGATGAAGAGGTGACTATTGGAAGACTGAGGATGCCTGCATTGATGGGAGCGTTAAAAATCAAGCATCTGGAAGAGTTCGGCAGTTACACCGAACATGAACCCCTATTCACCACAGCAGACAAGCTACTCGAATATAGGGATGGCTTCTGAACCTTGGAGGGAAAACGGCCTCATTCTTCTTCCCAATCGATTACTTCGTGAATAATGTCCATCTCGAAACCACTGCCGACGAGGAAGCGTCCTTTTATGTAAAAAAGTATGACAAAAATCAGCCATTTTCAAAAAAAATCTCGAAAACGGCTGATTTTTCAATTGGATTTAATGAATATTTTGTACCTTTGCAATAACTTTGTGAAAGCTATAAAATGACATAATCATGGCATACCGGAGCATTATAGGACGAGAAGAGGAAATAAAGAAGCTTGAAAGATTCTTAAAGTCTTCCAAGTCGGAGTTCGTGTCTATCTACGGTCGCAGACGTGTAGGTAAGTCTTACCTTGTGGAGGAGGTATATAAGAACAAAATAGCATTTCGTGCCATCGGTTCCTATACCAAGGATAAAGACTCAACATCGTACAAGCAGATGCAGCTTGACCATTTCTATGAGAGTCTTCTTGATAGCGGGATGCCAGGTAATACGCCTCATCCAACAAACTGGCGTGAGGCATTTAGATTACTTAGGAAATGTCTGGAACGGATTCGAACTAAACGGCGTGTTGTATTCCTTGATGAACTGCCGTGGCTCGCAGGACCACAGTCAGCAGAAATGATAACAGAACTGGGATATTTCTGGAATTCATGGGCTGACCGTCAGCGTAATGTTGTCCTTGTGGTGTGTGGCTCTGCCACAAGTTGGATGCTTGACAACGTCATCCGCGACTACGGAGGGCTGCATGGTCGTCTCACGGGAACCATCCGACTGCTTCCTTTCACGCTTAAAGAATGCGAAATGTATTTCAAGAATCGGGGATTTCACCTCTCTCGCTACGAAATGGCTGTGGCATACATGGCATTTGGTGGCATTCCCTATTATCTTGACCGCATAGACAACGAGAAGAACTTGTCGGAAAACATCGATGACTTTTTCTTCAAAGACGAGCGTATCAACCAAGAGTTCAAAGATGTTTATACAGGGCTATATGCCACGTCGGAGCGATATGTCGATATCGTTAAGGCTCTCGGAACCAGGTTCTACGGAATGACACGTAGCGAACTGGCAGAAGCTGTGGGCATAGAGCTTGGTGGGACATTCAGCAAAATACTTGACAACCTGCACGAATCAGGTATTACACGTGAATACCCTCGCTATGGAAAGGAGCGTGTAGAGACCGTCTATCAACTGAAGGACTTCTTTTCAATGTTCTACCTACATTTCATCTACGGTAAAGGTGCGGATGCTGGCAACTGGCGCACCATACAGCGTACACCAACATTTTATACATGGGCAGGCAATACCTTTGAAATGCTCTGTATCGAGCATTTGCCACAGATGAAGAATAAGTTGCGCATCGCTACTATCAGCCGTAACTATTGCTGGAGAGGTGCCTCACCAAGTGGGGGTACATGCCAGATAGACCTTGTCTTGGAATGGAAAGGTGAGCGCACCGACTATATCTGTGAAATGAAGTTCAGCGAACATGAATTTACCATCGACAAACAGTATGAAAAGGAACTTGGCAACAAAATCGATGCGTTCCTGAAAAGTAAACAGCATACAAAAACACACTCCGTACAACTGGTGATGGTTACAACAAATGGCATTTCTACGAATGCACATTCCAAGGATGTCAACCAACAAATCACTTTGGAAGACTTGTTCTAAATCAGCTTTATTCCACGATTTCACATATAATGTCCATCTCGAAGCCACGGCCGAGGAGGAAACGCATGAGTTTGGAGCGGCACTCGTAGTCGGACTTGCCCTTGATGGTCGGGCGTTTGGCTTCAGCGAGGCGGTGAAGGATGTCGGTGTATTCGTCTTCGGGAAGTTCGCGGAGAGCCTGTTCGCGGTCAGAGCTGCTTACCCCCAACATTCGCAGGGCCTGGCCGATTTTCACCCGTCCCCAATGGTTATAGCGCAGTTTGTCGTGGGCAAAGGCACGGCAGAACCGTGCTTCGTCGATGTAGCGTTCCTTGATGAGGTGCGCGATAATCCTTGCCTGTGCCTCGGTCGACTGTCCCCAACGAACCAACCGTTCCTCGATTTCGCTCACGCAACACTCTTTGCTGCTGCACAGGGCGGCAGCTTTCGAAAGGGCAGTCTTTTCGTCTAATTCCTTCGATGAAATGGGCGTTTTTTGCATATCTACGACTTTTTACTGCATTTCAACATTCGGTCTTTCCCATAGTCGTCCTTCATCAGTGCCACCTCCCTGAAGCCAAAATCCTCGATGAAATGGGCGGTTTCTTCACCCAATGCCTCGTTTATTTCCAGCCAAAGTTGCCCTTCGTCCTTTAGGCGAGATATGGCAAACTCGGCGATGGCATGGTAGTAGAGCAGGGGACTGTCGTCGGGGACAAAGAGGGCCTCGTGCGGCTCGTAGCGAAGGACGTTGTCTTCCATCGTGGCAGCTTCGCTCTGTCGGACGTAGGGCGGATTGGAGACGATGATGTCCCACTGGCGGTCGTCCTTGGGAGGGTCGAAGATGTCGGCTTGCTCGAAATGGACATGGGCCTCGGGATAGCGTTCGGCGTTGCAACGGGCATACTCGAGGGCTTCGGGGCATAAATCCCAGCCTGTCACGTCGGCCTCGGGCAGGGCCAGGGCTAAGGAGAGGGCGATGCAGCCGCTGCCCGTGCCGATGTCGAGGATGGAAGGCGACGCTAAAGCGCCGCCCACGGAACGAGACGAGATAGGAACCGCGCCGCCCACGGAACGAGGGGAAGGGAGCTCTGGGAGAGGAACTACGCTGCCCACGGAACGAGAGGCGAGGGAGCGGAGGATGGCCGTTACAAGTTCGGCTGTTTCGGGACGGGGGATGAGGACGCCAGGCCCTACATCGAAACGATGACCGCAGAACGTGGTGTAGCCCAAGATGTACTGGATGGGCTCGTGTTTGATAAGTCGCGAAGTGATTTCTTTCAGATTTGCGAGGTCGTCTGCCGAGAAATGATTATCTTTGTCGAGCAGAATGTCGCTTTGCGTCAGCCCGAAGCGCTCCTCACACAGCCAGCGGGCAAGGGCACGAGCCTCGTTTTCGGGATAGACAAGACTCAGGTCGTGGACGATTTGACGATAGGTTTTCATGGTGCAAAGATACAAGAAAATTAAGAATTAAGAATTAAGAATTAAGAATTATTCGGTTTGGAACAGAGATTTATCGACGAGATGTACATGCGGCGGTGCCTGCAACTGGCCCGTTGTGGTCGGTTGGGTGCAGCTCCGAACCCCATGGTGGGGGCAGTCGTGGTGTGCGACGGTCGAATCATCGGCGAAGGCTATCATCGGCGCTGTGGCGAGGCTCATGCTGAGGTAAACGCCATTGCGTCGGTGGCAGAGCCCCGTCTGCTGAGCCGTAGCACGATCTACGTCAGCCTTGAGCCTTGTGCCCACTATGGCAAGACACCGCCTTGTGCCCAACTCATCATCGACAAGAAGATACCTACGGTGGTCGTGGGTTGTCGCGACCCCTTCGCACGGGTCGATGGGCGTGGTATAGCAATGCTTCGCGAGGCAGGCGTAGAGGTGAGGGAGGGCGTGCTGGAGGCCGAATGCCTGTGGCTCAACCGCCGTTTCATTACGTTCCACACCCTCCATCGCCCCTATATAACGCTGAAATGGGCGCAGAGCGAGGACGGATTCATCGACCGTCGGCGGACGAGTGCCGAAGAACCGCCCGTGCACTTCTCCACCCCTGTGACTCAGGCCCTTGTCCACCAGTTGAGGGCTGAAAACGAGGCCATACTTGTGGGCCGCCGCACTTGGGAACTGGACCGCCCAAGGTTGGATGTGCGCCTCTGGCATGGGCGAAGCCCGATGGCTGTCGTACTGAGTGGAGAGAGGGGTTTTGTAGGTTGCGATAATATCGCAACCCACGGGACCGAGGGGGGAAAAGGCGGGACCAGAGGGAGAACAGGCGAGAGCGAGGACAAGAACCAAGGTGAAACCCAGGGGAAAACAGGCGGGACCGAGGACAAAAGCCAGAGCCGGGCAGAGGGAAAGACAGGCAGGACTGGGCAAGCCGAACAAGGGACAAGGCCGGTGCTTTGGACAACGGGACTGCAAAGCCTTATGGACGAACTATGCCGACGAGGGGTGCAGAGCCTCTTGGTGGAAGGCGGTGCACAGACACTCCAAAGTTTCATCGACAGCGGACTGTGGGACGAGGCACGCATTGAGACGGCTCCCTTGCTGCTGAACGACGGAATCGCCGCCCCACGAATCGAAGGAGAAATGGTGCGGACGGATGAAATCGAAGGCAATGTCATCCGCTTTATACAAAAAAAATCTTAAAAGTTGGCTATTCTGAGCCTAAAAACCCTAACAAACCTTAATATTAAGTGAATATTAGGGCGCGAAGTTTCGTCATGCCAAAAAAATGGCGTAATTTTGTAGGCCAAAATATAATGTACGCGCATATACGTATGAGAAAACATATCCAAAAGCTGTTGCTGGTCCTGCTGACCATGCCCTTTGCTCTGACCTCGTGCATGGAAGATTCGGAAGAGAGAGTGTATTCTGACAAATGCTATATAAGCTCCTTTGCGCTCGGTGGATTGACGCGCAAGAACTACACCAAGACATCCCAAGGCGAGGACAGCATCTTCACGACAACTTTCTCAGGTTCCGCCTTCACGATGACCATCGACCAAAGGAATCTGACCATTGAGAACCTCGATTCGCTGCCCATACGCACCCGATTGGACAAGGTGACGACTTCGGCTGCATTCGAGGGTGCTATGGTTTGGCGCAAGGTGAACTACGAGAACCTCGAAGATACCATGTGGCACAGTTACAATAGCAGCGACTCGCTCGACTTGACGGAACCCATCCATCTGTGCGTAGTGGCTGAGAACCTTGTTTCCAAGCGAATCTATACGCTGAAGATAAACGTCCACCAGCAAGTCGGCGACAGCACGACGTGGGATAACCTGGGGCCTGTTGCCGCCTTGTCGGGGCTGCAAGCTCGCAAGGTCGTGGCGTGGAACGGACAATTGGTAGTGCTGGGTGTGAACGAGAGCGGAGCAGTGACCTGCGTTCAGCACGCGCTCGGCACGCAGGGCGAATGGTCGGCAAAAAACACTACGGGAGCAGAGAATGCCGACGTGGAATCGCTGCAGCAGATAGGCGACCGCCTCTACCTGAGCACGACGGATGGAAAGGTCATTGAGAGCACGAACGCCACAGACTGGACTCCGGCATCCTTCCCCACACTGGCGGGGCTTCGGCTGGTGGCTGCCAGCGACGGTTACCTCTATGCCTTGGCCGGCGGACAGCTGTATAGCAGCAATGGGGAGACATGGGACGTGGAGCAACTGGACGACGACGCAAGCCTCCTGCCTACGATGCAGGTGAATAGTGCCTACTACTATATGGCCAATGGACGGCCACGCCTGATGCTTTTTGGCGCAAGGACTGCCAATGACAAGCAGACCACCATTTGGGCGAAGTCGTGGGAACAGGGCTTGGAAACCCAGACAAAATGGATATACTACACCCCCAACGAGGCCGATAAATACCGACTGCCCATGATGGAGAACCTCTGTGTTGTGCCCTACGACAACGGGCTGCAGGCGCTGGGAGGTCGAAGCATGGACGGACGATTTGCGGCCTTGGAAACCATTCTCCATAGCCGGGACCACGGCATCACGTGGAAAACATACGAAAACGACGACATGGTAGTGGATTCCCATCTTAGCGACGCTGCACGGACGGCGCGCTACATCGTTGCCGCCGTTGATGAAGATAACTTCCTATGGGTGCTTGTCGATGAACAGGTGTGGCGAGGCCGCATCAATAGACTTGGATTTAAGAGGGATTGAGGATTGAGGATTGAGGATTGAGAATTGAGAATTGAAACAACGAATGATACGAATTAAACGAATTGGAATTACAGCGTAGCCCAATTATGCATTGTGCATTATGAATTATGCATTGAATGAGGATTGAGAAGTTGTGTAAGAAATTGTAAATTGTCCAATTGTCAAATTGAAAAGGCAGACCATCATATTGCTATGCTTGTTTGTGGCTCTGACGGCAGGGGCGCAGGACGAGGAGGACGAATACCAGATGGAACTGGGCGCTGCACTGGGGCTGGACTTCTATCTCGGAGATGCCAACAAGACGCCTTTCCGGCACACGAGTGCCATGGGAGGATTCGTAGGCCGATGGTTGATAAATCCCCGAATGGCATTGAAGGGAGACTTGACCATGGGGCACCTGAGCGGCAACACGAAGGGATACTATTTCCCCCTCGATGCCGGAAGTAAGACACCCGAGGGCGGCGTGCCCGTGAACTTTAAGTTCAAGCGCAACGTCATCGACCTCGGTGGCCAGTTCGAGTTCAACTTCTGGGGCTTCAGTATGGGGGAGGCATACAACGGGAACAGCCGTATCACCCCTTACGCTTTGGCAGGCATCGGTCTGACCTTGGCAACGGGGGGCGGTGGAGGCACCAAACTGGCATTGAACTGTCCAGTGGGTGTGGGCGTGAAGTACAAGTTGAAACCGCGTCTGAACATCGGAGCCGAGTGGACTTTCCGCTTTACTACGACCGATGCCCTCGATATGAGCAAGGAGTGGAAGCAGTTGAGCATGCCCTACGCCATACAGAGTTCGGGGCTCAAGAACAAGGACTGCTATTCCTTTCTGATGTTCTACATCACCTACGAGATGCTGCCCAAATGCAAGACGTGCCATAATAATAAGTGAGGAGGTGAGAGGTAAGAGGTAAGAGGTAAGAGGTGAGAAGTGAGAGGTGAGAGGTGAGAGGTGAGAAGTGAGATGTGAATAGAGCTTAACGATATAAATATTACGAATATATGAGCATATTAGAACAAATAGACAAGACGCGCATTCCCGCACACGTGGCCATCATCATGGATGGCAACGGACGGTGGGCAAAGGCCAAGGGATTGC
>JAEEGL012862285.1_pt1 | contig 10295 bp, 7 predicted proteins | sample 9134231 | NCBI WGS metagenome assembly JAEEGL01 (sample SAMN16246548, study PRJNA631951) | gut metagenome | biome: gut microbiome; feature: rumen; material: fiber-attached | host: Bos | place: Iran: Karaj | collected 2018-10
CGTTCCGCTTAACTCATACTATAATTATATCCATTATCAGAAGTTTTTCAAGTACGCAAATGATGAGCACCTTTGTGTGTGACATTTTAATAATAGAATCTCGCTTATAATTTAATGAAGAATGCCTGAGATTTTGGTGCGAATAGCGATAACGGATTATTACAATGGAGCGCGATTATTCCTGCAAACAAAAGCTTTCTTAGAAAAATGTGGCATCACTCTCCTTGCCTAACCCCGTATACGGCGCTCGAATCGTTCCTCAGCGTTGCTCTATCCTCAGTTACTGCTAAAAGCAAATTTACGATACCATTAGGCCGTGCTGTTGTCAATGTACAGATATGGCGGCGAGAGTGTTTAGTTTGAGCGACGCCGATGTTCAACTTAAGCGACGGCACTGTTCAGTTTACAGCGGCCAAGTGGTTCAACCGAGACGACGTATACACAGTCCAAAGGATTGACCCAATTGTTTATTATGCCTCTGTTGACAAGTTCAGTGAAAAGCTTTGACATTTTTTGGGCTTGTTTTCATTTCTGTTATGAACAGCTGTTCATAAAATCAATTGCCATAATCAATCCACATTACCGGACGAACTGCCGGCTTATTATAACCGCCAGAGAACATTATACCATCCTCTTCTACTCCTCCATAAAGAAAGACAGTTGCAGCATAGTACGATTTTTCTCCAGGAGATCTCAACCACCATCTACAGCGCTTTCCTGTCCCATCAGGATGCCAAGTTCCTTGTGCAATAGCATAAGCAGTTGCTTCACAGTATCTTTTTTCATTCGAGCTAAATAGCGCTTCGGCTTCAGAAATGCTTAACAGGTATATTTTGTCGTTGGTGTCTCTTCCGGAAGAAACTCCAGACCATGGATGTCGTTCAGCTTTTACCAAAGTTGTTTGAATCATTTGCTGCTCTGAACTGCTAAATGCAGCGTTGAGGAACGTGCTATTGAGCCAGTTTCGCAAAGAGCAGGTTTCCCATGTAGCAGCTGTATCGCTTGAATGGTAAGGTTTGCAGTCAAGAGCATATTTGCTGATTATGAGTACTCTATTGCCTTGCTTTTTAAGAACTATCCATTCAATATCCTCTTTACCGTTCGTAGTATTGTTATCTTGTTCGTACGAACCAAACATTACAATATCACCAACGGAAGCTCTTGATATTAGCAGGGCTTCATATCGTGGTTTAATACTTTTTGCTCTATTAGCACTATCCGAATAGTCTTCCAATGACATGAACGCTAAATACGCCTCTTCATATTTCTCTTGATGCTCTAACAAATCTGCTTTAGCATAAAGAGCTGCATTGTTTTTTTCTGTACTGTCCTTATAGTCGCCAAGACTATTAAACAGAACTATAGCAGAGTCATATTCCCCCGCTTCAAGAAAGGCTATAGCTCGGGTATACTTGTTCTCAACAACCATTTCGGATTTGCCTATTTCGTTCAGCAAAGCATAGGCAGAGTTGTATTCCCCCGATTCAAGAAAGGCTATAGCTCGGGTATACTTGTTCTCAGCAACCATTTCGGATTTGCCTATTTCGTTCAGCAAAGCATAGGCAGAGTTGTATTCCCCAGAATCAAGCAGAGAAAGAGCAATACTGTATTTGCAGTCTATAATCTTTTGCTCGCTGTCTTTGTATCCGTTAAGTTCACTAAACGCAGTTATCGATTCATAATAATTCCCGGTATCATAAAGCTTAACTGCAGCATTGTATTTTGAATTTGGGATAATAACCATTGTGAGCAGGATTACGAAAGCCAAACATGCGGCAACTATCGGAGTAACAATCGCGAAGATTCGTTTGCGCTTCTTTACTGTTTTTTCCTTCGCTATACGTTTTTCCTCCGCCTGACGCTCACGCTCCAGTCGATCCACTTCTTCTTTTACCTTTATTTCCTCGATCTTTCTTTGGCAAGCAATTATCTGCTCATCCGCATCTTTCCAGCCGGAGATTTTTTGGAAGGTTCTGATTGCAGCTTCATATCCGGTTATCGCTTCGCCAGTCATCTGAGACCGAGCGTTAGCGTAGATGGAGTCCTTGCGACAAATCTCGGCGCGTTCAAGGCATTGTTCTGAAAGGATGTCAGCATCTTTGAAACCGGGGATCGTCTTAAATGTGGAGACTGCCGCTTTATATGCGGTTTCTGTTCCCGCGGAATTCATCGCTTTCACAGCGCCGTTGTATATACCGGTCAGGCGGACGTTCTCGTTTCGTTCATTGATATGCTTTATACATCCGTTCAGCTCGTCCCCGAGCTTTTTATCTCCGAAGCGGACGGCTTTTTTAAAGTTATTGCTCTCGTCGAAGGGCTGCGGGCAGTCGGAAAGAGCTTCCCTCTTTCTGACTTTCAGCTCCGCCATGAGCTTGGCGAGATAGGCCTCGCAGTTCTCGGGATCCTGATCGAGCACCTTCTCGGCGTATTCGTCCGCGCTCTGCCATTCGCCGTCCTCAAGATACATGAACGCGCGTTTCAAAAGCGGCGCAGTGTTCCCGCTCCCGGCGTTCACGACGGCGGTCTCCTTCTTCTCCTCCCGGGGCTCGTCCTTCGAGGCGACCTTTTTTATGCCTCTTATGAGATCCTGTATGAACCCGATCTTACCCATATCATAGCTCTGCAGCACGGAGAGCTGTTCGGGAAGGTCATACGGATCCATATTCTTATAGCAGGGCAGAAGGAGCTTTGACCTGTCCTTGCGCATGAGCGCGAGGAAGCGGCTCCACTCGTTCTTGACCCATACCGCGTTGAAGTATTCGGGCTTGGAGCCGACTGCGACCATAACCTTCGCGGAGTTCAGCGCGGCAAATATGTAAGGCTCGTACTCAGTCCCCGCCTTATCCTCGAGAGTGATGCGGGAGAAGAAAACGCGATAGCCCTCGTTCGTAAGCTGATAATAGATCTCCTGCGCGTCGATGCTGTCCTTCGTGCGTTCCTTGGTAATGTCGTCTGTTTCCTTGTAGCATATGAACACGTCGAAGGGTTCCTCGTTATGTGATGTCGCAAGTATTCCTTTCTGCACCTCGGCTATCTTCGCGGCGTCCTTCTGATACTGGCGCTTCGTGATACCGTCCGAGTTTTCGAGCGAGGCGAGATAATCCACGTCCTCGAGGAAGCTGTCGAAGCTCGCCCTGTGGCAGGTGGGGATGTATTCGTAGGTGTTCGGATCCTCGACGTACTCGATGCCGAAGCGGCAGAGCGCGCAGCACCAGTGCGCTTCCGCGTCCGCGTCGTTTTCGCGGACGATGTTCTCGTAAACGGAGAGCGCCTTGTCGAACTCGCCCTGCCTTCTGAAATGGTTGCCCCTGTTGAACAGCGCAGCGCGCTGCTCGTCCGAGACCTTCGGGAAAGTCATGGTAGATCCGCAGTACTCGCAGGTCCCGAAGGTCTTGTCCTCGCTGACGGATATGTCTCCCCCGCACATTTTGCATTTGATGATCGCCATTTCCTTCCCCTTTCATAGTAAAATAAGATTATCCTTCTTATGCGATTGATTTTTCATGATTCACGCGACAGCGTCTTCGGCGCGGTGGATGTTTTAAAATCGGAGGCATTAGGATCCAAGATCAATCCATATAGCGGGACGAACGGCGTAATGACTGAAGTTAACTCCATGGCCGACACTAATGGTGCCGCCGTTATCAAGTACAATGAACAGGTTGCTAATGGCTCTTCCCGATTCGTCAACAGTTGCAGCGTAGTTTGACCTGCCGCCGGGCGACCGCAGCCACCAGGTGCAATTGCCATTGCCGGCTTTATATGCATGAATATTACAATAAGCTGTTCCTTGACACTGTCTGGCACTGTCTGAACCAAAGAATTCATTCACCTCTTTAATACTCAGCAGGAACACCTTATCCGTTGTATTGTTCCCGGGAGGAGTATTGTATGAAGGGTTCTTATCCGCCGTAACAGTTGTGCTCCGAATCATTGCCTGTTCATCAGAACTGAAAGCGTTGTTGAAAAAGGTTTCGTTGAGCCATTTTCTCAATGAACAAGTTTCCCATGTTACATCTGTATAAACCGCATTGTATTGTTGACAATCAAGAGCATATTTACTGATCACAAGCACTCGATCTTCTTCCTTTGCAAGCACCAACCATTCAACGGGCTCTATTCCGTTAGATGCGTTGTTGTCCTGTTCATATGACCCGAAAAAAACGTAATCACCAACCTGTGCTTTAGAAATAAGAACTCTCTCACACTGCGATTGTATATTGGCGCTGTCTTTATAATTCAGGCCGTTTAGAAGTATATATGCCTCTTCGTAAGCACCGGAATCAATTAGTGCGACCGCTCTGTCGTATTTGCTAGCAACGATGGCATCGTTGTTACCTATTTCCGCAAGCAATGCATATGCCGTTTCGTAATCCCCAGAATCGAGTAGGACAATCGCTCTGTCGTGTTTACTTGCTGTAATAACATCGTTATTGCCGATTTCCGCAAGCAATGCATACGCCGTTTCGTAATCACCGGAATCAATTAGCGCGACCGCTCTGTCGTATTTACTAGCAACGATGGCATCGTTGTCACCTATTTCTGTAAGCAAAGCATATGCGTCAGTATATTTATTTGATTCTAACAGCCCTATCGCTATTTTATACTTACAGTTTATGATCTGTTCTTTGCTGTCCTTATATCCTTCCATAGCTTCAAAAGCGGTTTTAGCCTCTTCATACTTTCCTGATTCGTAAAGCTTTACCGCGGCATTGTATTTGGCGCTGGGAATGATGACAGTCGTAAGCAGGATAACGAAGGCGAGGCAGGCTGCCACGGCAGGAGTAACGATCGCGATGATCTTCTTCGTTCTCTTCTTACTTATTTCTGCCTTGCGTTCCTGTTCAATCCGGGCTGCTTCCTCTTTGACCTTTATTTCCTCGATCTTTCTTTGGCAAGCAATTATCTGCTCATCCGCATCTTTCCATCCAGAAATCGTGCTGAACGTCTTGATGGCGGCTTCATACCCGCTGGTAGCTTCGCCGGTCATCTGCGATCGTGCTTTTGCGTAGATGGCGTCCTTGCGTAGGACTTCGGCTTTTTCAAGGCAGCTTTTTGCAAGTTCGTCGGAGTCCTTAAAGCCTGCAAGGGATTCAAACTCATTTGAACATATTACAAATGCAGCTTCGTTATTTGCTCCGTTCATCCTGGCCAAAGCATTGTTATAGACCGCAGAGAGACGTTCATACTCATTTCGCTCTTTTATTTGAGTGATATACCTGTTCAGCTCGTCTTTTATCGCTTTATCACCGAAGCGGAAAGCTTTTTTGAAGTTGTTACTTTCGTCGAAGGGCTCTGCGCAATCGGGAAGAGCTTCCTTGTTTCTGACTTTCAGCTCCGCCATGAGCTTTGCGACGTATGCCTCGGCATTCTCCGGCTCGATGTTGAGCACCTGCTCGGCGAAATCGTCGGCCTTCGCCCAATCACCATCTTCGAGGAACATGAAAGCACGTCTTAACAGCGGAGCGGTATTCCCAACGTACGCGGCTGTCGGCTGAACCACGGTAGGCTGTACGACAGTCGGCGCGGACTCGTCCCTGGCAACTATCTTCTTGATCCCGCGGATAAGATCCTGCATGAAGCCGAGCTTTGACATATCCTGCGCCTGCAGATGGGAGAACTCGTCGGGCAGGTCGTAGGGATCCATATCGCGGTATGCGGGAATAAGTACCTTTTTGCCGTTGCTGTTCTTCACGAGCGCAAGATAGCGGCTCCATTCGTTCTTCACCCACACCGCTTTGAAATGCTCCGGCTTGGTGCCGAGCACGACCATTACTTTGGCGCTGTTCAGCGCAGAGAAGATATAGGGCTCGTACGCCGTGCCGAGCTTGTCCTCGAGCGTGATGCGCGAAAAGAAGACCTTGAACCCCTCCTGCGTGAGCTGATGATAGAGATCGTTCGCAAGCACGGAATCCATCGTGCGTCTGCCGTTGGCATCGGTCTCCTTATAGCAGATAAAAACATCAAAGGGCTCCTCCTTCTGCGAAATCGCGAGGATGCCCTTTTGTATCTCATCTATTTCATGTGCCTCCGCTTCGTAAATGCTCCTCTGCATGCTGTCGGCATGAGCGATAGCGGATTTGTAGTCTTCATCGGCAAATATTGAAGTGAACTGCGCACGGTTGACGGTCGGAACACGCTTGTGCGTCGAGGGATCCTCAACGTACTCAATGCCGTAGCGGCAGAGCACGAGCGACCAGTATGCCTCCGCATCGGTCGTGTCTTCGTTCAGTATCTGTTCGTAGATCCCCGCCGCCTTGTCGAATTCGTTGTTGCGCCTAAAATGGTTTGCGCGGTCGTAAAGATTCGCCCGTCTGTCGTCATCAAGACGCGGCAGGGTCTGCTTAGTGCCGCAGGAATCGCAGACGCCGATTGATGCACCGGGTTCGAATTCTATTGTGCCGCCACACATTTTACATTTGAAGATGGACATATATTATTCTCCTTCTTTGTAAGCTTTACACTTTGTGTTCTCGCAAGACACAACACCATTTTCTATTATAAGCGGATGATTTTTCTTCATTCTTCGAACGCGCTTTGCTTCATTGTACAACAGTCTTGAGTATTCCAATCCCTTGTTTGCAAGTGCTTCGCTTTCTTGAATCCTTCCTCTATACTTGATTTCGTCTTTATAAAGCCCGTGTACGATTCTGTTTCTTTTATCGATCCACTTTTTTAGCAGCCCTTTTTCTGTAAAGAAATTCGATGGAAGTTTTGAATTGGCAAATACCGTGGCATTATTGCAGCAGTATTTGCGCAAGCACTCTATTCGAGAACTGATCATAATATCTTTCCGGCAGCCGCAGTCTTTTCCGCACGGAAAGCCGAAAACTCCGCAAATCACTTCAAGTCGCGATTCAATCGCTGCGTATTCCATTATGATTGCTTCTAAGTAGAAGCAATTTTGAATGGCAAATTCACACCTTTCAAAAAAATCGGTGTGCATTCTAACTTGTATTTCTTCAATATCTGTCATAACCGTCACCTTCCAAAGAAGTCCTCACTTCAACGTCTTACACTTTTTGTTTCTATCGGCAACAAGAATGATGATTTCGCCTGCGATTTCTTTCGCCTTCTCCAAGTCGTCTGCGACAACGGCAGAGGAAAACTCATCAACTATCACGGTGATCTTTGCTTCAATCACAGAAAGCGCATCGTTCGACATCGGATCGGAATGCCGCAAGGCTTCATAGACCTTTTTGCATTCGCGTTTTACCTCATCGCTTTTCGCACGTGCAATAAGGCCCTCGGCATCAACGGTAAGGTTCTTTATGAACGAGGTCTGCATTTTGACCTTTTCATCGATCCGTTGGACCTCGCCCGCTGCCCAGCTTGCCTTCACGATCGCAATGGCATTGAACGCGAGTATAAGAATGCAGACGACCGCCGCTATCCACGCCGGACAGTTAGGGATCAACATTATTACGCAGCCGACGACGAGCATCGCTATAAGCGCTGCCCAGCTTATCGTGATGAGAGGGAGGTTATAAAACAGCTTTTGCTTGTTTTCCGTTTTGAACGCAAAATACGCGCAGACAAGATTTCCGATAAAAGCAACAATTATAAACACCCACGCGATCCAGAAACGGGCGTCATAGTTTATTACATAGCCTGGAATGATCGGGCGAACAAGGAACACGACCAGATTGAATACCGCGAGCAATATCGCCCATATAACGGCGTACATTTTAAAACTCTTTTTCATTATCCCGTACCTCCTTACATTATCTCCGAAAGGAGCTTTGCCTTCATTGCGGCGAATTCTTCATCTGTAATAATTCCGGCTTCTTTAAGCATGGTCAGCTTTTCGACCTTTTTCTTGAAAGCGGCCATATCGTCGGCAGGCTCTGCCGCTGTGGGCTGCGCAGGAGAAACAGGTTGAGAGGCGGCGTTCATTGCGTTATTAACCGCGCCGCCGACCATACCGCCGACCGCTCCGCCGACGCCCGCCATGGTACCGAGCCCTATGCCCATGTTTGTAAACTGGCCGACGGCTTCATTCTGCGCAACCTTTTCGGCCACGTCAAAGCCGCGCTCCTGCGCATAGGTGTAGCCCTCCTGCGCACGCTTGGTCGCCTGCGCCTGCGAATCGATGACGACCTTCTGTGCTTCAGTCTGCGCGTATATCAGATCGGTCTGCTGGCGAAGTTTTGCCTCGGCAATATCGGCATACTGGCGAAAATGGAGCTCCTTGAACTTTTCATACTGCTTGTCCCCATCGGGCTTTACGATATTTGTTACAAAGAACCTCTCAAGTGAAATGCCGTAATCGGCAAAATCGGGGATGAGAAGCTTATGAATGTTTTCGGAGAAAGAGGCGAGGTTCTCATCGATCTCGAATATGCTTATGGCGTTGGCCTTAATGACCTGCGCGATATAAGTCTTTACGCGCGTCATGAGGAAGGCGCGGAAGAATGAAACGAGCTTCTGTTGCCCGAGATAGTTTTCGGTGCCGACGAGTTTCAGCAGCAGCTTGCGGCTGTCCTCCGCACGGAGAGACATTTCGCCGGAAGCGCCGATCGAGATCGGAAAGCCGTACTGAGGTTCAATGTACTGCACCTTGCTGTCGGTGCCCCACTTAATGGACATCTGCTCCGTTTTGTTAATAAAATAAACCTCGCAATGAAACGGCGTTTTATCACCCGTTGCGCGGTTTAGGAATTTGCCTATTTTCGGTATGTTCTGAGTTTCAAGCGTATACCGCCCCGGACCGAACAGATCCAGCGCCTGACCGTTCATGAAGAATATCGCTTCCTGCGATTCATGAACGATAAGCTGAGTGAGACTGTTGAAGTCCTCGCTCGGGTGCTTCCAGATGAAGGTCGAGTTGTCACCCTCATATTTCAGTATTTCGCATATCTGTGCCATATTAACGCCTCCTGTAGGATTACATATTCTTTGTTATTCAGCCGAATTAAGAGTAATCTAATTTGAAGCTGCTGATTATCATGTAAAGTATATCATAAATACGTCGAAATAACAATGAGTTAATAACCTGAAAGTGCAAGTAAAGAAGATCTATCCACAAGATGAAAAGTTATCCCGCCCCGCGGCATCGGGGTCAGAGGGCAACGCTCTTGCAAGCGGCGTTTGGGTATAAAAAGGCGATGCTTGCAAGGACATTAACCCATTGGTTTTTTCATATGGCCTCGCAGAGCGCAAAGCACTTTTGATGGACTCGATCCGTCGAAAGTGCTTTTGCGTTACTTTCGCAGAAAGTAACAAAGGCATAAACCGGGTTGTCGGTGTTTTTCTTGGATCCTCGTCAGCACCCGTATTCGTCATAATCGGGAACGGCCATGCTTTTGAGAAATTTGCTGTTTGCGGTGATTGGCGAATTGCCGAGCGCATAGCCTTTTTCTTTCATGAGTCTTGCCTTGAAATCAAGCAGTTCAGGCGGAACGATCAAAGATGAAGCGGCCCGGAAGAAAGCCTGCCCATCATCCAAAGCTCCAAAGAAATCGTCGTCGGATATTAGGAGCTCCGAGGCAAATAGGTTCGCTTCCTTTTCGCAGCGGCTGCTCTCGTCAAAGAGTGCAAGCTCATGGAAAGCGTGCATGCCGGAATCGGCGTGAAGCATAGCATGTCCCAGCTCGTGCGCGACGATTATCCTCTGGAGCATGTACGGCAGATCGGAGTTTACCGTTATTGCTTTGATGCGGTTGCTTTTGATAATGAAGCCCTTTATCGCGTCTTTGCCTTTGCCCATGGCAGAGAAGCAAACGGGTATGCCGAGGAGGGAGCACAGCATGAAAGGATCGGTCTCCCCAAACTTTGCCTTGAGCTTCGCGGCAGACTTTATGATCTCGTCATATGCCATATTCATTCCGCCTCTCGTACAGGATCTCATGGTCATTATACATTATCCGCGCAAAACAGCAATACAAAAAACGGTACTCAATAACAGACAGAATAAATATATATTCCGTCGGGTTTATTCCTTCTTACCGTACTTTCTGCGAGCTTCTTCCTTACAGGTGATGTATGCTTTCATTACAGCCTCAAAGAAAGCGTCCTTCTGATCCTGCGAAAGCTCGCCGCCCGCGAATAAAGCTGTGTTAGCCGAAAGCAGCTCATCCATATCTTTAGCGCCCGATGCGCCGTAACGGCTGCGCGCTTCGCCGATATAGTCGTCCTTCTCTATATCGGCCATGGGATCTTCACATTCGTCGTCGGATAAGAATTTGACGGATACCCCCAGAGCCTTTGCCAGCTTCAGCATGGAAGCCGGGCGGGGCTTTTTTTCACCCTTCTCATACGCGATGACGGAACGGGTGGATAACCCGATCTTCTTA
>JAEEGL013063782.1_pt1 | contig 10295 bp, 7 predicted proteins | sample 9134231 | NCBI WGS metagenome assembly JAEEGL01 (sample SAMN16246548, study PRJNA631951) | gut metagenome | biome: gut microbiome; feature: rumen; material: fiber-attached | host: Bos | place: Iran: Karaj | collected 2018-10
GACACGAGCCTGATCCAGAACAGCGACAAGATGGCGGAGCACTGGGGGATCAGCCGGGAGGCGTGCGCCGAGATTTCGGTGCGGAGCCAGCAGCGGCTGCAGGCGGGGTATGCGTCTGGGCTGATCGGACCGGAGATTATTCCGGTGACGATTCCTGCAACGCGGAAGACGCCGGAGATCATCGTGGACAAGGACGAGCATCAGCGTCCGGAGGTGACGTTTGAGTCGCTGTCGAAGATGAAGGCGATCTTCCCGGGCGGCGTGACGACGGCGGGGAACGCGTCGGGCTTGAACGACGGCGCGGCATTTCTGCTGGTGATGACGGCGGAGAAGGCGAAGGAACTGGGGTATGAGCCGTATGCGAAGTGGCTGACGAGCGCGCACGCGGGGATCCGGGAGGACTGGATGGGCGTAGCGGCGTCGTACTCGAACATGAAGGCGCTGAAGCAGCTGAACATGAAGATTTCGGACATCGACGTGTGGGAGTGCAACGAGGCGTTTGCGGCGCAGAACCTGGCGGTGATCAAGGACATGCAGGACACGCTGGGGGAGACGATCGACCAGAGCAAGTGGAATCCGAACGGAGGCGCGATTGCGATCGGGCATCCGAACGGGGCGTCCGGCGCGCGGATCACGATCTTTGCGATGAAGCAGCTGGAGAAGTTCGGCGGCAAGTACGGCTGCATTTCCTCCTGCTGCGGCGGCGGTCAGGGCAGCACGGCCATTATCGAAAACCTCCGCAGATAAGCGTTTCCCGATGATACAGACCCCGGCATGGGCTTTCGGTGAAAGCACCATGCCGAGGTCTGTTTTTCCGCCTTTCAGGGCAAAAATCCCCGCAGGAACAGCGGCGCAGAAAGCCGCGGGATATTTCCCAAATATCTATTCACCGGCCCTTGTCATATGTAACAAAACAGGAGGGCGTTTTTTGGCGAAGATGAACAAAGGCCTTGATAATGCTGAATTTTCCGGCATGCCGTCCTCGGACAACAGCTAAAAGATTCGTTCCCATATACACTGTTTGTCTCTTTTTGTCCATGTTCTTTCTGCGGCGGCATTGTATCATTATACTCGATAGACTGCGAAGATTAAAAGCGGCCTAACCAGATTTTCCGGTGTGGAATATACCGACAAAAGAAAAATCTATTATGATTAAAGGAGAATGAACATGAGCGATCTTAGCGGGAAATATGCCATCGTAACCGGCGGCAACAGAGGCATCGGCGCCGCCATCGTCAAGAGGTTCCTGGATGACGGCTGCGCAGGCGTGGCCATCCTGGGCCGCAAGCTTGAGCAGGTCGAGGCCTATGCGGCCGAGGTCGATCCTTCCGGCGAGCGCACCATCTGCGTCGCCTGCGATGTGGGCAACCGCCAGCAGGCCCGCGAGGCCGTCGCAGAGGTTTTTGAGAAGTTCGGCCGCGTCGATATCCTGGTCAACAACGCCGGCATCACCAAGGACCGCATCTTCCACAAGATGTCCGATGAGGAGTGGGACGCCGTCATCAACACCAACCTGAACGGCACCTACAATATGTGCTCCGCCGTATATCCCAAGATGCGCGAGCAGCAGTACGGTCACATCGTCAACATCGCCTCCGTCTCCGCCTGGGGCAATGCCGGCCAGGCCAACTATGCAGCCTCCAAGGCAGGCGTTATGGGCTTCACCCGCACGCTGGCCAAGGAAGGCGGCCCGAAGAACGTGATCGTCAACGCCATTCTGCCCGGTACCATTGAAACCGATATGCTCAAGGCCGTCCCGCCCGAGAAGTACGCTGCCTATACCGCCGCGGTTCCTCTCCACCGTCTGGGCCAGCCCAGCGAGCTCGCTGCAGTGGTCTCCTTCCTCTCCAGCGATGACGCCAGCTACGTCACCGGCCAGTGCATCACCGTCAACGGCGGTACCCGCACGAGCTGATCCTGCATATCTGCGCGGAAAAAAGGATTGAGTAAATCCGGAACACGGCATAAAAAAGCCCGGATCTTTCGTTTGAAAGATCCGGGCTTTTTCTGCCGATCGAAAGAACTCTGCGGGAAACAGGTCTGTGCGGAATCAGTGCTTCCCGGCGACGTGCAGTTTCCGCTCCCGCTCAAACTGGCCGGGCGGCATGCCGGTTTCCCGCTTGAAAATGCGGTAGAAATAGTAGACGTCCGTAAAGCCGACGGCCTCTGCCACATATTGCAGCGGCATGGAGGGGTTTTCCGTCATCATCACCTTGGCCAGCTGGATCCGCTCGTTGATCACATAGCGCTTGGGGGGCACCTTGTAGTAGCGGATAAAAAGCTGCCGGAAATAGGTGTCGCTCACGTCCACCAGGCTCTGCATCTCCCGGACGGAGAAGCCGGGGTTGAACACATTGGCCTTGACGTACTCGATGGCCGGGTTGAGCAGCTCCATGTCATGGCTGGTCAGATAGCTGTCGGAGCAGCGGTACAGCATGGAAAAGATCCGGTTCATTTGGGCCTGGCACTCGAAATACCCTGCGCCGTTGCGCTCAGAGCAGGCGGCAATGGCCGCCCGGAAGGCCATCTCCATCTCCCGGGTGTTGAAGCCGGAATAGCGCTGGATCTTTGTATCCGTGGGGGTCGGGCTGTCAAATTTGATCTCCAAATAGCTTCCCGCCTCGGTGATCTTTGTGTAGAAGCAGGAATTCTTTGGGATGATGACCAGCTTCCCGGGCGTGTTGTTTACGACATGCTCGCCCTGGTAGTAGTATACATCCCCGGAGAGCTTGTAGCACATAACGAAGGTCTCCTCCGGACCGTAGCGATCGGAGACCGCACGCGCTTTTTCAAACGCATAAATAAAGCTCGCTCTGCGCGCAGCGTCGAGAATACCTTCCATGTGATCGGTTCCTTTCTGGATTTGCCTGGTCTTATGAAAATGACATCTCCTGGGAAACTGTGAATATGCACAAACCCAATGGCAAAAAACTGTTAGAATAGACAAAAAGGCGGAATTCTGTTGGTTTTATGATATAAGAATATGCTAAAAAATGAAGAAGTCAAGTTTTATTTCGTGCATTTCCTTCGTTTTTATCCATTGATACCGCCGGCGGATACCTCTATATTTGAATTGTATCCTACGCTCGAAATACACTGTTTATTCACGGTCACAGAGGGCCCTTGTTCTCCCCGCCCCACATCCCGTCGTACTGAAATGGCGAGAGCCTTTCAAATAAAAAATCTTACTGGAAAAGGAGAATGACATGAAAAAGACACTTGCACTGATCCTCGCAGTCCTCATGTGCCTGGCCCTGTTCGCCGGATGCGGACAGAGCGCAGCCCCCGCGGCTTCCTCCGCGAAGACGGAAGACAAGAAGCTGGACGCCAAAGAGATCGTCATCGGCTGGGTTGGCCCCCAGACCGGTCCCTCTGCCTACCTGGGCCTCGGCCAGGTGATGGGCCTGGAGATCGCCGTTGACGAGATCAACGCCGAAGGCGGCATCCTGGGTGTTCCCGTCCGTCTGGAAATGCGTGACGACGAGTCCGACCCCACCAAGTCCCTGACTTATGTGGAAGAGCTGATCTATAAGGAAGGCATGAACGTGCACATCGGCCAGTCCAACTCCGCCTGCGCCGCTGCCACCGCCAGCCTGACCACCGAAGAGAAGATCCTCACCTTCCACCCCGTGGCCACCTCCGGCTCCGCTGTCAATGCTGATACGCCCTATGCCTTCCGCTGCCACGCCTCCAACGACGTGCAGGCCGCCGGTCTGGTCAACCTGGCTGTCAACGCCGGCTTCAAGTCTGCCGCCATCATGGGCGACACCTCCGACCTCGGCGTCAACGGCATGCAGTCTCTGGAGAAGTATGCCAAGGAGTACGGCCTGGAGATCGTTGACAAGATCACCTTCGTCGCCAACGACGCCGACCTCTCTCCCGTTGCCAATTCCATCAAGGCCTCCGGTGCTCCTCTGGTTCTGTCCTATGCCCTGGGCGCTGACGCCGCCAAGATCGTTACCGCTCTTGACCGTATCAACTACCTGAGCGACGTGACCATCATCGGCTATTCCGGCACCATGACCAACACCCTGACCGAGCTGGCCAAGGAGATGGACGTGTCCCGCGTCTTCGGCGTACAGACCGGCGAGGTCTGCATTCGTCCGGGCCAGGACAAGCTGTTTGAGGGCGCCCAGAAGTTCTACGACAAAGTTGTTGAACGTTACGGCCCCTACACCCTGGATGGCTCCGGCCGCACCTCCTCCATCGGCTGCGGCGCCCGTACCTATGAGACTGTGTACATGACCAAGTGGCTCATCGAGCAGACCGGCTCTCTGGACGCCGAAGTCCTGGCCAAGTACATGGAGGAGCACGGCACCGAGTATCCGAGCCGCAACAACGAGCTGGGCTATCTGTACTCCGCCGACAACCACGAGGGCTACAACCCCGAGAACATCATTTCCGTCCAGGCAACAGCGAAGGCCAACGACGGTGTGAACTACTTCGGCGACATCTGGTACGGCGTCGAAATTACCGCACCCTAACCCCCGGTAAAATACACTCAGCAAATATTGCTGGCGATTCTAGCGGCAAGAGGGCCTCTTCGGGGGTCCTCCTGCCCCTCTTTATAAAGGAGGAATGCTATGCAAACCCTGATCTTCGGTCTGACCTTCGGCGGCATCTATGCCATGATGGCGCTTGCCATCGGAATGGTCAACTCGACCACCCGCATCATGAACTTCTCCCACGCCATGGTCATCACCTGGGCGGCGATGTTCATGTACTATCTGTATACGATTCTCCGTTGGCCCTTCCTTGCCGCTTTTTTGCTGGCAGTTGTGGTCAATATTATCTTGAATATTGTGATCTACAAGATCTGCGTGGAAAGGCTGGGGGATCTGTCCAAAAATACCAACTGGATCATCTCCCTCTTCGGCGTGGCCCACATTCTGAAGAACCTCTGCCGTATGCTGTTCGGCGCTGAGACCTATCCCTTCCCCTATCTGTTCAAAGGCGCCAAGATCGTCATCGGCTCCACCAACATCCTGTGGCATGAGATCTTTATGTTCCTGGTAGCCATCGTCATCGGCGTCGCCTATCAGACTATGGCCACCAAGACCCGGTTCGGCCGCTCTTTGCGCGCCGTCGCCTGGAAGCCCGACACCGCGCTGCTCATGGGCATCAACAGCAAGATGGTCATCACCATCTGCTTCGGTATGGCGGGCGCCGTGGCGGCCATCGCCGCCGCTCTCCTCGCCCCCATCACCTACGTCAGCTTCAACATGATGGCAAGCATCGGCCTGAAGGGCTATGCGGCCGCGCTGATCGGCGGCGTCGGCAACACCAAGGGCGCGATCATCGGCGGATTTATATTCGGCATTATCGAGTGTATCATCGGCATTTTCGTCGAGGCCACGCTTCGGGACGCCTTCAGCATGGCAATCATGATCCTCGTGATTCTATTCTTACCGGGAGGTGTGATGGGTGCAAAGCTCTTCAATAAAGGCAGAAGCACTGCGGAAAAGGTATAGCCTGCTCCTGAACGCCTTCTGGATTGCGCTGCTGGTGATCTCCCTTGTGGCGCCGCTTGTGATCAACCCCTATCAGGTCGGTATCCTCTGCATCATTTTCCTGTATATGATGCTCGCCATCTCCCTGAACATCTCGTCCGGCTTCTGCGGCGTAACGACCTTCGCCACCGGCGCCCTCTACGGCATGGGCGCCTACATATCCGCTTTCGCCCTCACCAAGTACGGCGTGCCCTTCTTCCCCTCGCTCCTGCTCGGCACCCTGGCCGCCGGTATAATCGGCCTGATCATCTCCGGCTCCGCCTATAAGGTGAGCGGCACCTACTTGACGCTGGTCAGCTACGGCATGCTGCAGGTCTTCAACCGCGTGATTCTCAACTACTACGATTATACAGGCGGCTCCTCCGGTTTTCATGTCCAGCGCTGGGCAATCTTCGGCGTCACGCTCAACCGGACCATGAAATACTACTTCCTGCTGGCCGTGCTGGTTCTCTTCTTTGTTCTCCAGCGCAACCTGGCCCGCAGCCAGTGGGGCCGCGATTTCCTGGCGATCAAAAACAATCCCATCGCCGCCTCCGGCCTGGGCATCAACGTGGGCAAGGCCCGCATCATAGGCTTCATGATCAGCTCTCTGATGGCGGGCTGTGCCGGCGCGCTCTACGCCTCCTATACCTCCTTCATCAGCCCCGAGAGCTTTACCTTTGAGGTCTCCATCATGATCCTGCTGATGGTCATCGTGGGCGGCCGGGGCACCCTCACCGGGCCCATTCTGGGCGCCTTCCTCATCTATACCGTGCCGGAGATCTTCAACAAGTGGCCCAACCTGAAGCAGATCGTTTACGGCGTCCTGCTCATCGTCTTTGTCCAGCTCATGCCCTCCGGACTCTGCGGCATCATCAAGAAGCGCTTCCCCCAGGTCGCCTACAACAAGGAAATTGTGGGCAAGCCCGTGGCCGAGCATTTGAATCTGGAAGCCTACCAGGTCAAGGCGGAGGATCCCGATGAGGATATCCTCGTCGTCAAGGGGCTGACCCGTAAGTACGGCGGCCTGGTCGCCCTGAACAATCTGGACATGACCATCAAGCGCGGTACCATCCACGCCTTGATCGGCCCCAACGGCGCCGGCAAGACCACCTGCATCAACAACATCACCGGCATCGAGATCCCCACCAGCGGCACCGTCCTGTACAAGGGCAAGGACATCACCGGCATCAGCGCCAGCAAGCTTGCCTATCAGGGCGTTACCCGCACCTACCAGCACGTGCGTCTCTTCAATGACATGTCCGTCATCGACAACGTGGTCACAGGCGCCCGTCTGTCCCGCCACTACGGCCTGGGCCATGCGCTGCTCTCTACCGGGAAGCGCAGGAAGGTGGACCGGGAGAGTTATCTGGAGGCGCAGGACTGCCTGGAGAATCTGGGCCTGGGCGCCAGATCCAACGAGTTCCCCGGCAACATGTCCGCCGGCCAGCAGAAGCTGCTGGAGATTGCCCGCGCCTTCGTGGCCAAGCCCGAGCTGCTCATCCTCGACGAGCCCTGCGCGGGGCTGACCGAGTCCGAGACCGTCGAGTTTGCGACCTTGATGAAGGAGATCCGCAACACGGGCATCAGCATCCTGCTCATCGAGCATCACATGAGTCTGGTCATGGATGTCTCCGACTACATCACCGTCATCGACCACGGCACCAAGATCGGCGAGGGCACCCCCGCAGAGGTCTCCGCAGATCCCGTTGTCCGCAAGGCGTATCTGGGCGAATGAGGTGGCTGCCATGAGTAAAATTCTCGAAGTAAAAGACATGCATTTCGCCTACGGCCCCACCGAGGTTGTACACGGCATCTCCTTTGACGTGGAGCAGGGTGAGATCGTGACCATCATCGGCGCCAACGGCGCCGGAAAATCCACTACGCTGAACACCGTGGTCGGCCTGCAGCACGCGTCCTCCGGCTCCATCCTGTACAAGGGTCAGGACATCACCAGGAGCCGGCCGCAGGATCTGGTGCGGCGCGGCATCCGGCTGGTCCCCGAAGGGCGTCAGATCTTCCCGGCCCATACCGTCGAAGAAAACCTCCTTCTGGGCGCCTACACCGAGAAGGACAAGAACAAGACCGCCGAGCGCATGGAAAAGGTCTTCCAGCTCTTCCCCCGGCTGAAGGAGCGCCTCTATCAGACCGGAGGTACGCTGTCCGGCGGCGAACAGGAAATGCTGGCCATCGGCCGCAGCCTGATGACCGACTCCGATCTCCTGATTCTGGACGAGCCCTCGCTGGGCCTCGCGCCGATCATTGTGGCCGAGGTCTTTGACCTGCTCACCGAGATCAACCGGAACGGCGTTACCATTTTGCTGGTCGAGCAGATGGCCAATGCGGCCCTGAAGATCTCCAACCGCGCTTATGTTTTGGAGACCGGCAATATTGTCCTCTCCGGTGACAGCGAAACGGTTCGCACCAATCCCCGCGTCATCGAGGCCTATCTCGGCAACGCATAACGCACAAATCGCTCAGATCCCGACGGCGGGCTGCCGCCTCTGCTGCAGCCCGCCGTCGCGAAATACTACGCTTAAGGAGGATCAGTCATGTTAAAAGATAAATTGATGACGCCCGAGCAGGCGGTCGCTCTCATGAAAGACGGCGACACCTTTATGCTCAACGGCATCGGCATGTGCGCCTGTGCCGGCTGGATGCTTCCCTTCATCGGGAAGAGCTTCGTCGAGACCGGTCATCCTGCCGGCCTGACGCTGTTCACTATGGGCGGCATCGGCAGAGTGAACAATCCCGATTACAATTACCTGAAGAATCTCACCCACGAGGGCCTCCTGAAGAGGCTGATCGCCGCCCATCTGGTGGCCTACAAATCGCTCAACGGCATGATCGCCGAGAACAAGCTGCAGGCCTATAATATCTCCCAGGGCGTGGTGTCCATTCTCCTCTCCGAGATGGCGGCGGGCAAAAAGGGGTATTACACCAAGGTCGGCCTCCACACCACGCAGGATCCCCGCTACGGCGGCGGCTGTCTGAACCCCCTCGCCGAGGCCGAACCCCTCGTCTCCCTGGCCGAGCAGGACGGAGAAGAGTGCCTCTATTTCAAGGCCCTGCCCATTGACGTGGCTTTCATCCAGGCCAGCTCCGCCGATGAATACGGCAACATCACCTTTGAAGACGAGGTCATGACCTGCGATCCTCTGGATCTGGCAATGGCCGCCCGAAACAACGGCGGCAAGGTCATCGCCCTGGTGCACAAGTTCACAAAAGGCCATGCCAATGCCCGGTCGGTCCAGGTTCCCTGCTATTTGATCGATGGCATTGTACAGCACGGCGAGTACTATCAGTGCATGCCCCATGTGGACATCAACCACGCCCTTACCGGCCAGACCTACTGCTCCGACGAGGAGGCGTACACCGTTCTGACCGACGCGATCAACGCGGAGGGACGCCGCGGCGACACCGATTACTACATCGCCCGCCGCGCGGCTTTGGAGTTTGAGCCCAATATGGTGGGCAATTTGGGCATCGGAATCCCCCAGATGGCCGCCATGGAGGGGAAGAAGCTGGGTACGGTTGACGACAGCGTCAACATGACGCTGGAGGTGGGCGTATGCGGCGGCGTCACCATGGCCGTGCCCTTCGGCACCGCCATGAACCCCCACTGCATCCACAACCAGGCCTCCATGTTCCGCTTTTATGAGGGCGGCGGCCTGGACATCGGCCTGCTGGGCGCTCTCCAGGTCGACAAGTACGGCAACGTCAACGTCTCCCGCGTCGGCCCCAAGGAGACCGGCGTCGGCGGCTTCAACTTCATCACCCACGGTGCCAAGAAGCTGGTCTTTTGCTTCAAATACCTCAGTTCCGCTTCCTTCAAGGTTGTGGACGGGGAGCTGGTCCGCGTCCCCGGCGTGGCCAGCAAGGTCGTAGACGAGGTGCAGGCCATCTCCTTCAACGCGAAGGACAACTACGCCATGGGCAAAAAGGTCCTCTATGTCACGGAACGCTGCGTCTTCGAGCTGGGTGAAAACGGCCTGATCCTTACCGAGATCGCCCCGGGCATCGACCTGGAGCGCGATATTCTCTCCTATCTCAGCTTCAAGCCCGAGATATCTCCCAATCTGAAGGAAATGCCTGCTGTCTGCTTTGATCTTTCAAAGTGACTTGCGGGGGCGCCTGAAGCGTTTTTCGAAAAACCAGGTTCTTTTCTGACGAAAAGTTCCAATTTGTCTATTTTTTCTTTTGGCGTAAGCGGCATATAATAAGCGCAAGGCCTTGCTGAATTTATACCGATTTAAAGGAAACAGAAAAGGAGAATACTATGAGCAGAGTAGTAATCGTAGACGGACTTCGTACCCCCTTCGGCCGCATGGGCGGCAAGCTGAAGACCTGGCGCCCGACAGAGCTGCTGGGCATGACCATCAAGAACATTCTGGATCGGAACGGCATTGAGAACCGCGCCGAGGTGGCAGTGTATGCGGGCTCCGCCGGCCATGATGTCCACACCCAAAACTTTGCGCGCTTTGCGGCGCTGTACGGCGGACTGCCCTATGAGTCCACGGCGACCTTCATTGAGATGCAGTGCGGCTCCGGCATCACCTGCATCAACCACGCGGCTCAGGCACTGCTGAACGGCGACGAGGAGATCGTGGTTGCCGGCGGCGCCGAGGTGTACAGCCAGCTGTTCTGCAAGTTCTCCATGGCTGTGGAGCCGTACAAGCTGATCCCGCCCTCTGCGGTGCCTCAGCAGCTGGCCCCGAAAGTGGAAGACTGCATCAGCATGATCGAGGTCTCCGACCGGATGGCGGAGAAGTGGGAGATCAGCCGTGAAGAGTGCGACGCGTTTGC
>JAEEGL015992881.1_pt1 | contig 10295 bp, 11 predicted proteins | sample 9134231 | NCBI WGS metagenome assembly JAEEGL01 (sample SAMN16246548, study PRJNA631951) | gut metagenome | biome: gut microbiome; feature: rumen; material: fiber-attached | host: Bos | place: Iran: Karaj | collected 2018-10
AATAAATTTCGTATATTTGCCGCCAAATAAGTATTTAAGCATTAAATAGAACAAAAAGATATAACTAAAACAAGGGCGATGGCATATTGTGGTAAATGTGGGAAATATGTTCCTAACGACTCTTTCAGATGTCCCTTTTGCGGAAGTATCTCACGAAAGAATATTCGAGGTGGCATATTGAGCACAATAAAAAGTCTCAGTTGGATTCTACTTCTGTTGGGATTCTTGGCACTTATATCATGGCTTGTCACCTCTACCGAGTTCGGTTCATAATTTATACGATCAAGAGTTTATAATGAGTTTTAATAGTAGAATTTGAATCATAACTATATCTTTAATGAGCCTGCTGTGAAGCCCGCTCCTCGTTCTATTTTCTTAGAGTATATGTACAATTAAAAAAACACGGCGTCGTGATGACGTATCCTTTTTCTTCTATGTTGCTTTCCAATTATTTGGAAAGCAACATAGAAGAAAAAAGTGTTTTCAGAAGCGGCGACCACCGAATCCGCCTGGACGACCGAAGGTCACTCTATCCCCCTGCCTGGTCTTGGCACGATGCGCTTTGGCGTTCGCTCGAAGGCGGTAGAGAAGCTGGAGGACGTGAAGGCTAACCTGATCAGCGTGCGCCGTATCATCTTCACCCCGAATGTCGATGTGAAGGACGAGTTGAAGAACACCTCCATTCAGATTACCTGTCTCGATGAGGACGGTAACGTGCTAAAGCGTGTGACCTCTGGTGACAGCGGTGAGATCGAAGACAATGAGAACAGCGGCACCCAGCCTCAGAATGGTGGCAGCACCTCTGGCAACGGTGGCAGCAACACCCCAACCCCTCCAGTAGAAGAGCCGGACTACGATCAGCCCTCAGGAGATTAAGTTCAAGGAGACAGGGAGTTTGGGGGAGTTTCAAGGGCTCCCTGCCTCCAAGTTAGAAACACTAAACACTCAACATTATGACTAAGAAGGAGACTTTTAAGTTTGTGGTGCAGATCATAGCATCAATAGCAACGGCGGTTCTTACCGCCCTTGGAGCGACATCTTGCGTAAACGCGATGTAGATGAAAAAAGAGAGGAGACTTCCCAACTGGGGAGCCTCCTTTTTTTTGTATAGAGCGTTGATCTTAAACACCTTTGGCAAGGGCGCAGAGGGGACTGGCACCCCTTTGCCATCGCCTACGTTATTTTGGATTAAGCAGTGTTTTAAGGATATTTACTATTTTATCTATCCTATTTAATTTGTTCTTTTCTGGCCCTGACGTCTTATACGAGGATGACCACCGTTTACATTCTCTAACTCTTCCATTGTGAGAGCGCATACGCTCATTTCATTCATCTGTGTCATGATCTTATAATTTTTATTGTTTAACTTTCTTTTTTCGCGATGTGATTTCTTAATCACAGCGCAAAGGTATGGCGTTTTTGGGAGGTGAGAAAATATTTGGCGGATTTTTGACTGAGGTTGTGGCGACACGGGCAGTGATTTGCGACAAAAGCCGAAAATAGCCCCCAAATCTGTCGCAACAAGAAATCATCCAGGGGAATATCATTTTGGCTAACTCGATAAGGCCGATTCCAAGAGAATCAGCCTTATTTTTTTGTACCTTTGCAATGCATTTGAGATGCATCCATTTGCATCGTGTTCAGGAAAGTCCTGAGCCTGACGGAAGTCAGAGTGTTTAACGCAGTAGGGATGCGAATCCCGAGTAGAGTTAGCTCATAACAATGCGGTCAGCGAGTTGCAGGAAGTATTCATTCGACCAGATGTCCAGTTCGTGGGGATTATCTACAAAAGGTAACACATCGGCTTTAACCTGCTCGATATTTGTTGTTGACAACCTTTCACGTAGATGGCTTAAGAACGTCTCTTTGCTGACTTCCTCACCATTAAACTCACGGATGCGCTCCTGAAGATGCGAGAAGTTTAGTGGCACATTCCACCTCACATACCACTCAAAGTCATACCAGTCGCGCCCCTTCACCCTGTTTTTCCAAGTTCTGTAAACCAAAGCATGCATCTTACCAGCATAGAGGTCTGGCAGGGTGAAGCATCGTGTCATAAACGAATAGGGCTGTTGCAGCAGCAGTTGCTCAGTATCGAACAGCAAAGGCGGATTAGTATCCAGTTCAATCTTTACCTTTACATTACTTTTCGTCTGGAACTTGATGTCATAAGCCTCTGTGTTGTCTTTCAGGAATGCCGACTCCACACGCCCAAAGTTTCTTTTCTCCTTTTTCACGATACTCACCTCATGACCTGCCAAACGGAACTCTTCTACAATAGCAGGGAAATAGTTTTCAATATGAATATCATCACGCTTTTCTATCAGTGAGAAATCCATATCCTCTGAGTATCTGGGCAGGTTATGAAACAACCTTAGGCATGTGCCTCCATAGAATGCTGCATGCTGAAAGAATCCGCCCCTGTGCAGTCCTGCAAGAGCAATATGCTGCATCACCTCCTGCTCAACATTATGGGTAGCCGTTCCATGCTTCTCGGCACAGGCTGCCACCATTTGTTCGTATATGGTCATTGCTTTATGATTTTTATAAGGTTATTCAATATGGTTTCCTTTCGCCCCATTCTGGCACAAGCCTCAATGATGCTGACATCAAAGGTGGACAGTTCATCAACGTCGAAGCGAATATCATCTTCCAAGTACTGCCAAAGCCCCCTGACCGACTGTTGCGGCAGATATGAGTCGTGAATGATCATGTCGCAGAGCGCCTTCTCCCTGCTGGCCATCAAGTATGCCACCCCATCCTCTGTCACGCTATTTATACCGATGGCAAAATAGTCTGGCTTAACTTGTTGATATGTAAATCTCCCCAAAGGGTTCTCAAACATTCGTGTACGCTTTGTCGTTACCGATGTCATGGTGTATGTTCTTTCAGGTATCAGTCCATACCAGCGCAACGCCCACTGCAGCGAAACGTACGACGGACCATAAATATGATTGGCGCACAAGCAGGCATTCGCAGGCTTTCCGCTCACCTGTTCACTAACCACATAAAGTCCACGCTTCAGACGTATCAGCTGCCCATCTTTCTCCAGTGCCCTGATCTTCTCGTTTGGCGAAGAAAGGTTTTCGAAACAGGCTGCAATAGTACCCGTTTGCACAGGTACATTCCCTAGTCTTATCAAAGGATTCACCTTCATACTATATGATTTTTGGTGCAAAGTTATAAAAAAGTGCACAGAAAACAAACTTTTTCTTGGTTTTCTGTGCAAATTTTACGAAGTCTTTCACCTTTTTCTTTCGTTCACAACCACCCGCATTTTCATTTTGGCTAACTCGATAAGGCTGATTCTCTTGGAATCGGCCTTATTTTTTTGTACCTTTGCAATGCATTTGAGATGCATCCATTTGCATCGTGTTCAGGAAAGTCCTGAGCCTGACGGAAGTCAGAGTGTTTAACGCAGTAGGGATGCGAATCCCGAGTAGAGAAAGGAGGACATTATGGCAGTATTCTATCGATTATCACAAGTGACTGCTCCTAAGGCCAAGGGCTACGGCAAGTGGTATCCCAGGGCAGTGATCACCCAGACCGTCGATACCGATGCGCTGGCTGAGATCATGCAGCGCAACTGTACGGTGAAGAAGAGCGACATCGTGGCTGTGATCACCGAACTCATCGAGACGATGCAGGATCAGTTGCAGGACTCTAAGCGCGTGAAGCTGAACGGCTTCGGCTCGTTCAAGATCGGTATCTCTGGCGAGGGCGCCAACAAGGCTGAAGACTTCAGTGCCGGCAAGAACATCAAGGACTTGCACGTGTTGTTCCAGCCTGAGGTGAAGAAGGACGGCAACGGCCTGCGCCAGAAGACGTTCATCACCGGTTGTACCGTTCAGGAGGCACCGAAGAACGAGGGTAAGACCTCGAAGCCTGTGGACAATGGTGGCAGCAACAACGGTGGCGGCAACAGCGGCAACGGTGGTAGCAGTGCGACCCCATCTGATGAGCCTGACTATGATCAGCCGTCGGGAGATTAAGCGCAAGGTGTTGATCTTTTAAAAAGAAAGGAGGAATGAGAGATGCGTCATTGGAAGACGATTGCCAAGGTCGTAGCGGCTGTGCTGACCGCATTGTTAGGAGCATTGGGTAGCGCAGCTGCCTCTGGGGCAGGGATCTGACCCCGAAGAAGGATTCGCCCTCGTTAAGCTGATGCTTAGCGGGGGCGAACTGTATTTTCTGACTTAAAAACTTGGCGGTTACACTTTTATTTCCTATCTTTGTCGCCGAAAACAGACTGAGTAATGAAGAGAATGAAGAAGATTTTGATGATTTTGATGCTGCTCTCAGGGACAGTATCACTGCTGGCAGCGTGTGGCAATAAGCCTAAAGCGGCAGAACCGGCGGTGGCTGCTGAAGAGCAGGCTGCCGGGGAAGTGGCAGAGGCTGCTGCTGACTTGGCGCCCGACTTTGAGCTGCCAGCCCTGCAGGGTAACACGCTGAAGCTCTCGTCGCTGAGAGGTAAGTATGTGGTGCTCGACTTCTGGGGATCGTGGTGCGTATGGTGCATCCGTGGCATCCCAGCCATGAAGGAGGCTTACGCCAAGCATAAGGACAAGATGGAGATCCTGGGCGTGGACTGCCGGGATACCGAAGAGCGGTGGAAAGCTGCCGTGGAACAGAACGAACTGCCTTGGTTGCAGGTGCGCTGCGACGACGAGGCTATGCAGACGATCGGACAGCTGTATCATATACAGGGCTTCCCCACGAAGGTGATAATCGACCCCGAAGGGAAGCTGGTAAAGGTGGTGGTAGGAGAGGATCCGCAGTTTTATACATTCCTAGATGAACTGTTTGCAAAAGATTAGTCCCCGCTTGTTGGCGGGGCTGCTGGCTCTGATGCCTCTTGCGATACAGGCGCAGGAGGTGACGGCGACGTTGCCCATTCCTGCCGCAACGCAGAAAAACGGCAACCTGTTCCACATGGCCTCAGACTCTGCCAAGGGCAAGCCTGCGCTGCTTCAGCCGCTCTACTGGGTGAAGACCTTGATCGACTCGTCGGCTGTGGCCACCGTTGACCGTGGTTATATCGAACAGCCCAAGCGCTCCTGGGCCATTGAGGCCAGGACCACCCTGAACCAGGCGACGCTGAAGATGACAACCACGTGGGAAGATCCTGAAAACGGGCTCACCGACCTGTGGATGAAAAGCAAGAACGGACTCTCCACTTCAGCCGGTCTGTGGTTGGGCTATCGCGGCTATGGCTTCGGCTATTCCAAAGAGTTCGGCAAGACCAGCGGCTCTACACTGACCTTCGGAGCCATGGGCGGCAGCTTCGGTATCAACCTTCGCATCAGCTCTTATAACAGTGATATGCCCGACCTTTACATTGACGGACAGAAAGTGTCGTCATACGATGGCGACGACGACCACCTGGACGATCCTGTGAAGGTGCGCACGCTCTTCCTTGACGGCTATTACATGCTCAACGGCAAGCACTTCTCCTATGCGGCTGCCTATGATAATTCGCTTATCCAGAAGCGTTCAGCAGGATCGATTGTCGTGGGAGGTATGTATTGCCACAGCCGTGCGGACTATAGCACCGATTCCAACTGGATGCTGACATTGCTGATGGACGGTGTGGGAAAACTGAAATTCACGCAAGGCAGCATCGGCGCGGGTTATGCCTACAATTGGGTGCCTGCCCGGGGATGGCTCGTCAGCGTGATGGCCATACCGATGCTCACCTTCTACAACCGCACCACGAAGTATATGTATAGCTTGAAGTTCTCGAATCCTCATGTGGAGGACTGGAGCGATCTTACACAAGATGAGGTTCTGGACTTGCTGGCTGACCCGGAAACCAAGGTGCTGACTGTCGATGAGCGGGAAGAGAAGACACCCAACAAGGTAAAACTGAACATAGACGCGCGGTTGAGCGTGGTCTATAACTTCGACCGCTGGTATGTGCGCGTCTATGGTCATTACAATCAGTTCAGCTTTGGTAGTGACCTCGTCTCAGGACGTGTGACAGACTGGACTGCCAACGCGTCGCTGGGATTCAGGTTCTAATAGGCGTGGTCGTTCTGAAGATCGTCTTTCGTGAGTTTTTTGGCGTCGATGGCGCGCCAGGCATAGATGATGTATGCCAGCACGAATGGCACGAGCAGTGACACATAGAACATGGTGCGTAGCGTGAACTCACTGCTGCAGGAGTTCTGGAGCGTGAGCGACGACTGCAGGTCGGCGGTAGAGGGGTAGTAGGCTGTGTTGTTCCAGGCCGAGCAGAGCAGCAGTGCCAGTACGGTGAGTACGGTGCCGATGCCAGCGGGCCAGATGCCACCGATGTAATCCTTGACGAAGATGGTCTTGCCGATGCCGAAGAGTACGAGCACCACACCTATGAGAAGCACCACCAGCAGATACCACATGTCGATGAAGTTGGTAAGATACTTGTTGGGCTCCATGAAGATGATGCCTGTCTCGGGATTGTAGGCAAAGCCCTCCTTGAGCAGCAGGTGGACCAGATAGGCTACAAAGAGCACGAGGAAGGGCACGGCGGCAGCGATGAGTCGGCCGCCACAGCGTGCGCGGATCGCCTCGTCGGCCACGTTGTTCTTCACATAGAGGATGCCCAGGATGCGTGCCAGGAACACCACGGCGAAGCCGAGGATGAGTACCCAGGGGTTGAGCAGGGCGTCGAGGCCGTGGGAGGCATTGGCCCAGCGGGATATGATGGGCGTGATGGCTGTGGCATCGATCATGTTGTCTTTGGCAACGATGAAGTTGGAGCCCTCGAAGAAAGTGGCTACGGCACCGCCTAAGAGCAGCGGACCGAGGATGCCGTTGAGGGTGAGGAAGAACTGGAAGGTGCGCGCACCCAGGAAGTTGCCGATCTTGTTCTGGAACTCGTAGCTGACGGCCTGGAGCACAAAGCTGAAGAGGATGATCATCCAGAGCCAGTAGGCACCGCCGAACGAGGTGGAGTAGAACAGGGGGAACGAGGCGAAGAAGGCGCCACCGAAGGTGACGAGGGTGGTGAAGGTGAACTCCCATTTGCGACCTGTGGAGTTATAGACCAGCCGACGGCCTTCTGCGGTCTGTCCCAGGGAACCGGCTACCGAGTTGGCACCCTGTACGAAGAGCAGGAATACCAGCAGTGCGCCTAAGAGTGATACGATGAAGCACCAGTAATGTTGTAAGAATTCGTATGTCATAGTTGTTATTCTTTGCTAATTATTTAAATTCTGGTCCCTTTTTAATCTGCTTGAAGAGGATATTGATCTCAACAGCGAGCATCGTCGTGAAGAGGATGAGGAACAGGAAGAACGTGATCATCACACTTGACGACTGGAGATCGCTGACGGCAGCCCACGTGGGGAGCATGTCCTGGATGGTCCAGGGCTGGCGTCCGAACTCTGCCACGAGCCAGCCGCTCTCAGAGGCGATGTAAGCCGCCGGTACGAGGAGGATGCCCACCCAGTAGTGCCACTTGGGCAGACCAGTGATGGTGCGGTCGCGCCACAGGAACTTAGGCCATCCGTAGGAGCCTGCCAGTACCACGGCAAAGAAGAGGATGAACAGGCTGCCCAGTCCCACCATGATGCGGAACGCCCAGAAGTTGACGGCGATAGGCGGCACCACCTCCGACTTGTCGCGGATGTAGCCGTAGCCGAAGTAGGGCATGTTCTCGTTGAGGATGGCGAGCTGCTTGTTGATCACGGAGTCCTCAGCTGCCTCTTGCTTGGCCTTGCGATAGGCAGCCAGCGCCTCGATGGCCTTTCTGCCTCGTGCCATCTTCTCCTCAACGGGGAGCTCCACCTTGCCATCGGGCGTGGTGTAGCCGTTCAGGATGTTGTTCACACCAGGCACATAGCCGTGGATATCGTCGGTGGCCATGAACGAGAGGGCGTAAGGCACCTCGATGCCTTCGACCACCTTCAGACCGATGTCGGTGCCTCCATCGTAGAGCGCTTCCATCGCAGCCAGCTTCATGGGCTGGACGGCAGCCACATCCTGTGCCGACTTATGACCAGTGGCGGCAGCGAGCAGCGAGGCTACCAGACCGACGGCAGCACCTATCTTGATGCTCTCAAGGGCGAGGCGCGGTTCACGACGCTTCATCATATACCAGCAGCACACACCCACACAGAAGGCAGCACCCACCACCCAGGCGGAAGTCACCGTGTGACAGAACTTGCTGATGGCGAAGGGCGACAGGGCTACTTCGAAGAAGCTCACCATCTCGTTGCGCATCGTGTCGGGGTTGAACGCACAGCCCACGGGGTACTGCATCCAGGCGTTGGCAACGAGGATCCACCAGGCAGAGATCGTGGCACCTAAGCCCGTGAGCCAGGTGGAGGCGAGGTGGAAGCCCGGTGACACCTTCTTCCAGCCGAAGAACATCACAGCCACGAAGGTGGACTCCATAAAGAATGCCACGATACCTTCGACAGCCAGCGGGGCACCGAAGATGTCGCCTACGAACCAGGAGTAGTTGGACCAATTGGTACCGAACTCGAACTCGAGGATGATACCTGTGGCAACACCCATGGCGAAGTTGATGCCGAAGAGCTTCTGCCAGAAGATGGCGGTATTCTTCCAGAACTGCTCCTTGGTACGATAATAGATGGTCTCCATGATACCCATGATGACCGCCAGTCCGAGGGTCAGGGGTACGAAGAGCCAGTGGTAGATTGCCGTGAGGGCGAATTGCGCTCTCGACCAGTCGATGGTCCCGGCATCAATGTCTAAGAATAGGTTACTGAACATATCTAAAACGTTTATTGGTTATTGTCTAATGTTTATTGGTTATTGTTCACCGAGCGCGGTTAACGAGCTCGGTAGCAACATAGCCCGACTCGTCGCCCTGTGCATGCTCTTTCAGGAAATTTGGAAAGAAAAATACCTTCAGGATGGCGAACATGATAAACAGCTTAATCAGGATGATCGCCCATAGCGTCTTGCCCAGACGCATGGAGCGGAAACCGTCATAATAGAGGTCGAAAACCCGATAAAAGAAACTATCTTTGTTCATAGGTCGTTGTAATCATGGGGCAAATATAAAGATTTTTTTATTACGTTCCAAATAAATTAGGTATAAAACTGAAAAAAAACTTTGTAATCTCGTGAAAAAGGAGTACCTTTGCACCGTTTTTCCATTGATAACGGTATGAATAAGAAACTGATGATTCCCCTGATCGTGCTGGTGCTGGCACTCTGTGCCGGTGTGGTGTGGCTGTATCTCTCCTTGCAGGAACAGAAGCAGACCAACCAGGAGATGCAGGAGCTGGTGGAGATGGACAAGCGGGAGATGGAGGCGGAATATGCGCGCTTTGCCTTGCAATACGACGAGATGCAGAAGCAGATCACGAACGACTCTATCGTGGCACAACTGGTGCAGGAGCAGGAGAAGACGCAGCAGCTGCTGGAAGAGCTGAAGCGCGTGAAGGCGACCGACGCCCGTGAGATAACCAGACTGAAGAAGGAGCTGGAGACGGTGAGAGCCGTGCTGCGCGACTACGTGATACAGATCGACTCGCTGAACAGGCTGAACGAGAGTCTGATGGAGGAGAACAGTCGTGTGAACGCAGAGCTGGAGCAGCGCACGGCACAGGTGGCAGGACTCAGCCATGAGAAGGCCTCGCTGTCGGAGAAGGTGGCTATAGCCTCCCAACTGGATGCCGCCGGTATTCAGCTGCAGCTGTTGAACAAGCGTGGCAAGGACACCAAGAAGCTGAAGGACTGCAAGCAGATGAAGGTGGACTTCGCCATCACGAAGAACGTGACGGCATCGAACGGTCACCGCACCATCTACGTGAGGATCCAGAACCCGGGCGGTAACGTGCTGGGTGGCGGTGGCAGCTTTGCCTACGAGAACCGTCAGCTGGAGTGCTCAGCCCACAAGACGATTGAATATACAGGTGAAGAGACGCATGTGACAGTCTATTGGAATGTCACCCAGATGCTGGAGGCAGGCGACTATCGCGTGAGTATCTTTGCTGACGGTAATATGATTGGATCAAGAATATTTAGTTTTAATTAAGAGAGAATATGAATAAGAAGATTGCTTTTGGCTTTTGGCTCATGGCCTTCGGCTTCTTGCCGGCAGGTGCCCAGAGGGTGCTCTCGCTCGACAGTTGCCGACAGATGGCCTTGCGCAACAATAAGCAACTGGGTGTTTCGAAAGAAAAACAGGATGTGGCTGCCCACATCAGGAAGTCGGCACGCACGAAATACCTGCCTCATGTGGGTGCTGTTGCCACTTATATGCACACCAGTAAGCCGATTTCGGTACTGACTGATGCGCAGAAGGCGGAGTTCAGTACGCTTGGAACAACGAT
>JAEEGL016392957.1_pt1 | contig 10295 bp, 10 predicted proteins | sample 9134231 | NCBI WGS metagenome assembly JAEEGL01 (sample SAMN16246548, study PRJNA631951) | gut metagenome | biome: gut microbiome; feature: rumen; material: fiber-attached | host: Bos | place: Iran: Karaj | collected 2018-10
ACCCCGGTTCTCGGCACCAAACTTAATATCATCGCGGAGTAGAGCAGCTGGTAGCTCGTCGGGCTCATAACCCGGAGGTCGTTGGTTCAAATCCTTCCTCCGCAACCACAGAAACGGAAAAGAGGCAGATGCCTCTTTTCTGTTTTTTGCAACCATACGCATGAGGCCTATAACGCGTGTCAAACATTTGCGGATATCCCAGCAATATGGTATTCTTTATCCATGGAAAACGGACCGGCAGGCGTCTGGATCCGATCCTGTCAGGAGAGACCGAATGATCACTGTCAACATTTATTATACCGGCCGGAACGGCAGCGCCCGCGCCTTCGCGGAGGAGATGGTCGCAAGCGGAGTAGTCTCGGACATACGCGCGGAAGACGGCAGCATTCGCTACGAATACTTCTTCCCGATGGACGATCCGGAAACCGTACTGCTTATCGACCAGTGGAGGGATCAGGCAGCGATAGACGCTCACCACGCATCGCTCATGATGGCCAGGATAGCCGCGCTCAGGGAGAAATACGATCTTCACATGAAGGTGGAACGCTTCGACAGCAGCGGGAACGGAATACCGGAAAAAGACCGGGAATTCATAAGGTAGGCAGCACCGGGTAAGAACAGAAAGGACCGGCAAGATGAAGATACTGGATGTAATGCGCAGCAGGCGCAGCGTGCGCACCTTCGACGGAAACGCGCTTCGTCCGGAGGACGCTCAAAAGATCATGGATTTTGCTGAAAAGGCTGAAACACCCTACGGCATCCCAATCGTCTGGAAACTTCTGGACGCAAAGAAGGACGGGCTTTCAAGTCCTGTGATCGTAGGCACTGATGCATACATAGCGGGAAAGATGCGTAAGATCCCCCACGCGGAGGAAGCCTTCGGCTACATGTTCGAAAAGATAGTCCTGTTCGCGGAATCCCTGGGCATAGGCACTACCTGGATCGCCGGGACAATGGACCGCGCTGCGTTCGAAAAAGCCATGGATCTTGCGGAAGACGAGGTGATGCCCTGCGTAAGCCCGCTCGGATATCCCGCAAAGAAGATGTCCCTGCGCGAATCCATGATGCGCAAAGGCATAAAGGCGGACACCCGCATGAAGTTCGGAGAGCTGTTCTTCGAAGGTTCGTTCGGCAAGCCTCTTACGGAAGAGAATGCCGGAAAGCTTGCGGAAGCGCTGGAAGGCGTAAGGCTCGCTCCGTCGGCTGTCAACAAGCAGCCCTGGCGCGTGGTCGTATGCGGCGATAAGGCCCACTTCTACGAAAAGCGCAGCAAAGGCTACGTTACCCCGGACGGCTGGGACGTTCAGAAGATAGACATGGGCATCGCGCTCTGCCACTTCGATCTTGCGGCGCAGGAGAGCGGACTGAGCGTTTCGCTCCAGGTCTGCGATCCGGGCATCCCGTGCGCCGAGGATATCGTGTATACTGCAACGTTCGTAATTAAATAGAAGTACAGATAGATCAATGATACTCAAAACACTTCAAGGCGGTGTCCGGACAGGGAGATGCCTTGTTGACGCGCAAGGGCTATTTTCATATAATAAATAAAATGCAGAACCGCATCGGACGCAATGCTGCGGAGGACAGCGGATCAAGGGAGAATCGACATGGATACAAAAGCATTCGTTAAATTCAAGGAAGACATAATAAAGAACTGCGGACGCATCATAGTCGGCAAGGACGACGTGATCGAGCAGCTTGCAGTCTGCCTCATAGCCTCCGGCCACGTACTGCTGGAAGACGTTCCCGGAACAGGCAAGACCATGCTGCTGCGCGCGTTTTCCCGCAGCATAGGCGGAGAGTTCCGCCGCATACAGTTTACCCCGGACCTTCTGCCTTCGGACCTTACAGGCATCAACTTCTTCAACCAGAAGACAGGCGAGTTCGAGTTCCGCCCGGGTCCGCTGTTCGCGCAGATAATACTTGCGGACGAGATCAACCGCGCTACGCCGCGCAGCCAGTCCGCTCTGCTGGAAGTAATGGAAGAAAAGCAGATTTCAGTGGACGGCACCAGCTACAAAATGAAAGAGCCGTACATGGTAATGGCTACGCAGAACCCCATAGAATCCTACGGAACGTTCCCGCTGCCCGAAGCGCAGATGGACCGTTTCTTCATGCGTCTTAAACTTGGCTACATGACCCGCGGCCAGGAGATATCCGTGCTGCGCCGCCCGGATACCAAGCAGCTTCTGGAGGACATAGAACCGGTCATCAGCGCGGAAGAGATAGCGGCTCTTCGCGCAAGCTTCTCCGATGTCCGTGTAAGCGACGACATAGCCGGATACATCATGGACATAGTCGAGCGCACCCGCACGGACGAGAAGATCGCCAACGGCGTATCTACGCGCGGATCGCTTGCGCTCTACCGTGCCAGCCAGATCTACGCAGCCATGCAGGGCCGCGACTACGTGATCCCCGAAGACGTCAAGAAGGAAGCTCTCTGCGTGCTTCCGCACCGCATAATGCTTATAAGCAGCAGGCACCACGACAACACCCGCGCCATGGAAGACCTTATAGAAAGCATAGAGGTACCGCTGGAAAAGATATGATCACAATAATCATATTACTTCTTATGGTTATATTGATCGTAATAGAGGTCGTAAGTCTGTGGGGCAACAGACGTCCTCTGCAGGTGGATTTCGACGTGGACACCACGCTCGTAGAACCGCAGGAGACCGCGACTTTGTATTACACTGTCACGAACCCCCACAGGATCCCGCTTCTGTTCGTGGGTCTTTCGCTGTACCTGGAACCCGACGCTTCCGTACGGGAAGACAAGGAATTCATAAGGGTCCACGTAACCCGCCACGAGACCGGCACTAACGTAAAGCACAGCTTTTTCCTGCCTGCCCGCAGCAGGTTCAGCGGGAAGCTGCACATTTCGCTCAGCAGGCGCGGCATCCACGATCTTGGCAAGTATTTCCTGGAGACCGGAGACTTCCTGGGTCTGTCCCCGATAATCTACAACGGACAGATCACCAAAAAGATAATATGCACTTCAGAAAAGTGTCCGGAGGAGGATCTGGATTTCCCGGGAGGGGAGATAGGCGACATTTCCGTAAGGCGTTTCATAATAGACGACCCCACCATGCTGCTCGGCTACAGGGACTATACAGGCCGCGAGCCAATGAAGCAGATCTCCTGGAACCAGACTGCAAAGGTTGGCAGGCTGATGGTGCGTCAGAACGACTTCACCACGGACCGCATCGCCATGATCCTTGTAAACATGGTCAGCACCATGCGTCCGCAGATGGAAGAGTGCCTTAAGATCGTGCGCACTGTATGCGAGCAGCTGGAGGACGCAAAGATCCCGTACGCCATGATGTCCAACGGAGACTTGTTCTCCATCCGCGAGGGGATAGGCAGGGAGCACCTGTTCTTCATCCTCCGCAGGATCGGAATAGCCAGGCCGGCCGGATTCATGTCGTTCGAGAGCGTAGTCGAAAACTGCGTGGACCGCAGACGCAGCAACTGCTGCTATATCGTCATTACGCCTTCCGTAAGTCCGGAGACGGCTTCCGTAATAGATTACCTCGGCAGCCATGCCGAGACACGTCCGGTGGTAATGGTCCCGGACGGGAACGGAGCGAGCATCCTATGAAGATCGCGGAAAAGAACATCAGCATATCGGCTCTTTACGCTCCTGTACGCGTTTGCGCGGACATGTCTTTCTATTTCTATGCTCTTGCGCTTCTGTCTCTTACCGTGGCGTACTACGCGTCCAGCGGCGGCAAGGTCTACGGCGTAATAACTAACATTACGTCACCGTGGGCTCTGCAGATAGGCGTGCTTCTGGCGTCGTCCTTTGCTTTGGGATTCCTGACAGTGCGCATAAAAAGCGCTCCGCTGCGTTTCGTCATTTCGCTTATTCCCGGTCTCAGCTTCCTTATGAGCCCGTTCCGGCCGGTATTTCTGGTCCACGCGGCAGCATGGGCTTACTATGTGATCTACATGACCATAGGAAACTTCGAGGAATACCTGGACGTCTACAGGCGGCGCATAAAGCTTATGCTGATAATGGCGCTCATCCTTACAGGTCTCCTCATAATATTCCGCTTCAGCAACGAAGCCTGGTACGGCAGCAAGCTTCTGGGAGGAGAAGAGTACGGATTATTCTTCTTTGTTCTTGCCGTTGCTTCGCTGCGCGGAATGAGGCTTGGTTTCGGGGCCACCGGCAGGCTCAGGGCAATGGACACCGCCTTCGTAGTGGCTCTGCCGGTACTGCTTACAGCTGCGGTACTTCTTTTCAGCGGAGCGGTCCCGGTCATAACTTATCTTTTCAAGCAGCTTACCCGTGTTCTGGCCTATCTGTACAGCCTGCTGTTCCCGCAGAAGGAAACGCCGGACATTTCCCGGCTCCCGGATGAAGAGGGAGGACTTCCCGCGGAAACGCCTATCATAGATCCTAATGCCGTTAAGGAGGACATCGAGACTGAGCCCATAGACGGGGAGGACCCGCATGTGAGCGTCTCCAGCAATACTTTGTTCTGGATACTGATAGTGGTCCTGATCGTTTTCCTGGTGATCATAGCCGTAAGGCTGCTGCGCAGCAAGCGCTCCGATCCTGTAAAGTCCGGACGAGCTCACGAGCGCATAGAAAGGATACCTTTCGAAGGGCTCAGACACCGCAGATCTCAGGAAACTGCTCTTTCCGCAAACGTTAAGCAGATCCGCAAGATCTACCGAGTTTATCTGGAGCAAGTCTTTTCAGGGCATGCAAGGCTCAGTCCTTCCGATACGTCTCAGGACGTGCTGGATATTTCAGAGGATTTCTCGGGATTACCGGAGAACAAGAAGCTCAGAGACATATACATCGCCGCGCGTTACGGCGATCCGGATGCCGTAACGTCCGAACAGGCAGGCGAGGCAAGACGGTGCCTCAACACGCTTCTGTCGGCCAGGAGCGGTGCGGCACAGCATCAGTGAACACAAGAGACAGCGGAACGAACGCTGTCTCTTTATATTTTGCGGTCCGGAATGTGATGATTGTTTTTCGCCGAAGGTGTTTTGTATAATATACTTGTTAAGGTATAGATCCGTATGAAAGGAGACAGCGTCATGAAAAAGTTCTCTGCATTGTTTCTTGTTCTGATCTTAGTTGCCGGATGTCTTTGCCCGGCATTTGCGGCCGGCGGTCCGCAGAAACCGGAGATCACCGGTAACGGACCCTACTGCTACCTGAATGTCGGAGACGAAGTTCATCTTTGGGTGGATGCTGAATCCAAGGACGGCGGAACTCTGACGTACCAATGGTACAGCACCACGGTAGACGATATCACTACCATCCGCGCAATAGACAGCGCCACAAGCAAAGAGTACAGTTATAAGGCGACCAAAGGCGGGATAACATATTTTTGCTGTGGTGTCTGGAACAACATAAACGGAGCGCAGTCGGAACCCGTGTACTCCAGACTGATCATGGTCTGGATCTCGCCACTGACCCCTGTCATCGACAGCACCGGGCCGGACGTCCACATGAAGGTGGGCAGCGAGACCGGAGTATGGTGCCACGCGACTGTCGGGGAGCAGGGAACTCTGACATATCAGTGGTACAAGACCAACGTCAACGATATCACCACAATAAAGGCTATAACATGCGCTAACAGCAGCGATCTGGATCTTAAACAGGACTACGCGGAAGTTGCGTATTACTGCTGCGGTGTCTGGAACAACATCAACAACAGGCAGTCGGATCCGGTATACAGCAGACTCATCAGAGTGGAGTTCTTCGACCCGGAACCTGCGATGCCCGTAATTACCGCTACGGTTCCCGACTGCCATCTGGAGACCGGGAAAGAGGTTCCGCTTTGGGTCGATGCCGAGACCACTGACGGCGGAACGCTTACATATCAGTGGTACAGTACCACGGCGAACGATATATCTACGATCAAGGCGATCATCGGTGCCGAAGGTAAAGAATACAAATTCAATGATAATAATACGGGTGTAACGTATTATTGCTGCGGAGTTTGGAACAACAGAGACGGTCGGCAGTCGGCTCCTGCGTACAGCAGGCTGATCAAAGTCGAGATCTTTTCCAACGAGCCGGAGCCTCCGGAAGTCGAGACCGTCCAGGCCATCGAGATAATGGAAATGCCGAACAAACTGGAGTATAAGGACGGAGAGGCGCTTGATCTTAAGGGCCTGAAGGTGAGGGTGCTTACCAACCTCGGATTCTTCGATCTGAACGACGGAGAGAAGATTACAGCTACACAGCCGGACTATAACAATCCCGGAACTCAGATCATAATATTATCCTACGAGGGAGTTTCAGATACTTTTGAGATAACCGTAAAGGCAAAGGAGGCGCCGCATCCGGACCCGACTCCGGATCCAAACCAGAACGCGACTCCTGATCCGAATCAGAATATGACACCGGATCCAAACCAGAATACCGATCCTGTCGATCCCAATAAAGGAGGGGAGAATAAGTCCGCTTCATATCTGCCTTACGTCTGCGCGGCGGCAGGTTTGGTGATAGGCGGAGCTGCGGTGTACTTCATAACCCGCAAAAAGAAATAAGCAGCAGCCTTAATAAAATACAGAAGAGAGGCATCTGCCTCTCTTTTTGTGTGTCGATCTTTATTCTGTCGGCTTCAGGTAGGTGACCGAGATGCCCAGGATCCCTTTGTATTCCAGCCACCGGTCCTCCATGGAGTAGCCGTCCCGTATCCTGAAGAACAGGGCTTTTCTGCCGCGGTCTCCCACGGACCATTCCTCGAATCCGTAGGCCGTAACGGTGTGGTCCCTGTATTGTTTCGATATCCCTATGTTCAGCAGCACGGGCCTGCCGGCGAGTATCTCTCTGACGGCGCGGCTCTTTACGAACAGGCTGCTCCGCGCTCCGAAAGGCAAGGAGGAGGCCTTAAGGCATTTCCTTATGAACGGAGCTTCCTTTCCCAGACTGGTATATAGATCCACGGCGCCGTCCCTTACGCGGGAGTATCCGTTTAGCGCTATGCTTTTGCAGATGTTCAGAGCTTCGCCGAAGGTCATCGCGCCGCCGGAAGCGAAAGCCGCCAGGCATGCCGCGCCGTTCACTCCGCAGCCGTTCAGGTCGTTTATAACGTACGCGGGGACTCTGCTGCCGTCTACGCAGACGGAGCGCAGCTTTTCTGCCTTCTGTCCGGGTCTGGACGACGCGAGATATCCGGCAGGATCGCTTATGATCAAAGGGTGGTTCCTACTGTTCATTCTGTTCGCTCTGTCCGCTCGCGTAGAGCTTCGGGTAGGCCTTGCGGTCCAGGCGTATCAGGATCACGGTAAGCGCCATCGCGGCGAGCACCATGCCTATCACAAGGATCCACGCCGCGGTGGAACCGTAGTTGTCGTACAGCGCTCCCACAGACAGCTGGCTGGCGCTCTGGAGTACGAAATTGAGCAGAGAGTTGAAGCCGTTGATCCGTCCGCGGTGGCTCGCCGGCATGCGGGTGGAGGTATAAGGACCTTCGGAAATGGTCGTGAATATCTCGCCCCAGGTGAACAGCAGCATCGCGATGTAATAGAACGCGATGCGCCCCAGGAACGTAAGGAACGTAACGTATCCGATAAGCACCAGCGCCTGTCCTATCAGGATCTTTCTGGTGTTGATTATCTTTTTGAATATCCTGGTGATGATGGGCGTAAAGATTACGACGACTATGCAGTTGAGGCTGGATACGGTGCCGTACAGCGCCGCTCCGGTGTCCCCGTGCACGCGTCCCATGTCCAGAGGCATCAGGTATCCGTACTGGTGGTAGGCTGCGTAGTACAGCGCTATGGTCACGCAGAACAGCACCACTACCTTGTTCTCCTTCAGCACCGTTATTATGCTGACGTCGCTCCTGGACTGCTGGTAGACGGATCCTTCCGAGTTATCCTTTTCCGGGGTGATGTCCTTTATCTTAAACGCTATCAGAAGGGTGGACATGCCTATGGCAACGCCGCTTATTATGAACGAAAGCCACAGGTAGTTCTTGAACAGCAGTCCGGCTATGGTCGGCGAGAGCACCAGACCCAGATTGCCGCCCAGATACATCAGGGAATAAGCTTTTTCGCGGTCCGCGGTGGTGGAAAGATCGGCGAGCAGGGCGTTGTAGGAAGGTCCTTCCAGATTCTGGCCTATGCCTGCTATGAAGAACAGTCCTATCGTGTAGACCGACAGCGGTATCAGCCCGCAGACGACGAAACAGACGACTGAAACTATGTCGAAAGTTACGATTATCTTCTTCTTGTTGTACTTGTCGGCGAGCTTGCCGCCGTACATGTTGGCCGGGACCATTACGATGCCCGCCAGCACCATTACAAAAGCAATGGTACTCGCGTCCATTCCCAGCTTCTGACTCATTATCAGGGTCAGCATGGGCCATATCATGGCCCCCAGATTCGTTACTATGCGCCCGAAGAAGAGCACATATATCTCTTTCCGCAGTCCCTTGTACTGCGAAAGAAGGTCCATCTTATCCGACATTTCTCCACTTAAGATCCTCGTAGGCCTTGGACGTTGCGTTAAGGCGTACGAGCAGCATGATGGTCGCGACCAGTACTACGATCATCGCGATCAGCGACACCGGCGGTATCAGCATCAGTACGAAGGCCGCGATCTCCGCCACTACCATTACCTTGAAGACAGACCTGAGCCCGGCGACACCCAGATCCGCGCCGTAACTGTCCTCCATGTCCGCGATGCCTTCGATAACGCAGTAAAGCATGTACAGACCGACGACGAAGCTTATCAGCGACAGGATCAGCATTATTACCGTTCCGGCCGTGCTGGTGGTCCCTATCCCGAAGATGTCAAGCACCCAGCAGATACCGGTGTAGACCGCCATCGCGGACGCGAAAGGCTTCAGCCTGGGGAATTCCGTACTTTCGCTTTCAAGTTCGCGCAGCGCGGCAATGAGGATGATGTATCCAACGAAAGTCGGCGTTATTCCCAGCTTGCAGGCTCCGATGTTGATGTATATGTTTATGAAAATGAATAGATACGCGAAAAACAGTTTTCTCATTTCCGTCTCCTTTTTTCTGCATATTCCTGATTTGAGGAATTATAACACATAAGCGCAGCCTGTGCCAACATATCGATGTTTGGCTTTTAATGACCGGCCGGAACATATATAATATTATATTGAGATAATATGTATCTGTAACGCGCGGAGAGGACGACCGGAGGATCACAATGACCATCAAGGAATGCACCGGAATCATTAAAGAAGAGACTTCGAAGATATTCGTCGGCAAGGACGATCAGATTTCGCTGATACTAATGGCGGTCTTCGTCGGCGGCCACGTTCTGCTGGACGACCTGCCCGGCAGCGGTAAGACGACGCTTGTAAAGACGCTCTCACGGGCTTTGGGCTGCGGGTTCCGCCGCATACAGTTCACCCCGGACCTTATGCCTTCGGACATAACGGGCATGACGGTCTACGACCAGAAGAGCGCGGAGTTCCGTCACGTAAAAGGCCCGATCTTCACGAACATACTGCTTGCGGACGAGATAAACCGCGCCATCCCCAGGACGCAGTCGGCGCTTCTGGAGGCCATGGAGGAAGAGCAGGTGACAATAGACAACGATACCTACGCGCTGCCCAAGCCTTTCTTCGTGCTCGCCACGCAGAACCCCGTGGAGCGCGAGAGCACCTTCATGCTGCCGTGGGCGCAGATGGACAGGTTCTTCGTAAGGCTGTCGCTGGGATTCCCCGACAAGGACGAGGAGAAACGCATCCTGTCGTCGCTGGGCGACGAGGTGGATCTGTCCGTCGTTAACGCGGTCACCGGTCCGGAGCAGCTTATGCAGATGCGCGAAGAGATACGCGGCGTCTACGTAAGCGAGTTCGTAAAGCAGTACATAGTGGACCTGGTCCAGGCTACCAGGGCAGACAAGGATCTTGAGAGCGGCGCTTCGCCCAGGGCTTCCATCTGCCTGTATCAGGGCGGAAAGTCGCTTGCCGCGATGAACGGCAGGGACTACGTTACCCCGGAGGACATTTCGCAGATATTCCTGCCGGTGCTGTCGCACAGGGTAAGGCTTTCCAGGGCCGCGCAGTACGCTAAGCGCGGCGCGGAAGACGTTCTTTCGGACATTCTGAAGAGCACTCCGGTCCCGCCCGAAGGCTCGGAGCGTTTCGATGCAGCAGGTAAAAAGTAATTTCGTAAATCCGGCGGGGCTGACTGTTCTTGCGGCGCTGGCTCTGCTTTCGGCATATTTCGGCATAGATCTCCTGTTCGCGGTGCTTGCGGGGGCTTTTCTGCTGTGCCTCATATCGTGGCTGTGGACAAGGTCTTCGCTGAAGAAACTGGACGTTAAGACCGGCACC
>JAEEGL016628667.1_pt1 | contig 10295 bp, 8 predicted proteins | sample 9134231 | NCBI WGS metagenome assembly JAEEGL01 (sample SAMN16246548, study PRJNA631951) | gut metagenome | biome: gut microbiome; feature: rumen; material: fiber-attached | host: Bos | place: Iran: Karaj | collected 2018-10
CGGCGCATCCGGAGTCCGTGATGCTGCTGAAATATGACGAGAATTTCCACACCGACCCCACGGCGGTGGCACGCGTCACGACAGCCGTTGCGGAGAATCCCGTGATCAAGGCGGTCATCTTCGCCGACGGCGTCAAGGGCACCGCCACGGCAGTCAATACACTGCGTGAAAAGCGCAGCGATATCTGCATTATCGTCTGCAACCCGCACGAGAGCACCATGGAATCAAAGGCAGCCGATCTGATGCTCAGCGTCGATTTCCCCGCGCTGGGAACGGATATGGTCAAAAAGGCCAAGGAGATGGGCGCAGAAAATTTTGTGTTCTACTCGACGCGCCGTCACCTGAAATACAGCTCCGTCATCGCGCTGCGCCAGGCGGCCGAGGCCGCGTGCAAGGATGAAGGGCTGACGTTTTATCCGACAGCCAGCATCGATCTGTATGAAAGCGGCAGAACGCTTGACTCTGCCAAAACGTATCTCAACGAGGACGCTGCGCGCAAGGATGAAAAGCTCGGCAAAAAGACAGCTCTGTTCTGCACCGAACCGCAGGTGCAGGGCGCACTGGCAGCCGAGGCAAATGCGCACGGTATGGTCATGCCCGCCACGTTCATGCCGTCGCCCCTCTCGCTGTGCGCGGATCTGGGCGTTGACCTGTCCGATCACGGGACAGACAGCGCCTACGCCATGCAGCAGCTCGGCGCAGACGGCGCCGGCGTCAAGGGAACCGTCGCGACCTGGGGCTTCTCGGCATACGCCGCGTTCCTGCAGGCCGCATACGACTACGCGGCAGACGTCCTGGCAGGCTCCGGCAAAGCGGCGTCCGTCGAACGCGTGGAGAAGCTGCTTGCGCCTTACACGGCAGGCGCGAAGTTTACCGTCAAAACAGATGCGCTCGGCGCGTATCTCGTACAGAGCGATCTGATCACACTTTAAGAAAAAAATCATGGAGGTATAAATCATGAAAAAGTACGTATGTCCCATCTGCGGTTATGTCCACGAAGGCAACGAGCCGCCCGAGAAGTGCCCGCTGTGCGGCGTTCCCGGCGAAAAATTCCTGGTTCAGGAAGCCGAGCGCGTCTGGGCGGATGAACACAAGGTCGGTATCGCAAAGGATCTCGAGCCCGAGGTCGTCGAAGGTCTGCGCCAGAACTTCAGCGGTGAGTGCAGCGAGGTCGGCATGTATCTGGCGATGAGCCGTCAGGCCGATCGTGAGGGCTATCCCGAGGTCGCCGAGGCGTACAAGCGCATCGCGTTCGAGGAAGCGGAGCACGCGGCGAAGTTTGCGGAGCTGCTGGGCGAGGTCGTCACGGCCGACACCAAGAAAAATCTGCAGCTTCGTGTAGACGCGGAGTTCGGCGCCACCGAGGGCAAGCTTGCGCTCGCGAAGAAGGCGAAGGAGCTCGGCTACGACGCGGTGCACGACACCGTGCACGAGATGTGCAAGGACGAAGCCCGTCACGGTAAGGCATTTGAAGGCCTGCTGAACCGTTACTTCGGCTAAAAGAGAAAACAGCATACAGCGCAGCCGCGTCCGGACGGACGCGGCTGCTTTTTTGTGCGCGCTGCCCGAACGGCATTTTCACTTTGGCGTTTTGCACAAAAACATTTCCGCAAATGCCGGAACTTACATCGCCGCACCTCTTGCGCCGCTGCACGTTTGTGTGCTATAATGCAGAATGTATAAGTTTATACGGAGGAGTATACTATGGATTATACCATGACCAAACAGCAGGCAAAAGCGCAGATCGAGGCGAAGCTCTCCCACTTCATGGGCGTATCGCCCGAAGAGGCGTCCAACGAGCACTACTACCGCGCGCTGGCGCTGATCCTGCGCGACCTGATGAATACCGGCCGAAAGGAATTCGTGCGCGACTGCGACAAGGCAGGCAAGAAAAAGATCGTCTATCTGTGCATGGAGTTCCTGATGGGACGCTCGCTCAAAAACACGCTGTACAACCTGAACCTGACAGACGTGTTCACCGAAGCGCTGCAGGATTACGGCGTCAAGCTCGAGAAGCTTTACGACTGCGAACCGGACGCCGGTCTCGGCAACGGCGGTCTCGGACGGCTCGCCGCGTGCTATCTCGACGGTCTGGCGGCGCAGGGCTACCATGCCACGGGCTATTCGATCCTCTATGAATACGGCATCTTCAAGCAGAAGCTCGTGGACGGCTGGCAGACGGAGCTGCCGGATTTCTGGCTGCCGGGCGGCGAGGTCTGGCTGGAAAAGCGTGACTACGAGCCGTTCCCGGTCTCTTTTGAGGGTCATATCAGCGAGAGCTGGGACAACCAGTATCACCGCATCGACGTCGTCGGCGCCAAGACGGTCAACGCCGTGCCGTACGACATGTACGTCGCCGGCAAGGACGGCCGCGGCATCAGCGTGCTGCGTCTGTGGCGCGCGGAATCTCCCGGCATCGACATGGACAAATTCAACCAGGGCGACTATATGCGCGCCATGGAGGAAAACGCGATGGCGGAGGTCATCAGCAAAATACTGTATCCCTCCGACAACCACCCCGAGGGCAAGAGTCTGCGTCTGCGGCAGCAGTATTTCCTCGTTTCCGCGTCCATCCAGGACGTGGTCGGACGCCATCTGCGCCGCTTCGGAACGATCGACAACCTTGCGGACGAAGTTGCCATCCACATCAACGACACGCACCCGACGATGGCGATCCCGGAGCTGATGCGCATCCTGCTCGACGAGTGCGGCTACGGCTGGGACGACGCATGGAAAATCGTGACCAAAACGTTCGCCTACACCAACCACACCGTCATGCGGGAAGCGCTCGAATGCTGGTCGGAGGAGCTGGTCAGCCGTCTGCTGCCGCGCATCTATCAGATCATCAAGGAGATCGACAACCGCTACCGCAGCTTTGTCTGGTCTGTCACCGGCGACGCGGACAAGGTGGAGCGCATGGCCGTCATCTCCGGCGGCGCGGTGCGCATGGCAAACCTCTGCGTGGCGGCATGCCACAGCGTCAACGGCGTTTCGGCGCTGCACAGCGAGATCCTGAAGGAGACGGTGTTCCGCGATTTCTACACCGTCACGCCCGATAAATTCAAAAACGTGACCAACGGCATCGCATACCGCCGCTGGCTCTGCCAGGCAAACCCGGAGCTGACCGCGCTCATCACGGAGCTGATCGGCGACAAATTCATCCTGGACGCGGACGAACTGCTGCGTCTGCGCGATTTCCGGGATGACAAGGGCGTCCTGGAAATGCTTCGGAAAATCAAGCGCGACAACAAGGCGTCGTTCGCCAAGCGCATCGCCAAAACGACCGGCGTGCGGCTTGATCCCGATTCGATCTTCGACGTGCAGGTCAAGCGTCTGCACGAGTACAAGCGGCAGCATCTGAACGCGTTCCAGATCATTTCGCGGTATCTGGCGATCAAGGACAATCCGAACGGCGATTTCGAGCCGCACACCTATATCTTCGCCGCCAAGGCAGCGCCCGGCTACTTCATCGCCAAAAAGATCATCTGCTTTATCTGCGCGCTTGCGGACGTCATCAACAACGATCCCGATATGCGCGGCCGGCTCAAGGTCGTCTTCGTCGAGGACTATAACGTCACGACGGCGGAACGACTCATGCCGGCAGCCGACATCAGCGAGCAGATCTCGCTCGCGGGTACGGAAGCCAGCGGTACGGGCAATATGAAGCTCATGATCAACGGCGCCGTCACACTCGGCACGATGGACGGCGCAAACGTGGAGATCTATGAGGCCGTCGGAGCGGACAACATCCTGATCTTCGGCATGAATTCGGAGGAAGCGGCGCGTCTGCAGCACGGCGGCTATTATCCCGGCAGCTACTATCAGAACAACGCTGAGATCCGCCGCGTCGTCGATTTCATCAACGCCGGCATCGGCGGCAAGCAGTTCCCGGAAATCGGCCATGCCATCACCAATCACGATCCGTACATGGTTCTGGCGGACTTCGAGGATTACCGCCGCGCGCAGAGCCGTGCGATCGAGCTGTACCGCAACAAGGATCTTTGGAGCCGGATGTCGCTGATGAATATTTCCGGCGCCGGCCGTTTCGCGGCGGATCGCGCCGTGCGCGAATATGCCCAGACGATCTGGAACGCCTGATCATCCCGAAGGAGAATTCTATGGACGAGTACACGAATGCGTGGGAAGAACGCACGCCGACGCATTTGTTCGGCGAACAGCGTGACGCCGAGCGGCGTTCGCTCAAGCGCCAGAGCATTCGCGCGGGTCTGTGCGTGCTCGCGTTTTTGATCCTCGAACTCGTGCTTTCCCATCTGCTGGTTTCGTCGCCCGCACTGTACGGTCTGTATCTGCAAAACGACGCGGCGCATGAACTGATCGAAATGTTTTTCTATCTGTCCTGCATGCTCCTGCCGTTTTCGGTCGCGTACGCGGTCATGCCGCAAAGGGACAAGGATACGCTGACGCTGTTCGGCAAGCCGAAGTCGAAGCTCTCCGCGGTCACGGCAGTCATCGCGGGCTTCCTTGTCTGCAACGTGGCGAACTACGTGACGACTTACCTGATCTTCCTGCTCGAGGACGAGGGCATTACGGTCGACGGCGGCACGTATGACACGCCGCAGACGGGCGTACAGCTCGTATTCAGCCTGCTGACGATCGGCTTGCTGCCCGCGTTCGTGGAGGAGTTCGCGCTGCGCGGTGTGATCATGCAGCCGCTGCGCCGGCACGGCGACCGCTTTGCCGTTCTGATGAGCGCGTTCGTTTTCGCGCTCATGCACGGCAATCTGTCACAGTTCGTGTTTGCCTTCGTCGTGGGCGCGGCGATCGGTTATTTCGTCGTGGCGACCGGCTCCGTCTGGGTCGGCGTCGCGATCCACATGCTCAACAACGTCTACTCCGTCGTGCTGAACTATCTTCTGGACGTGCGGCCGACGGCGGCAGAAAAGTTTTACAACGCCGAGATGAGCGTCTCGCTGGTTGCCGGCATTATCTGCGCCGCGCTGTTTCTGGCTTTCTGCCGCCGGAACAAGCTGCAAAAGTCGACCGGCGTGCTGACCGGCGGCGAAAAAACGGCGGCCTTTATCTTCACGATCCCGATGGTCGTATCGATCGTCTGGCTGATCGTGGAAACGGTGCGGCTGATTTCCTTCGAGGGATCTTGAGATGGATGCACGGTTTATGGAAGAAGCACTCGCGCTCGCGCGTGAGGCTGCCGCGGAGGGTGAAGTGCCGGTCGGCGCCGTCGTCGTACGCGACGGCCGGATCGTCGGACGCGGACGCAATCGCAGAGAGCAGAGCAAAAACGCCCTGTCCCACGCGGAGCTCGAGGCCATCGACGACGCGTGCCGCACGCTCGGCGGCTGGCGGCTGTGGGACTGCACGCTGTACGTGACGCTCGAGCCGTGTCCGATGTGTGCGGGCGCGATCCTCAACGCACGCCTGCAGCGCGTCGTATTCGGCGCGTGCGACCCGAAAGCAGGATCGCTCCTTTCCGTGCAGCGGATGTTCGACCTGCCGTACAACCACAAGCCGCAGATCGAAAGCGGTTTTATGCAGGAGGAATGTGCGGCGGTGCTGCGCGATTTTTTCGCGGATATGCGGCGCGGCATCCGTAAAGCGCCGGTCAACCCGAACTGGAAAGCAAAAGGTGAGCAGCATGCAGAATAACGACTGGCTGCGCGCGGAGGATTACGCCGAACCGCGCTGTCTTTTATGCGACGAGCCGCACGGCGCGAAGCCGAAGCCGAAGCACATTCCGCAGCAGCGTGTGCTTGCAAAATTCGACGAATACACGTCCCGAAACGATTATTCCGGTGCGGAACGCCACATGCTCTACTGGCTGGAGGAGGCGCGTCTGGGCGGCGATCTGCACGGACAGTTTCAAATTCAAAACGAGCTGATGGGTCTGTACCGCAAGACGGCACAGGAGAACAAGGCGTTCCATGCCGCGGACGCCGCGCTTGCGCTCGCGCGCGAGCTGCACATCGAAAACCGGACCGACGGCGCGACGGTGTTTCTGAATGCGGCGACGGTTTGCAACGCGTTCGACCGCGCTGCACAGTCTCTGCCGCTGTTCGAGCATGCGCGCAGCGTCTACGAAAAAGAGCTGCCGCCGGACGATCCGCGCATGGGCGGCCTTTACAACAATATGGCGCTGACGCTCGTATCGCTTGCGCGGTACGACGAAGCGGACGAACTGTTCCGCCGCGCACTCGGCGTGATGGCCAAGGCGCCGAACGGCGCGCTCGAGAGCGCGATCACCTATCTCAACATGGCGGACGCCGCGTACGCGCAATCCGGCAGCGGCGCGGGCGGCACGATCGACGAATATCTCGAAACGGCGCTGGGCCTTTTGGAGGACGAAACGCTGCCGCGAAACGGCTACTATGCGTTCGTCTGCGAAAAGTGCGCGCCGACGTTTATCTGCTACGGCTGGAAGGCCTACGGCGAAGAATTGCAGGAAAGGGCACGGAATATCTATGAACGGGCTTGAGCTGGCGCGGGCGTTTTATACGCAGTACGGCGAGGCGATGCTGCGCGAGCAGTTTCCCCACCTGCAATCCAAGATCGCGGTCGGTCTGTGCGGCAGCGGGTCGGAATGCTTCGGCTTTGACGACGACGTTTCGCGCGACCACGATTTCGAGCCGGGCTTCTGTCTGTTCCTGCCCGATGAATCCGTGATCGACCGCCGCGACGCGTTCCAACTCGAGCGCGCTTATGCCAAGCTCCCGAAGGAATTTGAAGGGCTGCGGCGCAGTCTCGTCCGGCCCGTGGGCGGCAGCCGTCACGGCGTGCTGCGCACGGCGGAGTTTTTCACCGAAAAAGCAGGCACTGCGGACGGCGTCCTTACGACCGAGCAGTGGTTCCATACTCCGGAGTACGCGCTCGCGGAGGCGGTCAATGGCGAGATCTTCTGCGATCCGTACGGCGAGGTGACGGCGATCCGCCGGCGGCTGTCGGAAATGCCGCGGGACGTGCGGCTGAAAAAGCTCGCCGGGCACCTGCTGCTGATGGCGCAGTCCGGCCAGTACAATTACGCGCGGTGTCTTGCGCACGGCGAAAAAGCCGCGGCGCAGCTTGCCGTAAACGCGTTCGTGCAAAGCGCGATGTCCGTTGTATTTTTACTCAACGAACGATATATGCCGTTCTATAAGTGGAGCTTCCGCGCGATGCGGGCTCTTCCGGAGCTGTCCGCGCTCGCCGACACGATGGAGTGTCTTTTAACGACCGACAACGACGAGCCGATGGACGCGGTCAAGCAGGAGCTGATCGAGGACACGGCGTCGGCGGTGATCGAGGCGCTGCAGAACCGCGCGCTGACCGACGCGATCTGCGGCGATCTGGAAAAGCACGCCTATTCCGTCAACGACCGCATCGGGGATGCGTCCGTGCGCAATCTGCATATTCTGTATGCGATTTAATCTTGAATGATTCAAAAAAGTGTGCTATACTTCATGCGAAAATAATACGGATTGGGAGGAGATTCTTTTGAAGCAATTCAACAAAGCAGCCAAACTGGATCACGTTACGTACGAAGTGCGCGGACCGGTCGTGGCGGAAGCCGCGCGCATGACCGCGCAGGGCATCAACGTTCTGAAGCTGAACATCGGCAACCCCGCGCCGTTCGGTTTTCACGCGCCGGAGGAGCTGGTCGAGGAGATGCAGCGCGTGCTGCAAAAGGGCGAAGGCTATTCGGAGTCCAAGGGCGTGCTCGCCTCGCGCGAAGCGATCGTGGGCTACTGCAAGCTCAAGGGAATTCCGAACGTGACCGTGGACGACGTGTACACCGGCAACGGCGCGTCGGAGCTGATCTCCATGGCGATGACCGGACTTCTGGACAAGGGCGACGAGATCCTGATCCCCGCCCCGGATTATCCGCTGTGGACGGCCAGCGCCACGCTGGCAGGCGGCGTCGTGCGGCATTACCGCTGCGACGAGGCGAATCACTGGTATCCTGACCTCAACGACATCGAGAGCAAAATCAACGACCGCACAAAAGGTCTGGTTATCATCAATCCCAACAATCCCACCGGCGTTCTGTATCCGAAGGAAGTGCTCGAGGGCATCGCGGACATTGCCCGCCGTCACGGACTGATCCTGTTTGCGGATGAGATCTATGACCGTCTGGTCTACGACGGCAAGACGCACGTTTCGCTCGCGTCGATCTGTCCCGATCTGTTCTGCGTCACGTTCAACGGCCTGTCCAAGTCCCACCGCATCGCGGGCTTCCGCGTGGGCTGGATGTGCCTGAGCGGCGACAAGAGCTACGCGAAGGGCTATATCGACGGTCTGAACATGCTCTCGTCCATGCGTCTGTGCGCAAACGTGCCGGCACAGCTGCTCATTCCCGCCGCGCTCAAGATGGCGCACGAAGTGGACACGCTTCTGCAGCCGGGCGGCAGACTGTACGAACAGCGCGAGGTCGTCGTCAACGCGCTCAACCGCATCGACGGCATTTCGGCGGTGCGTCCCGAGGGTGCGTTCTACATCTTCCCCAAGATCGACACGAAGAAGTTCAACATCACGAACGACACGCAGTTCGTGCTCGACTTCCTGCACGAACAGCACGTGCTGATGATCGCCGGCAGCGGCTTCAACTGGCCGGAGCCGGACCACTTCCGCGTAGTGTACCTGCCGGACGTCGACACGCTGACCAGCTCGATGGACAAACTGGAAACCTTCCTGAAAACGTATCGGCAGAAATAAACAAATACAAAAAAGCCAAGGAACGGCGAATTGCTTCGCCGTTCCTTATTTTTCGTTCGTTTATTATTGCCGCACGATAGGCAATCCGTTGCCGTCGGTAAACTGACCGGTTGCAATCATGATAACGTCATAAATCACGCCGATTCCCAGACACCCGCCCGTCAAAAGCCAAATCAGACCGGTATCCATTTTCCCAACGTAGAATCTGTGTACGCCGAATCCACCGACGAGAATAGCCAGCAAAATCGTGGTGAACCAATCGTAGGGAGAAACTTTCTTTTTGGCCGCAGCCGCTTCGACAGCCTGCTTCAGCGCGGGATTCTGATCCATGAGCTTGTTGAACGTATCCTCATCCATAATCGCAGACGCTGTTTTTTCATTGGCACCGGCATCAGACGCATAGCTCATAAAAGGAATGCAGGCAAGAATCATCATCGCTGCCAAGAGAATGGCAAGGAGTTTTTTCATAGTTTTCATAATTATCCCTCTTTTTTTGTTTTTAACCAAACCGTATGTGTGTTAGCCGTTGGCTTTTCCCTCCTTTTAGGCTCGATATGACACCTCACACGGTCTAATTTTTTTTGAGGCTGACTGCACACCTTTTAAAAAATTCTTTAAGGTTTTTTGTGGGAGACATCTCCTGATTGTATTCTCCACGCGTATAGATCATCCTGCAAAATGCTTGGAAAAAGAAAAAGTGTGCGGCTCCAAACGAAACCGCACACCGAAAAATACACGGCTTCGATTGTTGTCACACACATCTTTTCCCAAAATCCAGAAGAGGATAAGGCAAGCCGGTACTTTTGCCTGAAGACAAAAATACCTCCTGGATTTCGGAAATATTCAGATGTATGTGACAAACACAGTTTACCATGTTTTTACCGGAATTGCAAGAACAAAATAAAAACACCACAGCGTCTCTTCTTGAAACGCTGTGGTGTGATCTTTTCTTGGTATGTGCTTATGCTTTGCCGTCGCAGCCGAGCACGTCCACGATCTTATGCTCGACCATCTTCTGGATGGCTTCGCGGGCGGGCTTGAGGTACTGGCGCGGATCGAAGTGGGACGGGTTCTCCGCCATATACTTGCGGATCGCCGCGGTCATCGCAAGACGCAGGTCGGAGTCGATGTTGATCTTGCAGACGGCCTTCTGCGCAGCCTTGCGCAGCTCCGACTCGGGAATACCGATCGCGTTGTCCATCGCGCCGCCGTACTGGTTGATGAGCGCAACGAATTCCTGCGGCACGGACGAAGCGCCGTGCAGCACGATCGGGAAACCGGGCAGACGCTTCTCGACTTCCTCGAGGATGTCGATGCGGATCTTGGGATCCTGGCCGGGCTTGAACTTATACGCGCCGTGGCTGGTGCCGATGGCGATCGCGAGCGAATCGACGCCCGTGCGCGTCACGAAATTCTGCACTTCCTCGGGACGGGTGTAGGACGCGTCCTCGGCGGAAACGTTGACGTCGTCCTCGATGCCGGCCAGCTGGCCGAGCTCGCCTTCCACGACGACGCCGTGCGCGTGGGCATACTCCACGACCTTGCGCGTCAGGGCGATATTCTCCTCATACGGCAGATGGGAACCGTCGATCATGACGGACGTGAAGCCGCCGTCGATGCAGCTCTTGCAG
>JAEEGL010091091.1_pt1 | contig 10294 bp, 12 predicted proteins | sample 9134231 | NCBI WGS metagenome assembly JAEEGL01 (sample SAMN16246548, study PRJNA631951) | gut metagenome | biome: gut microbiome; feature: rumen; material: fiber-attached | host: Bos | place: Iran: Karaj | collected 2018-10
TCTCTTTTTTTAATCTCTTGCATTATTCCGTTTCTTTCACATTCTCTTTTAAATCTTCTGATAGCTTCTTCTATTGATTCGCCATCTCTTACTTTAACACTAACCATTTAAATTTTACACCACCTTTTTTTCCGTCTTAAATATTCTAACCCGGAGGCCAACCGAAAGTTCTGCCGCCAAGTAAATGATAATGTATGTGAGCTACAGTTTGTCCGCCATCAATGCCACAATTATTTACAAGTCTGTAACCGTCAATTAAATTCTTTTCTTTTGCTATTTTACTTGCAATATATTGAATATGTCCCAACAATTCAATATCTTCTTGCGAAACCTCATCAAGACTTTTAATGTGCTTTTTCGGAATAATTAAAATATGCACAGGAGCTTGAGGACATCTATCAGCAAAAGCAAGAACTTTATCGTCTTCATAAATTTTTGTTTCTACAGGTATGGTTCCATCTACAATTTTACAAAAAATACAATCTGCCATAAAAACCCCATATTCAAAATATTATGAACTAATTTAATAATTATACTTTTTTTTAGTAAAAAAAACAATAATTTTATACTATTTAACATTCAACTCTATTTTATGATTGTCTGTATATCTTTTAAATAGATTTATTGAAATAAACAACAATACTGCTATCGTTATCATTAAATATCTGCTAAAAATAACAAATCCAAAAATGTTTAAAAGTGTGTTTGTGAGAACAATCAATGTAACAATAGCAAAACTTTTATTAACATATTTGCCGTATCCGTTAGCAAGTATCGTGTTATGAATTTTTATTCCCATAGGAAATCCAATCATACCGCCTGCAGCTATTATTAAAGACATTATTATGATTGTCCAATCCGGTTTTCCATCGGAGAAAGTATAATACATTCCACCTGTAAAAGTTGTCACCAGTAAAAGTATTCTTATTGATTTTGCCGTTATCATTTCGGGGACTTTAAAAATGTTTGCAAGTGTAGGTCTGAAAAATATTGCACCGCCAACACCCATAATAGAACTGCAAACACCAACCACCATTCCTATAAAAAAAGCAACCAATGATTGTATATTTGAAATTTTAGGAACATCAGATTCATATTCCGTTGTTTTTCCAAACAGAACAAGAGAGCCTAAAGTAACCATAAAAATACAAAATATAACAAGCAGTGCAATAGAGCCAAACCTTTCGTAAAAAAATCTGTTTACTATTTTACCGCTGAAAGCAAGTAAAAAAGCTCCTACCCCCAAAGGAATAACCAATTTTACGGCAACAGAATCTTTATGCCACTCTAAACTTTTTATATCATGAACAGTAGTCATAAGAATTGACGGAACCATTTGCAGTAAGCCTACGCCTACAGCTTCATTCGGAGTAAAACCGAAAATCAGCATAGTAGGAACTATAAGCCAGCCACATCCTACTCCCCAGTAGCCGCCAGAAAACATTCCTATAAAACCGATTAATGGCATTAAAAAATATATATACATAACGGTTGATATTGTACATCTTTATCGACAAAAAAAACAAGTTGAAAGAAATATTAATCGTTTATGGTTTATAGTTTGTAGTTGTTGTAAACTATAAGCTAAAGCTAAAGTTTGGTTTTAGGCTAAGGTTATCAAAAAAAGAGGTTCCGTAACAAACATCAAAAACTTCTTCTTTAAGTTTTGATGTTATTTTGTTTATAACTGACACATCTTGAGGTAATGAAATATCTTTGTTTTCTTTATCGGAAATATACAAAGTAAATACGGATAAAGGATATTTTTGTTTTAATTCGTTTATTTTATCTATACAAGCATTTATATTTCTTTTACATTTTATAAATATTTTCGGCTTGGGATGATGAGATAAATATTCGTTTATATCTTTAGACCAATAATATTTATTTGCAAATTCACTTAATTTATTTAATTCTTTTTCAATAATTAATGCTTTTTCTTCCAAATTGTCATCTTTTTCTATTCTTACAGGATTACCATATACGGCAACCGTTTTTGAAAAAGGAAGCGGGACTTTAAACTTATCCCAAGCTTTACTAAAAGTTAAAGAATTTTTTGCTATTGCAGATATAGGTATTAATCTTATACCTACTTTTTGTGATACAAGAAGCAGTCCGGATTTTACTTTATGTATCGGACCTTTAGGTCCGTCAACAGTAAATGCAACATAATGACCTTTTCTTGCATATCTTATTGTTTCAATTAATGCTCTTTCAGCCCTTTTTGAAGTGGAACCTCTTACGGCAATAAAACCGAAATCTTTCAATACTCCGGCTTGAATTTCCCCGTCTTTAGACATACTGCACATTGCAACAATTTGTCTTCCGGAATTCAAACATAAAGGCAAAATTTGTTCCCCGTGCCAAAGTGCGTACACACTTTGTTCTTTAAATCTTCCCACCAAATCTATACTTCTTACCCTTAATGTTTTTTTTGTAAAGGCAACGTAATAATATGCTATTTTTGATAATATTTTTCTTGAATCCATTTTTAATGTGAAACGCAACAAAGTTTTTTTTGTTTCCCGGTGACAATATAACATAAAACTAATTTGTTGTCAAACTTGTTTTTGTATATTTAATTCTTTGACTATTATTGTAAAAAATAATAAAATTTAAAGTCAAAAATAATTACAAAAGGTATGTTAAAGACATGAAAAAATATTGTGCTATATTATTATGTTTATTATTCGGTTTTAATTCAGTTTTATATGCAGAGTATTCTTTAACTTTAGCAGAAGCATTAAAGTGTGCTATTGCAAACAATGAATTAATAAATGCTTCGGCAAAGACAAAAGAAGTTTCAAAATATCATTTAAAAGCTGCGAGAGGAAAACATTATCCTAATATATATGTCGAAGGTTCTGTAAATAAAATAAATGATCCTATAATTTTAACGTTAACAGATGCAAGAGCTGCAGTTATTGGTGCAAGTGTAGCAACATTTAAAGCTGCAACAACATATTCGGCAGGAGGAACTCCGCCGCCTGATCCTGTAGTTGACGGATACAAAAAGCAACTTGAAGATAAAATTCCTGATTTTGATATGAAATTTCAAGAAGATTTATTTTATAAACTTACGGCAGGTGTTGTTTGGCCGTTATATACCGGTGGAAAAATAGCAGCAAATTCTCAAGCAAAAAAAGCAGAACTTGCAATTTCAGAAATGGAATATAATAAAACATTAAATTCCACAATAACATCTGTAATAGAAAGCTATTTTAGAGCAAAACTTGCTCAGGAAGCAAGAGATATCAGACAAGATTATTTAGATGATATTATTCAACATAATGATAATGCCGAAAAATTATTTAAAGTGGGTATGATATCAAAAGCAAACAAATTAAGAGCGGAAGTTGCTCTTGCACAAGCTACAAGAGAATATCAAAAATCAGAAAGAGATTTACAACTTGCACTGGTTGTTTTATCAAATATAATAGGTGTTGAATTGGATAAAGTAAAACTTTCAACGGATTTTAAACAGATTGAAGATGTAAAAGAAGCTGAATATTATGAAGATATTGCATACTCAAATAATATCACATTAAAAGATATGCAGCAGAAAAAAGAAATGCTTAATCAAAAGAAAAGAGCTGTTAGAGGTAATTTTTTACCTACGGTCGCGGCTTTCGGAAAATATGAAATATATAAAGATAATTTAACAATGTTTGAACCTGAATGGGTTGCAGGCTTAAATGCCAGACTTGATATTTTTAAAGGCGGTGAAGATTACGACGAATATAAAGCATATTCAAAACAAGTTGAAGTTTTAGATTTATATATTCAAAATGCAAACAAGATGATTGATACGGCGGTAAAAAAATATCATCATGAAGCGGAAGCTGCTCTTGAACAATACGAAAGTTTAAAAAGTTCTCAAGATTTAACAGAAGAAAATTTAAATCTTTATAAAAAATCTTTTAAGGAAGGTCTTGCAACATCAATAGAAGTTATTGATGCTGAACTTGCTTTGGAAAAAGTAAGGTTGGATCAATCTCAAGCATTATTTGATTTTAATGTTGCTTATGCAAAACTTATAGATATATGTGGTAATTCACAAATATTGATGGATAATATTATAGGAGAAAGCCAAAACAATGAAAAATAAAATTTTATTATTTTTGTTACTATGCTTAACAATAACGATAGTTTCTTGTTCAAAACAAAAAGAAACTATTTCCGGAGAAGTTGATGCTACGGAAATTGATATCGGAGTAAAAGTTCCCGGAAGAATAGCTGAAATATTTATTACAGAAGGACAAACTGTTAAAAAAGGTGATATTTTAGGAAGACTTGAAGGAAAAGAACTCGATGCAAAATTAAAAACAATTAATGCTGCATTAAAAGAAGCTCAAGACCAATTTTTACTTGCTGAAAAGACATACAGCAGAATAAAAACATTGTATAAGGATGGTATCGTTCCCAAACAACAATATGATGAAGTTGAATATAAATATAATGCTGCATTACAAAAGATAAATGCTACACAAGGACAAAAGAATGAAATAATGGCATATTATGATGAGCTTACAATTGTTGCTCCTATTGACGGAGAAATAACACAAGTTATATCTAATCCGGGAGAACTCGTTGCTACCGGTTATCCTATTATTACATTGCTTAATACAGATGATATGTGGGTTGTTTTTAATATCAGAGAAGATCTTTTAAATGATCTTCAAAAAGATAAAGTAATAAAAGTTTATATTCCGGCAATAAAAGAAACTTTAGATATGAAAATAAGTTATGTTGCTGCTATGGCAAGTTTTGCATCTTGGAAACCGACTAATCAACAAAACAATTATGATTTAAAAACTTTTGAAGTAAGAGCAAAACCAAAAGAAAAAGTAGAGAAATTAAGACCAGGAATGACAGCTGTATTGAAATCCGAGAAGTAAAAAATTCTGAATGAAATACTTTATTGATATAATAACAAAAGAAATAAAACTCATATTTACAAACAAATATTATTTGTTTTTAATATGTTTATGGCCTTTTATAGATTTTATTTTCTTGGGCGGAATATATTATTACGGTAATGTTCAAAACATGCCTATTGCCGTGATAGATAAAGACCATTCAAAAATATCAAGAACTGTTTCAAGGTTTTTTGATACTTCTTATGCTTTTGATGTTAAGTACAAATTAGACGATATTGAAGATTTTAAATATTTAATTGCCGAAAACAAAATATATATGGGTGTTTATATACCTAAAGATACTCAGAAAAATATAAAAAAATCGTTACCTGCTGAGATAAGTTTTTATATAGACGGATCAAATTATTTAACCGCAAATCTTTCCGAAATAGAAGGTGCAAACATTTTAGGTACAATAAATGCAGGTCTAAAAAACACAATGATGAAAAAAAAAGGTATACAATCAAAACAGGCAAAAGCAATGATGTTACCTATACAAAACGATACATCAAAACTTTTTAATCCTACATATCATTACGGATATTTCTTAACACCGGGACTATGGATTTCAATTTTAGGACAGTTATTTTTAATTTTTGGAACTTTAACCATTGGCAAAGAACTTGAAAAAAAAGAAAAACTTTCAGGCTCAATATTTTTATTTATACTGGGAAAACTAATCGTTTATACAATAATATCAGTAATATATTTTGAAATACTATTTAGAATCTTTTTCCCCGCATTTCAAATTCCGTTCGACGGAAATACTTCAGGTGCAATAATTTTAAGTGTATTGTTTATAATTTCAACAATCTTACTCGGTATGCTTATGCCGGCAGTAACAGGTAACAGACTTGATGCTCTAAAGGGTTGTCTTTTAATAGGTGCTCCTGCATTTTTATTATCCGGTTATACATGGCCTTTGGAACAAATGCCTATATTAATGTCGACAATTGCAAAATTTATTCCTTTATCTGCTTATTTGGAAGGATTTAGAAAAATATTCCAACAAAATATGCAACCTGAATACATAATACCTTTTGCTAAAATATTAGTAACATTGGTTGTTTTATATTTTTTACTTACTTATATATTTTTGAGAATAAGAAACAATATTATAAGAAAAAAATTAGAATTTAGTAAATAAATTTTAAAGATGAAACTATTTAAACAAGTATTATTAAGAGAATTTAAAAGATTTTTTACATCAAAAGATTTAATTTTGATATGTATAATTGCTCCTGTTATATATTCTTTCGGAATAACATATATTTATCACAAACAAAATCCGAGAGATATAAAAATTGCTCTTGTAAATCAAGACAATTCCGCAGTATCAAGACAGTATGGAAGAATGATAGATTCCACACCTGAACTTAATATCGTTGATTATTTTCCGTCAACGTATGCTGCCTATGATGCAATTTTCACCAACAAAATCGATTTGTTTTATTTTATACCGAGTAATTTTTCAACAAATCTAAAAAGAGCAAAAAGTACATTTGCTTTTATCGGTGCAAATGCAAGTAACTTTATGGTTTCCAGTACCGCAATAAAAACAATAGTTATGACTTCTCAGTTTTTATCGGCTCAAGTATCTGCAAAATTTTTAATAAAAAACGGAATTTCCAAACATTCCGCAATGCAAATGATACAGCCGATAAAAGGTAATTTTAAGTGGATGTTTAACCCTACAAAAACTTATGCAAACTTTTTTGTTCCTTTTGTTTTATTTGCAATATTTCAACAAATTCTTATAGTTGCTGTTTGTCATACGATGAGTTTGGAAACACAGGAAAAGACATGGCCTGATTTATATAAAATAACGAGCAATAAAATTATACCTATTTTATTTGGAAAAGCTGTTCCTTATGTATGTGCTGCCTTTTTCATGATGCTGTTGTTCGTGTTTTTTGTTTTTCCGTTTAATTCCATATTTCAAACTTCAATAATAAATCTTTTATTGTTATCGATAATCTATTCTTTTGTTATAGTATTTTTTGCTATGTTGATATCCCACTTATTTAAAAGCCCTGTAGTATCTTTATGTGCATTAACTTTTTATTCTATGCCGGTTCTGCTAATTTCCGGTTTTGCTTGGCCGATATTTATGTTGCCTTCATATTTAAAAATAGCGGCTTATATTTTCCCTTCAACTTATTTTATAAATGTTTTTAGAATTTATTCTTTAAATACTATTTGGATAGGTTATGCAACTTATTGTGTATTAAGTTTATCTGTTTTCTTTTTGATTTGTCTTATATTAAATTTTGTTATATTCAAACTTAAAATAAAAAAAACAATTTAATATTTCATAAATTGAATAAGGTAATAAAATATCGGTGCACAAAACAGATAAGAATCAAATCTGTCTAACATTCCACCGTGTCCCGGAAGAATATTACCTGAATCTTTTATATTACAATCTCTTTTAAATAAAGATTCTGCAAGATCCGAAAATTGTCCTACAAATGAAATAACAAACGCAAATATTATTGCATCTTTATTTGTTATTATATCCTGCATAAAAAAATGTCTGTACGCTAAAGAAACTATTATTGCAGTAACAACACCGGCTAATGCGCCCTCTATTGTTTTTTTAGGGCTGATAACTGAAGCTAATTTATGTTTACCGAACTTTTTACCTATAAAATATGCTCCGGTATCTAACATCCAAATATTAACGAATAAAAATATAATATAATGCATACCGTATTTAGGAATATCTCTTATTAAAACCATGTGAAACAGTGCCCATGTAATAAAAAAGGCACCAAAACAAGTAGTAGCTAAATTCGCCGAAATATTTTCTACTGATTTTTTTAACATGGCACAGAAAAACAAAACAAAAACAGATATGATTATTGTTTCTTGAATATAAGTTCCTGTACATAATGAAAGATAAAAAACTATTGCAACCAAAGTTCCCATAATATTCATAGGATTATATTTTTTGCATACCGAATAAAATTCCATAACAGAAAACAAAATTACAGCAAAAAACATAATATAAAAAGCAAGACCGCCGTAATATATGCATGCAATAACTATTGGTATTCCTACTAAGGCAGTCAATATTCTTGGTATAAGCATTTTTTTATCCTTTTATAACTAAATTTTTCCAAATCTTCTGTCTCGTTTTTGATATTCTATTATAGCTTTATAAAATTCTTCTTCTTTAAAGTCAGGCCACAACACATCCGTTATATAAATTTCCGTATATGCTATTTGCCATAACAAAAAATTGGAAATTCTTTGTTCGCCTGATGTCCTTATTAATAAATCAGGATCAGGCAATCCTTTTGTATACAAACAATCTGAAAGATCTTGCTCCGTCGGATTTGTAATTCCTTTATCAATCAAACTTTTACAAGCCATTAAGATTTCTTGTCTTGAACCATAGTTTAAAGCAACATTCAAAACAAGACCTTTCATATCTTTTGTCTTTTCTATAGCATTTTTTAATTCTACCTGAATATCGTCAGACATTTTAGAAATATCACCGACAACTCTAAAAGATACCTGATGTTCTATCATGTTTTCCAATTCACTTTTTAAATATGATTTTAATAATGTCATTATTCCCGACACTTCATCTTTAGGTCGTTGCCAATTCTCGGTAGAAAAAGCATATAGGGTCAAAACTTGTATATTGAGTTCTCTTGCAAGCTCAACAATTCTTTTAACAGTCTTGACCCCATTAGTATGTCCGATTATTCTGGGCAATAATCTTTTTTTTGCCCATCTTCCGTTACCATCCATAATTATTGCAATATGTTTAGGTAACTTAGTTAAATCTATTTTTTCTTTCAAAGACACTTTCTTTTCTTACTTTTGTGATATTGCATTTACAGGGCAATTTGCTGCACATGCACCACATTCAACACATGCATCACCGATTGCATATTTGTTATCGTCTGTTGCTTTTATTGCCTCTACAGGACAATTTGCTGCACATGAACCACAACCTACACAAACTTCTTTATCTATTGCATAAGCCATTTTTACAACCCTCCCCTTTAAAATTTTATATTTTCATTAATTCTTCTTCTTTTTGTTTTACCAACTCTTCTATTTTACCTACATAAGTATCTGTAAGTTTTTGAACATCAACTTCATATTTTTTTCTGTCATCTTCGGTAATTGCTTTTTCTTTTTCCAACTTTTTAATTTCATCAACAATATGTCTTCTTTCATTTCTTATTGCAACTTTATAATCTTCCGACATCTTGTTAACAACCTTAACAATTTCTTTTCTTCTTTCTTCGGTAAGTGCCGGTATTGAAATTCTTACAATTTTACCGTCATTTACAGGTGTAAGGCCTAAATCGGATTTCAATATAGCTTTTTCTATTGCTCCGAGTTGTGTTAAATCCCAAGGCCTTATTTCTAATGTTCTTCCATCCGGTACACTAACACCGGCAACTTGATTCAAAGCTAATAATGAACCGTAACTTTCAACTTTTATTCCGTCTAAAAGAGCTGCATTTGCTCTACCTGTTCTAACAGTAGAAAAATCATGTTTTGTTTTTTCTATGGTTTTTTTCATAGCATCTTCGCCGGATGCTAAAAGTTCTTTAGGTAACATTACTCCTCCATTATTTAGATACAATAGTTCCGATTTTTTGTTGATTTAATACTTTTTTCAGATTACCTTTTTTATGGAAATCAAAGACATAAATATCTATATCGTTTTCCATACATAACAAAAAAGCGGAAATATCCATTATCTTTAAATTTTTATTTATAGCTTCACTATATGTTATCTTATCATATTTTTTTGCTTTAGGATCTTTTTTGGGATCTGCAGTATAAACTCCGTCTACTTGTGTGGCTTTTAACAAGATATCTGCTTTTATTTCACTTGCCCTTAAAGCAGCTGTTGTATCGGTTGTAAAGAAAGGGCTTCCTGTTCCCCCGCCGAACACAACAACAAAACCTTCTTTTAAATATTTATCTGCTTTAGCTTGAGAAAATGTTTCACAGAAATTTGTTACTCCGCAAGCTGAAAGAGCAACAGATTTTATACCATTGGATTTTAGTCCTTCGGATATTGCTATTGCATTCATTACGGTAGCAAGCATCCCCATTTTATCCGCAGATACTCTGTCTATTTCTTTTCCTGCTCCTCTCCAAATATTTCCCGCACCTACAACAATAGAGAGTTCTACTTTTTTCGATAAAACAGATTTTATTTCATCTACGACTTTTTGAAGACTTTCGGAACAAATGGATTTACCGTTGCCCGATAAAGTTTCTCCTGAAAGTTTAAGTAAAACTCTCTTATTATTTTTCATTTAATTATTCACCTATTTTAAATCTTGCAAAATTTTTAACAACTATATCTTTGCTGACTTTTGCTATAACATTTTTAA
>JAEEGL011134960.1_pt1 | contig 10294 bp, 8 predicted proteins | sample 9134231 | NCBI WGS metagenome assembly JAEEGL01 (sample SAMN16246548, study PRJNA631951) | gut metagenome | biome: gut microbiome; feature: rumen; material: fiber-attached | host: Bos | place: Iran: Karaj | collected 2018-10
AGCAGGCGTAACCATTGAGTCACATCATAGAGACTTAGAAGCCTTTAAACAAGGAAAAGATGTTAATATTCCTACTTCTTTGCATATCTGTGAAAATGCTTATATAGGAACACACGCAATCATTCTGGATTCGTGCAATTACATAGGAAAACACTCACGTATAGGAGCTGGTGCTGTGGTGACAAAGGACATACCCGATTATTCTGTGGCTGTAGGCGTCCCTGCTAAAGTTGTTAAAGTCTTGCCTCACGAATAAATAAAAGAAATAGGACAGTTATTTCGATTTTTAGCGTTTATCCGTTATAATGGCTGTGAGAATTGTTTTTTTATGTGATTCTATTGCAAAATAGTATAGATTCTTAGGGTTTTGTTGATAAATGCCTGAATCATTAAAGAAGAAGACTGTAAACGGTGTCAGTTGGTCGGCTATAGACAATGTGACTCAATATGGGGTTCAGTTTGTGGTTAGTATTATACTCGCCCGACTGCTTACTCCAGATGACTATGGCCTATTGGGATTGATTACCATATTTACTGCGGTATGTAATACGGTGATTAATGGTGGTTTTACAACTGCTTTGATTAGAAAGAAAAATGCGACAGATGATGATTATTGCACTGTTTTCATTGCGAACATCTGTATGAGCATCTTGCTTTATTTGATAATATTTTTTTGCGCTCCATTAATAGCCGCCTTTTTCAATAGAGATGAATTGGTGACACTTACTAGAGTGGCCTCCCTGAGTATGATTATTGGAGGCTTGGCTATTGTTCAACGGGTTCGTCTAACTAAAAGAATAGATTTTAAGACGCAAGCTAAGATTACTTTCTTGAATTCGACTTGCAGTGGTATTATTGGGATAGGAATGGCGTTGACAGGATTTGGCGTATGGGCATTGGTGGCTCAGGGGTTGTCAAGTCGTATCATTCGCACAGTCTTATTTTGGATTCATAACAAATGGATTCCACGGCTTCGTTTCTCTAAAAAGAGTTTCCATGAGTTGTTTGGATTTGGCTGGAAGATGATGGTTAGTAGCTTGTTGGACAGTGTATGGAAAGAACTCTATCAGGTAGTAGTAGGTAAGTTTTATAGTCCAGGCACTTTAGGGCAATATACTCGTGCTAAAGGGTTCTCGAAAATGTTTTCGAGTAATATAACAGCAGTAATCCAAAGGGTGACTTATCCTGTTTTGAGTTCTATCCAGGATGAGAAATCAAGAATGATTGGCGCATACAGAAGAATAATTAAAACTACAATGTTTGTAACTGCTACAGGAATGTTTTTCTTGGGAGCAGTTTCAGGCCCGTTGATTTATTGCCTGATTGGGCCAAAATGGCATGAGGCATCAACGTATCTTCCTCTAATATGTATTAGTGGCTCATTATATCCGTTACATGCTATCAATTTAAATATGCTACAGGTACAGGGGCGTAGTGATTTGTTTTTAGGTTTGGAAATTGTAAAAAAAATTGTTTCATTATTACCCCTTTCGATAGGCGCGTTTGTAGGTATAATGCCTATGCTTTATACCAACCTCTTAACAGGTGTTATATCCTATTTCCTTAATTCCTATTTTACAGGCAAACATTTAGGATATAGTTCATGGATGCAGATTAAGGATGTCGCTCCCTCGTTTGGGATAGCTATTTTGACAGCTCTCTCTGTTTATTTCTTGAAATACCTTCCTATATCAAATTGGATAATATTACCTCTACAATTGATTGTTGGGTCAGTAGCTTTTCATAATTTGTGCAAATTAAGCGGAATTAAAGAGTATAAAGAGATGAAAGAACTGGCGAAGCCTTTCGTTGTAAGAATAAAAACCAAGATTGTTTAAATTTATAGATTATGCGTGTAGTTTTACATTTGTTTTTTGACAACTTGTTCTTTGATAACAGATATCAATTGTATGAGCAATTCGAAGGCTACGATAATCGGTATTTGTTGATGAATATATGTCCTTCTGGTCATTATGATTTTCGAATGATAAAAAATAGGGAAAAGATAATCATTGCCAAAACAGAAGAAGAATGGGGTAGGGTGATTTCGCAATCCGATATAGATGTTGTTGTGATTTATGGCCTTTGGAAATATGTACTACCAGCTTATAAGTACATCCCCCAAAGAGCGAAAGTTATTTGGTGGGCGTTTGGAAAAGATCTGTATGAACCTATAAATGCTCCAACAAGTCTTTTGCAAATACCTGTTTTAAAAAATGAAACTGCTCGTTTTAAAAATAGTGTTCGCGTCAATAAGAATGAGGGTAAAGGAAAATGTCTGAAGTTTAATCCTTTTTTGAGGATTTATTCTACATATAAAAAGAGAGAAAAGTTCAAAATGAGGGAAAGGATGATAAAGAGAATAGATTATTGTGCGACTCCACTGCCGATAGAATATGAAGAGTTAAGAAAGATTCCTTATTTCCACGCAAAACCTTTCCCGCATGGTATAGGGTTTGCAAAACCAGAGGAAGCTGTGTATCATGTGAAAAAGGGATCCTTGCTTTTTGAGCATTCTGCTTATTATGCATGTAACCATCTTGATATTTTTAAGTCAATGATTAATATTGATTTATCTGATAGAACCGTTTATTTCCCAATAAATTATGGTGTACAGGCCGTTAAGGAGAAAGTGAAAGAATATGCAGGTTTCAATGGAGCAAATACAGTTTTTTTAGATAGTATTATGAGTCAAAAAGACTATTTTGAAATGATGAATAGTTGTTCTCATGCTATTTTTGGAAATCTTAGGCAACAAGCTTTAGGTAATATGAATGCATGCTTGAAGAAAGGAATCAAGATATTCCTTTATAAAGATAGCATGAATTACAAGTATTACAAGCAGATGGGTTATATAATCTTCTCTATAGAAGAAGAGCTAAATCAAATGGAAATAGATACTCCCCTTACAAAAGAAGAGGCTGTGCATAATGCCAATCTTTTCTTTTCTTTGGCAAAATGTACTTCTGTAGAAGAGCGGTTGCCTTGTCTTCAAAGGCAATTTGATAATCTGTTTGAAGAATGAGTTGGATATTTACATTACATATCCAATATATTTAACCAATTTAGATGCTCTAAGCTATAGGGTAAAGATTCAAGATAAACTTTGGATTTACTAACTGATAATCAACAGGTATATAATTCCATGCCAACAGATTCGGGTAAAATTGTAAGGTTGAGGCGTGAAGGCTATGATCCATTCATAGACTATTTGAAAGGCATCTGTATTGTTTTTGTAATATTGACTCATTGCGTTCCTGTTTCAATCAGACGTTATCTGCTTTTTTCTTTATGGGGGGTGCCTGCTGTGCCAATTTATTTGATTATCCAGGTATTCCAAACATATAAGAAAGGAGTGGATAATGTAAAGACGAACTATGCAAAATTGTGGGGGCGTGTAATAAAGCCTTTTTTGATGGTAGAGCTGTTACTAATTGGTCTTACTCTTGGTCTGGAAATAGCGACAGGTGATTTCCGTGGTTTTTCTAATTTCTTTATTAATATAGTGAAAGGTGGTGGTATGGGGGCTGGTGCATATTTTCCATGGATTTATCTTCAATTTGCCATTTTGCTTCCATTTTTCGCACTTTTGTTTCAAAGACTGAATGGTATTTATTTGGCGATAGCATTTATTGTAATATCTGTATTTTTAGAAATATTGTGTTGTGTAACGAACATGCCTCAATACATATATAGACTTTTATTCTTTAGATATACATTTCTAATATATCTTGGTTACATCTTGGTAACGAAAGGATATACTATGAATGCAAAGACTTTACTTCTATCATTATTAAGCGCATTGTCTATACTTCTATTTGTTTATAAAAAAATCGATTTAACTCCATTCGTTTATTATGCCCCAAAATGGAGGTCATGTCATTGGATATGTTATTTCTATATTGCTTTTTTCTTGTTTTACGTATTCAAATATATGTATCAATTAATTATTGGCCATGAAAAGATCTGCGGATATGTGAAAAAGATGGGGCGGTATTCTTATGAAATATTTCTCTTTCAGATGGCATATTTTTGTTTTCATAGTTATGTTATACAGTTTTTCTCAAACATGATTGAAAATAGTTTGGTTGTAGAATTGCTTGCAGTTACAACAGCTGTCATTGTATGTGTTGTTCCTGTTGTTTTATACAAAGATTATAAGGATTCTAAAAAATTGATAATAAGACGATGAAAAAAGAAACTATTTTAGCTGTATTTAAAACTTACAAGAATAATAAATTTGCTGAAGGCGGTAGAAGAAAATCGTTGTTGTCGATTTTTGGGGAAATGATTTATTTTCGATTGAAATACAATCTGTCAATTGTAGAATATCTAAATAATAAGTTTTATTCGTTTTCAAGTTCAGAAAAAAAAGCTGCTATTGTTTTGTTGGTTGATAAGCAAAACTATATAAAAAAAAGAGATGAGAATTGGCGCTTTCTAATTAAGTATTCTGGGATGAAGTATTATAAGAATACAAAGAGTATGAAAAAAAGAAGGAATGCCTATATTAAGCAATATAAGATGGGTAAGAATTGTATTGTTCAATATGGCGTTACTTTTATCTTTGACCATCGGCATATCGGAGAACTTAGTATTGGCGACAACATCCTTTTTGCACGTAAAGTTGATATAGATATAACAGGTGATTTGACAATAGGTAATGGAGTGAAAATTTCAGAGGGAGTCAAAATATTAACACATAATCATGACATTCTTGGAACTTTTGCGGATGAAGATCTGATACCTTTCTCAAACAGAGCTCATGTTACTCCGTTGGTAATTGGTGAGAATGTGCTTATAGGTGCTCATTCTGTTATTATGCCTAACGTGAAAACAATTGGTGAGAATGCTGTCATTTCTGCGGGTTCTGTTGTGGTGCATCCCGTTCCCGCCAACACTGTTGTTTCTGGCAACCCGGCAACTGTAGTTGGGAAGATACCAAAGAGCCTTCGTGTTTCTACTGAGCAGTTCCAGGATGACTCTTTTGCTGCTCAAATGAAGTTGTTATTGGCCAATGACAATAATGAAAAGAACTGATTTGTGTGTTATCCAACACCAAATCAAAACCAATGGACGACAGATATATGGATGAGATAAAAGTAATGGAAAAACCCGAATGGGTTTCATGGGATGATATACATGAACTCATACTTGCTGCTCATAAAAAGAATATTGCGAAGGGAATGGTAATGAGAACTGCCATGTTGCCGGGTGCAGAGCTTAAAAAGATTGTTGGCGAAAAAGGAAAGTGCTTTTTAGCTTTCTCTGGTGATCAATTGGTAGGAACGACATCTGTTAGCGTTTTTTATGGGAAGGCATGGTACAACAAGACTCGACTGGTTGCTCATAGTATGTTGTCTGCAATTTTACCAAAGTTTCAAGGATTGGGAATTCAGGAGGACATGAACATATTAAGAGATGAGTTTATCACAGATATAGGAGCAGAGGTTCTTCAGGCTGAAACTGCAGAGCATAATTTCACTGTCAGGCAGAAAACCAAACAGAATGGCTATAAGGAAGTTGCTTATGGGGCATCTTCTACAGACCACTATTATGTGATACTTGTTAAGTGGCTTAAAGGGAGATCTTTTTCTGATAGCTATTGTAAATTTCGATTCCATTTGTCGGAATGGTATATTAAGATTCGATACAAGCCAGGTGGAATTAAAAGGTTCGGTATATAAAGAAAAGGTTTTTATATGGTGACTGGACATTTCAATGAAGATGTAGTATTTGTATGAGAAAAGTTTGGCTTTTCTTTTTATTTGTTCTGAGTTGTATTTATTCATGCTCAGCAGAAAATGACTGGGAGAGCTTGTCTCCTCGCGGTGGAGATTCTTTGTCTGTCATAATAAGAGAAGAACTGCATGTTTTGATTCTGGGGAATTCTCTTAGTCGAGATGCTTTTAGTTATGCACCTGCTGTGATCAACAATGTATGTCCTAATGTCGATGTTGATATGCGGGTGCTTTATGTCAATGGAAAACCTTTGAGTACACATTGGGGGTTCATTAGCAGAAAGGAAAGTGGCTTTGTTTTGGATTATTATTCGTCTAGCGAAGGCAAGTGGAAAGGGGAATATGCTGTAAATGCAGATGATGTTCTTATGTCTCAAAATTGGGATGTTATTGTTTTACAGGAAGGAAGTGCAAATGCTAGGTCGTTATCAACAACTTTGCCTTCGGTTGAAAATATTGTTAATTATATTCGCTTATACCAGCAAAAGTCGAAGATTGCATACATTTTGATTCCCTCATTGGCAGGTAGAAAAGATTCTTTAGGTGTAAAGCTTAGTGACGAAACTTGGGAGAAGAATGCTTCAACTGCTAAAGATATACAGGAGAGTGGATTGGTTGATTATGTGATTCCTTGTGGTACTGCTATACAAAACGCTCGGCACACTTTACTTGATAAATATGGTGATTATGGTCATCTTAGCTTTGACGGACGTCATCTACAAGAGGGCATTCCTTGTTTAACAGATGCATTTGCTGCAGCTCAGTCAATTATGGATATTATGGGTTATGCTGCTTCTGTTAGTACTTGTAATTTAGCTATTACTCAAAGATTTGTAGAGTATATAAATGTTATGGGACGACATGGATCTGTTATAGAAGGAACTACTGCAGACTATGGATTATCTAAAATGTGCGCACTGAAAGCAGTGCAAAATCCTTATTGCATTTCTGCAATTGACGAATAAAATATCTTGTAAGAAATGAGAAAGATACTATTTTGTGTTGTTCTTCTTTTGATGATTTGTTGTAAAAGTAAAGCATTATCTGTGCTTGTTATAGGAAACTCCTACAGTCGTGACGCATTTGGCTATGTCCCTGCTATCATAGAGAATGTCTGTCCTGATGTTCAGTTGGATTTTAATATTCTTTATATTGGAGGAGTTGCATTAAATACACATTGGGACAATATCGCTGGCAATGTAGATTCGTTCACTTTGGATACTTATAGTTCTGATACTAAGAAGTGGGATAGTTTTTACAATGTGAGTGGTAGTAGTATAATATCTTACAATGTTTGGGACTTAATAGTATTTCAGGAGGGTAGCGTGAAAGCATTATATTACTCAAATTTTAGTGAAATATTATCTTTTTTGCTGTCCTATTGCCAACAGAGTCAATGGAGAACTAAATATGCATTTATGTTGAATCCGACGCATCCATTAGGAAATGCGTCAATTAGTGATATGGGGAGCGATAATGAATGGAAATTGATTGTTACTTCCGCAAAAGAGGTGTTAAGTAAAACAGATGTCGATTTCCTGATACCTTGTGGCACGGCAATACAAAATGCCCGGCGCACTTACATGGATGCTTATGGCACTTATGGCCATTTGAGTTATGACGGTGCTCATCTGCAAGAGGGAATACCCTGTCTGATAGAAGCTTACACGGCAGCACAAACTATTTTAAACGAATTTGGTCATGATGTGTCTATAGCTGACTGCAAAATTGAAGTCACTCAGAATTGGGTGAAAGAAAAGAATATTCCTGGTCAACATGGAGGTGTCATTAAAGGGTCCAAGGAAGAATATGAACTGGCAAAAAAATGTGCTTTGGATGCTGTGAATAATCCATATTCTTTATCCACGTTCCCTATGGCAGAAAGGTATCCTTTGATTTTCAAAGACGGTGGTTTTAGTCTTCAGGCTCATAGGGGATTTTCTGACGAATTCCCAGAGAATACAATTCTTGCTTTTGAAGAGGCGGGTAAATGCGGAGCTTTTCAGGCTATTGAGACTGATGTCCGAATGACTAGTGACGGGGTCTTGGTGTGTATTCACGACCAAACTCTTGATAGGACAACTGGCGTTACAGGAGATGTTTCGGATTATGATTATGATTTTTTGAAAACATTTAATATTTTAGGAGGTTTGGGTTGGGATGATCAATATGAGTGTCAATTTCAAATTCCTACATTTGATGATTACTTGGATGTGTGTAAACAATATAATATGATTCCTTATGTTGAATTGAAAAGCTTGACAAATGAGGGAATCCAGAGGGTAGTTAAGACCTTACACGATAAAGGTTTTATAGATGGCACTTACGTCCTGATTTCTTTCAATATTAATTATTTAGATTATGCAGCTAAAATATGCAACACACCATTGGAATTTATGAAAACCAGTTTCACGGATTCTGAGATATCGAAATACTCGAAGCAAGATAATTTTGTGTTACGCCCTAGTTTGAGTGGGATGACAAGTGCATTTGCTAAAAAGTGTAGTGAAAAAGGACTTTTAACCGAGTGCTATACTGTAAATGTTGGCGATGTTAAGACAATTGAAAAACTCAAGAGTTGGAATGTTAAGGGAGCTACATGTAATTCCTGGAAAGGTCTCACTGGAACTGTCAATGTTCAACTAAATAATAGTATCCATCCGAATACTAATTATGTTTATGATTTGCAAGGTCGCAGATTAACCACATTCGGTAAAACTGGTAAGAGTATTAGAATTATAAACGGAAAGAAAGTACTTGTCAAATGAACAATGTTGGAAATAAACCATTAGCCATAGTAATGGGTAGGAATTATACAACCCGTTTGACATTAGTTAGGGCCGCGGGTATGGCTGGCTGTGATGTTGCAGTCATTCGTACTAGTGTTGGTTCTATGTTTTTCAAACCTGTTGATGAGAAGAGCAAGTATGTTGTTGAGACTAGAACAATTTCTGAAAATGATAATGTTTTAATAGAGAACATTCTGTCGTTTAAAAGAGAGAATGAAAAAGTTCTTCTGCTGCCAGCCGATGATTATACAGCAGGAACCATAGACATGCATTTGAATGATTTGGAAATAGATTTTGTTCTTCCGCATGTCAATCACTCCCAGGGAGCTGTTGTTAGGCTGATGGACAAGAGTTTTCAGAAGGATCTTGCCCGGAAGGTCGGACTTAATGTCGCAAAAGGGTGGATCGCAGATTATGTTGGCGGTAAATATGTAATCCCAAATGATATTGTTTTTCCATGTTTTGTGAAACCAAATGAAAGTTTGAAAGGACATTGGAAAAATTTGATGAGAAAGTGTGACAATATTGATGAACTCCAAGATTCTCTTTCTGCTTATGCAGAAGTTTATCATGCACAAGTCTTGATTGAAGAGTTTAGGGAGATTGATAATGAGTATGGAGTCCAGGGCGTTTCTTTTGATTCTCATGCAGTTTTCCCTTCTATTGTATGTAAAAGTGAATGCCGGGAAGGACTGACTGCAACAGGAAATCTCTTACCAATAGATGGTTTTCCCGAATTAAGAGACAAGTTGAGAGAGTTCTTAGTGCAGATACATTTTACGGGTGTTTTTGATATGGATTTGTATGTAAGCAATGGAAAATGGTTCTTCAATGAGTTAAATGTTCGACTTGGTGCTAATGGCTTTGCTCTGACGTACGGCGTCTATAATGTACCTGGCATTTTTATCAGATATATGATCAATGGTGAGGAACCTTCTTTTGTTTGCCCCCGTGATTTTAAGCCTATTAGTTTTGCCAGTGAGAATGTTCTTAGGAATATGTATTTTGACAGAATGATTTCTCATAAGCAATACAAAGACTATTTGCGCTCGGCCGATGTGCTGTCTATACCTTTTCAAGGTGACAATGAGCCTTGGAAGGAGTTTCAAAAAACAGAATGGTTCCTGCCTCTTTATATGTGTATGAAGGCTGCAAAAAAAGTGCTATATTACAATTTGTTGGCATATCTGCGGCAGCTTAAAAGCAAGAAAAATGTTGATAATTAATGGCATGACTCTTTTTATATGAGAAGAATAGAATCTATAGAGGAGTTAAAAAGAATTCAGTTAGATTTGTTGTTGGTGTTCCATCGGTTTTGTGTAGAGCATGACATCAAATACTCTTTGGCTGCAGGGACGTTGATTGGTGCTGTGCGCCATAAGGGGTTTATACCTTGGGATGATGACATAGATGTTTATCTTCTTAGGGATGAGTACAAAAAATTGATTGAGGTGTATCCGAAGAAATCTGAAAATAATTGCTCTTTGGTCTCGATGGAAAGAGATAACAACTGGCACCGGGCCTATGCAAAGTTCTATGACAGCAGAACACTGATGATGGAAAAAACAAAGAGCAGATATGAAGGTATTGGTGTGGGGATAGATGTCTTCCCTGTTGATGATGTTCCTGATAATCAAGAGGAATGGAAACGATATAATAAAAGACGCATTTTCTTGAGGAATATAATGTCTGTTAAAACGATGGCATTCTCAGCGAAAAGGAACATTCTGAAAACAGCATTTCTTTTAGTTGGCCAGTTTCTTC
>JAEEGL011235440.1_pt1 | contig 10294 bp, 10 predicted proteins | sample 9134231 | NCBI WGS metagenome assembly JAEEGL01 (sample SAMN16246548, study PRJNA631951) | gut metagenome | biome: gut microbiome; feature: rumen; material: fiber-attached | host: Bos | place: Iran: Karaj | collected 2018-10
AGGTAAAGCTCAAGGGAGATACGAAGCTTCCTCTCCTCATCAAGCGCATTGTAATGTGTGAAGAAAGGTCTAGCTGCTGCGCCACCTGCGTTCTCAACAAGCATAGGTGTCTCAACTTCCATGAAATCTCTATCAGCAAGGAAGTTACGGATCTCACGAATGATAGCGCTTCTCTTCTTGAAGGTCTCCTTAACATCCTCGTTCATAACAAGGTCAACGTATCTCTGACGATATCTGATCTCTGTATCTGTAAGGCCATGGAACTTCTCAGGAAGTGGCATAAGAGACTTGGATAAAAGAGTCATCTCCTTAACATGAACTGAGATCTCACCGGTCTTAGTTCTGAAAGCAAATCCCTTAATACCGATGATGTCGCCGATATCCATCTTCTTAAAATCAGCATATGACTCATCTCCAAGGTCGTTCCTTGAAACGTACAGCTGCATCCTGCCGTCTCTGTCCTGAAGATTAGCAAAAGAAGCTTTTCCCATAACACGCTTGCTCATCATACGGCCAGCAAGTGAAACCACCTTCTCTGCCGGAATATCTGAAAGAGCTACTGTTACAGCCTTACCTTCCTCATCAACTGGAGCTACGAACTCAAGAGTCTCGAAGTTGTCTCTGATCTCTTTTGTGTGATGTGTCTGATCATACTTAACGATCTGGAAAGGATCTCTTCCTGCCGCCTGAAGCTCTGTAAGCTTATCTCTTCTAACCTGACGAAGACGTCCAACGTCCTCGGCTGATGCATTCTGATTGTTCTGCTGATTGTTATCTGCCACTTTTAGCCTCCTTAATAAACCAACTAGATTCTTACATAAAGAGCCAGCGAATTCGCATAAATCGCTGGCCCCCAAATTCTCATATAATACGTGTGAGTGTTAACCCTCTGATCTCTCGATTCCAAGTACCTTGTACTTAAGGACACCAGCCTGTGTCTCAACTGAAACTGTCTGTCCCTTCTTAGCTCCGATAAGAGCCTTTCCTACAGGAGACTCGTTTGAGATCTTACCCTTAAGGCTGTTAGCCTCTGATGAACCTACGATCTTATATTCCATATCCTCGTTGAACTCAAGGTCACGGATCTTAACCTTGCAGCCGATGCTGATCTTGTTTGTGTCCACATCCTCTTCAACTACTACTTCTGCATTCTTAAGGATCTTCTCAAGAGCTTCGATTCTAGCCTCGATATCGCGCTGCTCATCCTTAGCTGCATCGTACTCAGCGTTCTCAGAAAGGTCGCCCTGCTCTCTTGCTTCCTTGATCTTCTCAGCAACTTCCTGACGCTTGTTAACCTTGAGGTCGTGAAGCTCGTCCTCGTACTTCTTAAGACCTTCATAGGTTAAGATATTTTTCTTCTCTTCCATAGTTTAATACCTACCCTTCATAGAAATATCTATATGAAAATTGATAAAACTTCGTTTTAACTTTGCTATTATACAAATAATCAATAATCATGTCAACATGACTTTAGCACAGGCTTCCTTCAGGGATTCCATGTCTGTCATCTGATTAATCTCGTTCCTGAATCTGGCGCTTCCAGGCATTCCAATTGTGTACCAGGACACGTGCTTTCTCATCTCCCTGATGCCGATGTACTCCCCCTTGTACTTAAGCTGCATATCAGCATGTCTGATGACCGTGTCATATATCTCCTTGTTGTCAGGTCTTGGAGCTGCGCTCCCCGTTTCAAAAAAGCTTTTGATCTCTCTGAAAATAAATGGATTACCCTGAGCTGCTCTGGCTACCATTACACCGTCGCACCCGGTCTCTTCAAACATCCTCTTGGCGCTTGGACCATCTACCACATCACCGTTTCCGATAACAGGAACCTTTACAGCTTCCTTAACCTGCCTGATGATGTCCCAGTCCGCCTCGCCCGAGTAAAACTGTTCCCTGGTCCTTCCGTGAACAGCTATGGCTGCTGCTCCTCCCTGCTGAGCTGCCAGGGCACACTCCACTGCATTGACCGAAGCCTCGTTAAAGCCCTTCCTTATCTTAACGGTCACAGGTCTGTCAGAAACATCTGTCAGAGCCTTTACGATCTTTTCAATAAGTTCCGGATTCTTCATAAGGGCTGAGCCCTCTCCGTTTCCTACGATCTTTGGAACTGGGCATCCCATATTCACATCCAGTATATCGTAGGGCCTATCTTTGATCATCTCCACGGCCTGTTGCATAACCTCTGGCTCCGAACCAAAGAGCTGCAGTGAAACAGGATGTTCATTCTCATGGATCTCAAGGAGCATGTTTGTGTTTCTGTTCTTATAAATAATAGCCTTGGCGCTTATCATCTCCATGCACACAAGACCAGCACCCATCTCGCTGCATAATACGCGAAAAGGCAGGTCTGAAACACCTGCCATGGGTCCTAGAATTATGTTGTTGTCCAGCGTCACGCTGCCTATCTGTAAAGGTCCGTATCCTGCCATATCAGTCTTCTAACAAATCCCCAGGATTCTCGTGGAGCACGTAGATCCTGTAATACAATCCAAGAGCCTCAAAAAGATCCTGGCGCTTTCTTCTTACTTCACTAACAAGAAGTCCCGCTGTGATCTCGTCGTAAGTGATATCCTCTTCATCTGCGTTGGTCTCAATGGAGATGCTTCCATCCTCCTCGAAGACTATGGTGAAGATTCCGCCAGCCTCCTGGGTAAAGAGAACGCTGATGATATTAAGCTCCTTCTTTATGCTCTCAGGGATCTGCTTAAATACGGGATTGAAGTAGTACTTCTGCTCATAAGCATTAGCGCCGCAAAGAACCACTCTTCCACCAGCCACACCCTCAAAAACGCGTCCCTTGTTGGTCTTTTGCATCTCGTCGATGTGAAGCTCTTCCTCTTCTGCAGCCTCTTCCATGTATTCCTCATCCTCAGGCACTATGCCCTCGAATTCTCTTTTATATTCTCTCTCAAAATCCTTAGCACTCATTTATCTCACTCCGGTTGATTCTGGTCATCAAATTCATTCTTCTGTGGCTTCTGTTTACGGTTCTTTTCATAGAGGATACGAAGACCATTTAGGGTAAGGTTTGGATCGTAGATATCGATCTCCTCTGTTTCCTCAGAAATAAGTCTTCCAAGGCCTCCTGTTGCCACAACCTTCATCTCAGGACATCCTGAGGCCTTTTTCATCTCGTTAATAATATACTTGGACTGACCAATCTGTCCATAGATAAGTCCCGCCTGCATACTGGAAATGGTCTCACGAGCCAGAATGCTGTCAGGCTTCTTGATCTCGATCTCAGGAAGCTTAGCTGTGCCTTCCCACAGAGCCTTTGCGGAAATCCTGATACCCGGTGAAACAACACCCGCGTAGAACTCGCCCTTTTCATTGATGGGCACGTAGGTTGTAGCTGTTCCATAATCTATAACAAGAACCGGTCCGCCGTATAACTCGTAAGCTGCAACAGCATCAACAATAAGGTCAGGCCCAACTTCCCTTGGGTTATCGATGGTGATCTTAATGCCGGTCTTGATCCCAGGCCCTACAATGTAAGGCTTCTTCTCAATATATTTCAAAATGGAATTCACAAGCGCATGCATAACCTGTGGCACAACGCTGGCGATCATAACTCCCTCGATATCCTCTTTAGCAATGCCATTCATTCCCAGCATGGCAAGCAGATGCACACCATACTCGTCGGAAGTATGAGCATTCTTTGACATCATTCGAAAAGAGGTCTTAAGCTCCTGCCCGTCAAACACACCAAAAGTGATATTGGTATTTCCTACATCAATAACTAAGATCATTTTTGCCTCCTAAACGTATCCATAAATTCCACGAACCGACACTTCGCCGGAATTGATTTCTCGCAGCTCTCCGGAATCCATCCTCACCAGCAGCGCTCCAAGTTCCGTTATCCCAAGGCACTGGCACTGCACATCCTTAGTCTGCCGGAACTTCTCGTCCACCGCTTCCCTGGAAGCCACAACAGCTACCTTCCTTGTATCAAGGATCATAACTCTCTGACCCTTGTTCACAAGGCGAGCTTCGTACCCGTCCTTCAAAAGTGACATATCTCCGGTAGATTCAAACTTTTCATAGTTCTCCTCGAACCTTTCCATAACCCTGGCCACCAGAGTGTTTCGATCCACCCGAACACCGGTCTGGGTCAAAAGAGATCCTGCCACCTCTTTAATCTCATCCGGGAAATCCACCATGTTCACATTAATGCCAACACCAATGATTGCATCGTCGATTCCGCCTTCAGGTTTAAGGTGGAGCTCCGTCAGGATACCACAGACCTTCCTGCCTCCAAGAACTACATCGTTGGGCCACTTTATCCTACAGGACATTTCATCCTTTTCAATGCCATCAGCATGACATGTGTCTTGCGCCACAGGCTCCGACTTCTCGATTGCATTCTTCGTCTGCCTGTCCGGATTCAGAGATGCACTCTCTCCCAGTGCCAGCTCAATCCCTTCTGCAACGGAGAGTCCCATCACTAGCGTCAGCATCGGAATCCTCTCGATTCCAACTCCGGGTCTTAGTACAAGACTCATAGCTATATTGGTTCCTGCGGGAGTCTCCCAGCCTCTTCCGTTGGACCCCCGTCCTGTCTCCTGCTTATCAGCAACAACCAGGGTTCCGTTTTCCGCTCCCTCTTTAGAAAGCTCCCTGGCGTCGTTGTTGGTGGAGCCCGTCACATCCTTATATACAATCATGCGGGCAGCCCACTTGGTATTAAGCTGCCCAGCTATCTTCTCACTACTAAGCATATCAATATTTCTCACATCACACATCAGTCAAGCCAAAGCCATCAAAGGCCTGGCTCCCGCCTTTTTCACTCTGCTTTCTTCAGCGTAGCAAGCATAACAGCCTTTATGGTGTGCATACGGTTCTCTGCTTCCTGGAAAACGATGGACCTGTCTGACTCAAATACCTCATCAGTTACTTCCATCTCATCAAGGCCGTACTTCTCCTTGATCTCTTTTCCGATGCCTGTGTTCAGGTCGTGGAAAGAAGGCAGACAGTGCATGAATACTGCCTGGTCTCCGGCATTCTTCATCACATCCATTGTTACACGATAAGGCTCAAGGTCTTTTATTCTCTCTTCCCAAACCTCGTCAGGCTCACCCATGGATACCCAGATGTCTGTGGAGATAACGTCAGCACCCTTTGTGCCTTTCTTGACATCCTCTGTAAACTCCAGTGTTGCCCCGGTCTCATCAGCAATCTCCTGGCAGGTATCTATAAGCTCTTTTGATGGGAAGTATTTCTTATTGGAAACAGCCACAAAGTGCATACCCATCTTAGCGCACATAACCATCAGGGAATTTCCTGTGTTGTATCTTGCATCTCCAAGGTAAGCAAGACGGATGCCCTTTAGATGTCCAAAATGCTCTTTGATGGTCAGAAGATCTGCCAGCATCTGTGTGGGATGGAACTCATTCGTAAGGCCGTTCCATACAGGCACTTTGCTGTAGTCTGCTATATTCTCAACTATCTCCTGTTCAAAGCCTCTGTACTCAATGCCATCAAACATGCTGGCAAGAACACGGGCTGTATCTGCAATGCTCTCCTTTTTGCCGATCTGTGAATCAGTGGGATTAAGGTATGTTGTTCCCATTCCAAGATCGTGAGCTGCAACTTCGAAGGCGCATCTGGTACGGGTGCTGGTCTTCTCAAATATAAGAGCAATATTCTTGCCCTTAAGCTCATCATGAAGAATACCCTTTTGCTTCTTGTCCTTAAGCTCTGCAGCCAGGTCCACAAGATAGGAAATCTCTTCAGGTGTAAAATCCAATAGTTTCAGAAAATCACGTCCATACAAATTCATACCAAGCACCTCCTCAAAAGCAAAAATATAAAGGGACTGCAGTTTCCTGCAATCCCCTACATTCTATCACATATGTGTTTTCAAGTGCACCCCCAAGTGGCGCTACTGGCTCTTTTTACCAGAAAACGTGAGCTCCGATTATGATTCCGTCACGTCCGTTGGCTCTTCTGAAGTGGAGAGCTGAACCAACTGTGGTCTCGCCATTGATGGCTGCCTGTGCTGCCTGGATGTTGCTGTCGCTTATCTTTCCGCTGTTGTAAACCCTAGCAACTGTACCGTTAAGTGCTGGTGTAAACTGACCTGATGCATAGATTACGCCGTAAATACTGTTAGGATAAGCACCGCTCTTAACACGGTTAAGAACAACTGCACCAACTGCAACCTTTCCTTCGTAAGGCTGGTTACCTGCTTCGCACTGGATAAGTGCTGCCAAGAGCTTAACCTCGTCCGCATCTGCAGCAACTGCTCCGCGGTTCTTTGTAAGGGAAGCCTTCTTCTCAGCTGCCTCACGGATCTTGATAGCTGCGATTGTCTCGCCCTGATCAATCTTAAATGAGGTTGTTACATAATCAGCCTGAACATATCCTGTCTCATCGTTGTAATCAACGGTAACCCATCCGTCGCCGTTATCCTCGATAAGGTCAACAAATGCGTTCTCTGTAAGGACTCCAAGAACCTCTGCATCTGATGAAGCCTCTGCTCTTACATTAAGAGCATTGTTGTTGCTGGTGACAATCTGCTTTCCTACGTCCTGTGCCAGCGCCTCTGCATCCTCATCAAACAGAAGGTACTCATCCTTGGCCCATCCGATCAGGTCTCCTGACTGGATCTTGGTCCATCCGTCCTTCCTGTCTAAAATCTTTCCGCCGCAATCCTTGTAAAGAACTCCGACCTTAATGCTGTCTTCCTTGGGTTCTTCCCTGACGTTCATCGCTGTGCTGACATTTGCCATTACCAGAGTAGATTCTTCTTTCTCAGAAGTGTCCTCACTGCTGGAAGCTGCTGATGAACTTTCTGCGTTCTCAGCCACGATGACCTCTGTAGCCTTGGCATCAAGACCAAGCGGAGCGACGGGACTCAAAATATTTGATATTCCTGTTGCAAGATCTAAATAGCTCGCTGTGCTTCTTGCCTCTACTGTTAACCCCTGGCCAAAGAAGATAATGAGTGCAAGTGCAATTGATGCCACCTGCTTAAGTACGCCAGAAGATAACTTTGATGCATTTTTCATACCTTTGCTATCCTCTTAGATTTTAATTGTTACAAGTTTATTGCAACTTGTTAAGAAAAAACTCCGAAAGCTATGTTAGCAAAGATATTAGTATTTGTCAAATTTCGAGACATTTTCTTTCAAAAAACCATGGATTTTAGAGGCTTCTGCTCTTGTCAATGCAGGCAGTTACTGCATCCATCACGGTTCCGCGGAAACCATTTTCCTCAAGCACCTTCACTGCTTCAATTGTGGTACCTGCAGGTGAGCAAACCATGTCTTTAAGCTCTCCCGGGTGCTTACCAGTCTCTAAAACCATCTTGGCTGAGCCAAGTACAGACTGAGCAGCGAATTCATAGGCTTGTTTCCTGGGCATTCCGCCTGCTACTGCTGCGTCCGCCATGGCCTCTATGAATAAAAAGACATATGCCGGAGATGAACCACTTACGCCTACAACAACGTCCATCAAAGACTCCGGAACTGTGTATGCTTTTCCAAAACTCTCCAAAAGTTCGATAACAAAATGGAAATCATCGTCTGACACCAGATCATTTCTGCAGACTGCTGAACAACCCTCACCAACAAGAGCAGGAGTGTTAGGCATTACCCTGATGATCTTTGTGGGCTTTTCAAACTCATTTGCAAGCCACTGAATAGTCTTTCCTGCAGCGATACTGACAATGATCTTGTTCTCATCAACGCTGTCCATGATGTCTGCGATGACAACCTTGAGATACTGAGGCTTAACAGCCAGCACGATAATGTCTGATTCCTTGGCAACTGCCTCATTGGAGCTTCTTGTCTGGATGCCGTACTTCCCTGCGATCTTCATGCAGGTGTTCTCAGTCCGGGCAGTTCCGATGATCTCATTAGGTCCCACAAGACCCTTCTGAAGCATTCCGCCGATCATTGCCTTTGCCATGTTTCCCAGTCCGATAAATCCGATGGTCATTTCATTACCCCCTTCTTTGTCTTGAAGCTTCAAACGTAAGGATCGCTGATGATGTTGCTGCGTTCATTGACTCAACCTCACCCTTCATAGGGATCAGCACGTAGGTCTCAGCTGCATCAGCAGTCTCATCTGTAAGTCCCTTGCCCTCATTTCCGATAAGGAAGGCAGTGGGCTGTTTATAGTTGAACTCGTCATAGTTCTTTTCCCCCTTAAGGTGGGCTGCGTAGGTATGTATGCCCTTGTCCTTAAGCTCTTTTACCATGTCGGGAACACTGTCTACATATATGAATGGCATTCTGAAAATGGAGCCCATGGTGGATCTGATGACCTTTGGGTTGTAAATGTCTGCACAGCCCTTGCCCATAATGACGCCTGTGACTCCTGCGCCCTCTCCGCTTCTTAGCATGGTTCCAAGGTTTCCCGGATCCTGTATGTTCTCAAGCACCAGTAAAAGAGCTGCTGCCGTCTCGCCACACTCCTGGTTGTATCCTTCAATAACCTCCTCCAGAGTGTATTCGTACTGCCTGATGACCGCAAGAACTCCCTGAGGCGTCTGGGTGTCACTCATCTTCTTCATGACTTCCTCAGAAACAGTCTCTGCGCCATATCTCCAAAGGATCTCCTTGTCGTCCTCGCTGGCGCCGTCCACGAATCTCTCTGTGACGTACACCTCCTCAACCTGGAGAACAGGAGCTTCCCTGAGCATCTTCATTCCTTCTATTACATAGACCTTTTCTTCGCGGCGGGCCTTGCTCTTTTCCACAAGGGTCACAACCCTGCGAACCCGGTCGTTACTGGTGCTGGTAATCATTTTAATCTCTTCCTCTTGGTAATTTTTATGAGTAGAAATAGTATAGCACAAAAAACCGGGGCTGGTATAAAACCAGCCCCAGATTTAGCGAATTCATATCCCCCGGATATCAGTTCTTTACAACAAGCTTTCCACCACGCTTTGATACAACGTCGAAGATAACAGCTGCAAGAAGAACGACACCCTTTACAACCTTCTGCATGTTGGCATCTACGCCCATAAGTGACATACCTAGGTTGATAACACCCATAAGAACCGCACCGACAATAACCCCGGGAACTGTACCGATTCCACCGTAAGCAGATGCTCCACCGATGAAGCAGGAACCGATAGCGTCCATCTCATAGTTCTGGCCATAGGTTGGCTGAGCTGATGTAAGTCTTGCGATTGTGATCATTCCTGCCAGGGCTGCAAGGAATCCCATGTTTGTGTAAGCAAGGAAGTAAACCCTGTTTGTGTCGATACCTGAAAGCTTTGTAGCCTTCTCGTTACCACCTACTGCGTAGAAGTAACGTCCAACTGTTGTGTTGGAGGTGATGTAACCATAAACCAGGACTACAATAAGTACCCAGATAAGAACTGAAGGAATACCCTTGTGCTGAGCGAGTCTGAAAGCAAATGCCAGAAGTACTGCAGCAAGAACAATTGTCTTGATCGCAAATGTAACTACGTTCTCAAGCTCATAACCGGAGTTCTTTTTCTTTATACGTCCAGCAACCTGAATAATAACGTAGATTGAAGCACCAAGGATGCCTGCGAAAAGACATGTAAGGTTAAGGCTTGATCCACCGAAGAAATCCGGAATGTAACAGTTTGCTCCACCACCAAACAGGTCTACAAAGCTTGTCTTATCCTTGATGGAAACTGTAAGTCCCTGAAGTACTACGTTTGAAAGTCCTCTGAATACAAGCATTCCTGCCAGCGTTACAATGAAAGGAGGAATTCTAACAAACGCGATCCAGAATCCCTGGAAAGCACCGATCGCTGTACCGATGAGGATCATTATAAGAATTGAAAGTGGTACAGGAACACCAAGGTTAACCATCAAAGTGGCACCTACTGCACCAACAAAGCAGACAACTGATCCAACGGAAAGGTCGATGTTACCACCGGTTAAGATACACAGCAGCATACCTGTTGCAAGAACGAATACGTATGCGTTCTGTGAAATCAGGTTAGATACGTTCATTGGAAGCAGAATAGCTCCCCCTGTCATAAATGAAAAGAAAGCTATTACTATTACAAGAACAAACACCATCGTGTTCTTTTTCAAAAATCCTAATATTTGATCTTTACTCATGATTCTCCTCCTCGTTTACAGATGCCTGTAAGATATAACCCATTATCTTCTCCTGGGTTGCGTCTTTTGCATCAAGTTCACCAACCATTTTTCCTTCGTTCATAACATAGATTCTGTCGCACATACCCAGGATCTCAGGAAGCTCTGAAGAAATCATGATTACTGATTTTCCTTCTGCTACCAGCTGGTTGATGATACAGTATATCTCGTATTTGGCACCTACATCGATACCTCTTGTA
>JAEEGL011916366.1_pt1 | contig 10294 bp, 9 predicted proteins | sample 9134231 | NCBI WGS metagenome assembly JAEEGL01 (sample SAMN16246548, study PRJNA631951) | gut metagenome | biome: gut microbiome; feature: rumen; material: fiber-attached | host: Bos | place: Iran: Karaj | collected 2018-10
CTACGCACTCTTCCCTCAGGTTGCTACCGATTTCTTCAAGTATCGTGAAGCACAGCAGACCAAGGTAGATGCTGCAAAAGCAGATACCGAGAACAAGGCTTATCCCGTATAATCACATTTGAAACTATCTTTAAGCCGGTGTTGCCTTATTGACAACGCCGGCTATCTATTTAAGGGGGTATCAGTTTATGCTTGAAGAGATCAAAAAAAGATACGACCTTATGAGTAAGGGGCAGAAGCGTATCGCCGATTATATCAGCGATAATTATGAGCAGGCTGCCTTTATGACTGCAGCCAAACTAGGAGATGCCGCAAAAGTCAGTGAATCCACGGTCGTGCGTTTTGCCGTTATGATGGGATATCCGGGTTATACCGAGTTCCAGGAAGAAATGGCGGCACGTATCCGTGAAAAACTTGTCTCGCCCAAAAAGACGATGACAAATCATTACAGAGAAAATAAGAACGATCTGCTGCGCGGCGTATTGGTGGCCGATGCGCAGAATATCGTTGATACCATACACCGCGTTGATTCCGAAGCCTTTGAAAGGGCTGTGGATATCATAGAAACAGCAAGGAAGGTCTATATAGTAGGTATAAGGACCTGTGCACCGCTGGCATCCTATCTTGCGTATTATCTCAATATGATAAGAGATGATGTGATCAGTGTCACATCGCCGAATATCACCGAGTTGTACGAACAGCTTTACTGGATGAATTCCGAGGATGCACTTCTGGGCATCAGTTTTCCGAGATATTCCCTGCGTACGCTTAAGGCAATGGAATTCGGAAACGAGAGAAATGCGAGACTCATAACCATCAGTGACAGTGAGTATTCTCCGATGAACATGTATTCATCCTGTAATCTCTGGGCCAAGACAGATATGGTGACCGTGGCGGATTCCCTCCTTGCACCCATGAGCATAATCAATGCACTTACGGTGGCGCTGTTTATGAGGAATGAAGAGAAAGTAACTAAGAACTTAAAGGAAATGGAAAAGGTCTGGAATGATTTCCAGATATATGAGACGGACGATATGTCCAAGCCGGGCGAATGAGGATAGCTGTAGTGGGAGGCGGAGCCGCAGGCATGATGGCGGCGGCAGCGGCAGCCGGGAAAGGTGCCGAAGTAAGCCTCTATGAAAAAAACGAAAAACTCGGGAAGAAGCTTTTTATCACGGGGAAGGGCAGATGCAATCTGACCAACAGCTGTGATAATGCGGATTTTTTCTCCAATGTTATCAGCAACCCGAAGTTCCTGTACAGTTCGATCTATGGTTTTGATCAGGAGAGCGTCAGAGCCTTTTTTGAAGAGAACGGCTGTCTCCTGAAGGAAGAACGGGGAGGCAGGATATTTCCCGTGTCGGATCATTCCTCGGATGTGATAAAGACGCTGGAGAAGGTACTGGATCAAAGAAAAGTTAAGATTTTCCTGAATACGAGGATCAGCGCCTTAAGAAAGACCGGGGACGCTTTTATCATTTCGGCAGGCGGGAAGGAAGAAACATTCGACAGAGTGATCCTGGCTTGCGGAGGACCGGCCTATCCTTCAACCGGAGCGGATATGAAAGGCTATTCTCTTGCGGAGAACCTCGGACATACAAAGACAGGATTGTATCCGGCCCTGGTACCTATGGAAGTGGAAGAGGTCGAAGAATGCAGAGCCCTGATGGGACTTTCGCTTAAAAATGTTTCACTCACCATGAAGTGCGGGAAGAAGATATATGAAGGTTTCGGAGAAATGCTGTATACGCATTTCGGATTAAGCGGCCCGCTGGTACTGAGTGCTTCATCTGTTTACAGCGGAAGATATGAGAATAAGGATACAAGACTATACATAGATCTGAAACCGGCGCTGACCCGGGAACAGCTGGATAAAAGAGTGATCAGGGATTTTACCGAAAACAGCAATAAGCAGTTCAAGAACGTACTGCGTCTGCTGCTTCCGGGATCTATGGCGGAAGTATTTCCGAAAAGAGTGGGGATAGATGCGGACAGGTATGTAAGAGATATAACCAAAGCCGAAAGAGAACGGCTGGTAACGACGCTCAAGTCCCTTGAATACAGGGTTAAAGGTACAAGAGGCTTTGAAGAGTCCATAATAACTAAAGGCGGTATAAAGGTAAAGGAAATAGATCCCGCAACCATGGGATCAAAGCTTGTCAGAGGTCTGTATATAGCAGGCGAGATGCTTGACGTGGACGCACTGACAGGAGGATACAATCTGCAGATAGCCTGGGCAACCGGATATGCTGCAGGAACAGCTGCCGCGGAGGATACATGGGAATAATCGAAAATCCCGGAAGAGACGGACATCTGATATATTCGAAGAATACCAGAAGGCATGAATACGGCTACAGAGCCAGAGCAAGAAAACAGCGCATAAAGATATTACTGACTGTACTTGCGGCCGGCCTGCTGATCACTGCCGTTGTTTTTGGTGTACTTAAGATCAGGAAACTAATCCTTGCTGCAAAGGCCGAACCCGAAAAAGAAGTCATAGAGCTCGACGGCTTCAATGATCCCGATGCACCTTCGGCGGGAGAGATAATCGGAGAGTTCCCCGAGGAGCCGGAAGCTCCGGAGAAAATGGAAAAGCTTCCCTTCTTTGAGGGCTATGAGGTATATAAGGACGGAGATACCAAGGGTATCTACAGCGAAGAGATAATAAGCAATTACGCGATACTCATAGATCTGAAGACCGGTCACGTGGTAGCCGAGAGAAACGGCTTTTCAAAGATGTATCCCGCATCCATGACCAAGGTGCTGACTCTGTTGGTGGCGGCGGAACATCTGGATGATCTGAGCGCGACTTTTACCATGACCCAGGATATCGCGGATTTTGTATATACAAATGATTGTTCCCAGGTGGGCTATGCAGTGGGTGAGACCATGACGATGAAAGAGCTGCTTTACGGCCTGATAATGCCCTCGGGAGGAGACGCGGCACTGGCTCTTGCCAGATGTGTGGCAGGCAGTACAGATGCTTTTGTGGAAATGATGAATGACAAGGTGGCGGAACTTGGACTTCAGGATGTGGCGCATTTCACCAATCCCATAGGCATCTTTGATGAAGAGAATTACTGTACTCCCGCAGCCATGGCCATGATAATGAAGGCCGCTCTTGAGAACTCTGTCTGCAGGGAGGTGCTGGGACAGCATATCTATGTCACGGCGCCTACCGAGGAGCATCCGGACGGCATCACTTTAAGCAACCTTTTCTTAAGGCGTATAGAGGATAAGGAAACCGGCGGAGAAGTGCTCGGTGCCAAGACAGGATATGTTAATGAATCGGGAAACTGCGCGGTAAGCTATTCGATACAGAACAGTGATAACAGATATATCTGTGTGACAGGTGCTTCAAAGGGAGCATGGAGATGCATCTACGATCATTGTGACATCTATACGGGCTTTGCCGAATAACAAAGCGTTCTGCAAGCAGAACGCTTATTTATTATTCAAGGATATCTCTGGGACTTTCACCGGAAGCTTTAAAATCGGGAAGGGCAGGAACTGCCGGAGTGTAGGCCGCAGGCATGCGGTTTATGGGCATGGAATTCTGAAGTCTGCTGATGTTACCGCATACTTCATTAAGTCTGGCATCGATCCAGGAGAAATCTATTATCCCGCGGCTGAAACATTTATCTACCGCTTCGGCCTTCAGAATAAATTCTCTTTTGATCGGAGGAATGCGGACTGAACCACTGAGCCCGATATCGTCTGAATACCCTCCTGTAGAAAGTGTAAGTTTGAAATCATGTTTGCCCGAGGCTTTTACCCGGACATCCATTTTTCCGTTGTATTTGGCATAGGTCTGCTGCATCAGGTTGGAGATCTGGACCAGTTCGGCCAGTTCTTCAAGTTCATTGCAGAGTTTTTTCAGATCATCATCGGCATCCTGAAGGTTTCTGAATCTCATGGGGAAAAACAGCAGCTGCAATCTGCCGGCGAGTACGGTAAAAAAGCTCTGTCCGTTACCGGGCTGCGGATCGATCACGGGAAGATAAGCCTGCCTGAAAGACTGTATCTCGTCAATGGCAAGCTTTATATCTTCATAGCTGTTTCTGCTGTAGATCAGTTCGGTCTTCATGCTTCGGGACTCGATTCAAGTTTGCGCAGCAGAGTGACTGCATCAAAGAGGGGACGCTTTACCATATATTCGGCACCGACTCTGTTTATCATCTCTTCGATCATATCTTCGATATACTCATCGGTATATATGCCGTTAGGACGGAGATAATCTACCGAGGAGATACGGGAAGTGAGGCCGCTGTCAACAAGGCTTCGCTTTAATTTGACCACGATCTCGTCATAGTCTTCCGGTGATTCGTTTTCACGTATGAGTAAGAGTTTCATAACGGTACCTCCAATATCAGATCTACGTGTATGATCATAGTGTTATCCCGGCCGTGACATTATGTATCCGGCATCCGGACTGTGTGAGGCCGCCGGTGCTTAACGAACATGAGCACGCAGTGCGAAATGTGAGTTTAGCATCCGCTGCGAGTCCGAACCCAAGCGGGAGCGTGTCCGGTGACGGATACATATGTCATAGCCGGGTATGCAGAACTTTAACAATTATACAATATTGAGCGTATAAAAACAAGAAACCCCCTTGAAATATGGGAAAATCTGCGATAAGATGAAAAACGAAGTATTTGCAAAACGGGAGAAGAAAATGTCAGAAGTAGTAAAAAAAGCTTTGATGTATGCGGCGGCGCTCATGGCGGCGTTTGTTTTGTTTCCGATAAGTGTAAATGCAGCTCCGGAGCTGATGCCGGACGGACAGTATTTCGATGCTGAGTATTATGCCGAGCATAATCCGGATGTGAAAAAAGTATGCGGCACTTCGAAAGAGAGGCTTTACGCTCATTATATCGAATTCGGAAAAGATGAAGGAAGAGATCCTTTTGATCCCGAATTGCTGAATGATCCTGATTTCGCGGCTATGCCGGGTGTGGATCTGTCACCGATCGCTGCTGCTGATGCATTTACACTGAAGGGATATTTCAGCAGATCCGTATTTATCGGTGATTCCATAATGGCAGGTTATCACAATCACCTTGCTTATCTTAAGGATGCAAACTTAAGCGGTGCACAGTTCCTTGCAAAAGTAAGCTACAGTGCCGTGCATGCAAACAACGAGAACGACAGGCTGCACCCTGCATTCCTGGGAAAGAGCCAGCCGGTATGGGACAGCATATCAATGATGCCTGTTGACCGGGCTTTCATCATGTTCGGTACAAACGATCTTGTGAGCTTCTCACCCGAGCAGACCGTGGAAAGAGTGACCATGGTGGCGGATAAGATCAAGCTTAAGAATCCGGCTGTGGACATTAATATAATCAGCATGACACCGGTATATCCGGGGACAAATAAGGGCTTTCTTTCCAATCCGTTCATAGCCCAGTATAACCAGCTTATGTCCGTACGCTGTGCAGAGAGAGGCTGGGGCTTTGTCAATATCAATCAGGCAATGACGGATGCCAACGGGGATCTGCGTGTTGATTATTCTTCCGATAAATATGTGCATCTGACAAATAAGGCTTATTCCGAGGTATGGGACCTGGCACTTCAGAATTTTGCACTGAACCAGATAGGCGAGAGGGCAAGGGTTGAGGTAAGAGGACCGGAGCTTCAGTAAAGATGATATAAAGAGGCGTAGCCCCTCATCAGTCAGCCTTACGGCTGACAGCTGTCTCGCCTTCCGGCTCGGTCGTTGCTAAGCGCGTGCCACCGGCACGCAGCAACCCTCAAGGGAAGCCTTTTTTTTATGCCTATTTATAACTTGCAAAATACTATATCTTGTGGTAAAGTAGTGAAATGAATTTGTATAATTAAAATTTAATTTAGGGAGCAATATATATGGCACAGCTTTGGGGAGGAAGATTCACAAAGGAAACAGACAAGGATGTATATCTTTTCAACGCGTCTATTTCTTTTGATAAGAGATTATACAGACAAGATATAGAGGGATCCATAGCTCATGCGGTAATGCTTGAGAAACAGGGGATACTGACTACCGAAGAAAAGGATGCCATCGTAAAAGGACTGACTGAGATCAGGAGCAGCCTTGAGGACGGAAGCCTCAGCATAAGCGATGAGTACGAGGATATCCACAGCTTTGTGGAGAGCAGGCTGACAGCAATGATCGGGGATGCCGGAAAGAAACTGCACACCGGAAGGAGCAGAAACGATCAGGTAGCTCTCGATATGAAGATGTATGTTAAGGGCGAGATCATAGAACTGGACAGCATACTTACGGAGTTTCAGAAGATACTGCTCCACATTATGGAAGAAAACCTCGAGACCTATATGCCGGGCTTTACCCATCTGCAGAAGGCACAGCCCGTTACCCTGGCCCATCATATGGGGGCATATTTCGAAATGTTCAGAAGAGACAGGTCCAGGCTTCAGGACATATACGAACGTATGAATACCTGTCCTCTCGGAGCAGGCGCGCTGGCCGGTACCACCTATCCTTTAGACAGAGGATATACGGCATCATTGCTGGGATTCGAAGCACCGACGCTGAATTCAATGGATTCGGTTTCCGACAGGGATTACCTGATAGAACTGCTCAGCGCACTGTCAACGATAATGATGCATCTCTCGCGTTTTTCCGAGGAGATCATCATCTGGAATTCAAATGAATACGGCTTCGTTGAGATCGATGATGCATATTCCACAGGCTCATCGATAATGCCCCAGAAGAAGAATCCCGATATCGCCGAGCTGGTAAGAGGCAAGACCGGCCGCGTATACGGTGCGCTGATGGGAATGCTGACCACGATGAAGGGCCTGCCTCTGGCATACAACAAAGATATGCAGGAGGATAAGGAAGGTACCTTCAATGCAATAGATACCACCAGGGAATGCCTGATAATGTTCATGCAGATGATGGACAGCATGAAGTTCAGAAAAGAGGTTATGGAAAGATCCGCAACGAAAGGCTTTACCAATGCCACCGATGCAGCGGATTATCTGGTGAAGCGCGGAGTGCCTTTCAGGGATGCCCACGGTATCATCGGCAGACTGGTACTGGAATGCATTGAGAAGGGTAAGAGCATAGATGAAATGACACTTGAGGAGTTAAAGAATATATCCGAAGTGTTCGATGCTGATATATACGAAGCTGTATCCTTAAAAACCTGTGTGGAGAAAAGGCTTACGACCGGGGCACCCGGTATATCGGCGATGAAGAGTGTTATAGAAGAATATAAAAAGTATCTGAAGATATAAAGGGAGGAAAAGAAAATGGGAAAGTTAAAAGCAGGAGTACTCGGAGCAACGGGAATGGTAGGACAGAGATTTATCTCCATACTGGAGAACCATCCCTGGTTTGAAGTGACAAAGGTGGCAGCAAGCCCCAGGTCTGCAGGAAAGACCTATGAGGAAGCTGTGGGCGACAGATGGAAAATGGATACACCCATGCCCGAAGCCGTTAAAAAGCTGGTGGTTGCCAATGTCAATGAAGTAGCCGAGGTGGCAAAGGATGTGGATTTTGTCTTCTCCGCAGTTGATATGACGAAGGATGAGATAAGGGCCATCGAGGAAGAGTATGCAAAGACGGAGACTCCGGTAGTCTCAAATAACAGTGCACACCGCTGGACGCCGGACGTACCTATGGTGGTGCCCGAGATCAATCCCGAGCATATGCATGTCATCGAGTTCCAGAAAAAGAGACTGGGTACGGAGAGAGGCTTTATAGCTGTTAAGCCCAACTGCTCCATTCAGAGCTATGCGCCGGTCCTTACCGCATGGAAAGAATTCGAGCCTTACGAGGTAGTGGCTACAACTTATCAGGCTATAAGCGGTGCAGGCAAGACCTTTAAGGACTGGCCCGAGATGGTGGGAAATATCATTCCCTACATCGGAGGAGAAGAGGAGAAGAGCGAGAAGGAACCCTTACGTATCTGGGGTGAGATAAAGGACGGCGTGATCGTACCTGCCGTAAGCCCCGTGATCACCTGCCAGTGCATACGCGTGCCGGTACTCAACGGTCATACGGCAGCCGTATTTGTGAAGTTTAAGAAGAAGGCAACAAAGGAAGAGCTTATCGACAGGCTCGTTAAATTCTCAGGTGAGCCCCAGAAGCTTGAACTTCCCAGTGCTCCGAAGCAGTTCATACAGTATCTCGAAGAGGACAACCGTCCCCAGGTAGCTCTGGATGTTAACTACGAGAACGGTATGGGCATAAGTGTCGGCCGTCTCAGGGAAGATACTGTTTATGACTGGAAGTTCGTTGGACTTTCACATAATACCTTAAGAGGTGCTGCAGGCGGTGCCGTGCTCTGCGCGGAACTTCTTAAAGCATACGGATACATAAAGGAAAAATAAAGAAGAATGTTTGTCGGCAGAAAAAAGGAATGCAGATTCCTTGAAGACAACTTCAAAAAGGAAGGCAGCAATCTTCTGGTGCTTTACGGACATAAGGGGGTCGGCAAGACCAGCCTTGTGTTCCATTTTGCCAGAAAGATGGCCATGCATTATTATGCGGCGAGACCCTGTGCAGAGGATGAACAGATACTCTTATGGAACAGGGAGATCGCGGCTGCCGGCGCTCAGCTTAAATCTGATGCGGAATACGGAGGCAGCGGCTTTGACAGTATCTTCGGACGTATCTATGATATGACCGAAGACAATGACGGAAAGAAGCTTATCGTCATAGACGAATTCCAGAATATCATCAAGTATTCCGAAACCTTTATGGTGAGCCTCCTAAGATTCATCAAGGAATCACAGGGGCCCGTAATGGTGCTGCTGCTTTCATCATCCATCAGTTTTGTGGAAAATGATTTCGTTCCGAGGATAGGATCCCTGGCCCTTGGTATCAGCGGTTTCTTCAAGGTTCCCGAACTCGGCTTTGTTGATATAGTCAATTTCTTCTCGGGCAAGACTACAAAGGAATGCATGGAGATATACAGTATCTTAGGCGGACTGCCGCTGTACTGGAGCCATTTCGATAAGGAACTGTCCGTGAAGGACAATATCATCAAGAGAATACTGTCGCCTGACTGCTTCTTAAGAGATGAGGGCGGAAGACTGGTAAGTGCGGAACTCCGTGAACTCAATGTATACTGCACCATACTTTCATGTATGGCAGGCGGTGAGAATAAGCTTAACGATCTGCACCTGCATACCGGATATTCGAGAGCGAAGATAAGCGTATATATCAAGAACCTGATGGAAAGGGAACTTGTAGAGAAGGTATTTCCGTTTGACAACGCTTCTAACACCAATGCCAAAAAAGGACTGTACAGGATAACACTGCGTTTCCTGCAGTTCTATTTCAGGTTCATCTTCAGCAACCTTTCGGCGCTGGAATATATGAAGCCTGCGGAGTTTTACGATACTTACGTGGAACCCGGCATCGCTGCTTTCCACCAGGAGAACTTCAGAAAGGTTTGCTCGGAATACCTGGAGATACTCAACGAGAACGGCATGCTGCCCATAAAGGTCAGCAAGAGCGGCGAATGGGTAGGCAAGGAAGGCAGTATAGATATTGTCATGCAGGATGAGGAATGGGAGAGCCTGTTAGCGTTCTGCAGCTGGGACAAGGAAGAAGTGGATACGGATGATCTGGATTCATATCTCAAGATAATCGAGAATGCAAGACTTCATCCCGATTATGTATATCTGTTTGCGGCAGGGCAGTTTTCTGAAGGTCTTAAAAAGCTTGCCGAAGAAAACCGCAATGTCCGCCTGATCGATATAGACACGCTTTAGGTAGAATTATGGGAAAAGCTTTATATATTGCGGAAAAACCTTCCGTGGCTGCAGAGTTTGCCAAGGCCCTGAAGCTGAACATGAAAAAATACGACGGCTACCTTGAGTCGGAAGAAGCCATCGTCACATGGTGTGTCGGACATCTGGTAAGCATGAGTTATCCGGAAAGTTATTCGCCGGAACTGAAAAGATGGAGTTTTGCGACCATACCCTTCATACCGGAAAAGTATAAATACGAGGTGATACCTTCTACGAAAAAACAGTTTGGTATCGTCTCATCTCTTTTAAGGAGACCCGACGTTGATACGATCTATGTGTGCACCGTCTCGGGACGTGAAGGGGAATACATCTACCGCCTGGTTGAGCAGGAGAGCGGTATAAGCGGCAAGACCAGGAAGCGTGTATGGATAGACTCACAGACCGAGGAAGAGATACTGCGCGGAGTAAGGGAAGCGAAAGATCTCTCCGCCTATGATGATCTGGCAAATGCTGCGTATCTGCGCGCTCAGGAAGATTATCTGATGGGTATCAATTTTTCCAGAGCCCTTACGCTGAAATACGGAACCCA
>JAEEGL012837728.1_pt1 | contig 10294 bp, 5 predicted proteins | sample 9134231 | NCBI WGS metagenome assembly JAEEGL01 (sample SAMN16246548, study PRJNA631951) | gut metagenome | biome: gut microbiome; feature: rumen; material: fiber-attached | host: Bos | place: Iran: Karaj | collected 2018-10
ATTTGAATTAACTTCTAAATTAGTTGATTCTATTGAAAAATATTCTAATTCTTATAAATGGGAAATTGATACTTTAATTAAAATGGTTATTGTATCTGATAGTAAATTATATGATGATACACTTAGTAAAGTAATAAATATTATTATGTCTATTAGAGAACTTTTTATTTATAGTGTTCATAAATTATATATTTGTTTAAAGAATAATAAAGAAAATAAAGCTTTGAGTATAATTTCTTTTTATGTTATTGGAGAAAATGGAAGATTACTTATTGATAATAATGTTTTAAATTCTAAAAATGAAAATATTAAAGTTAGTGAAAATGAAGTTATTAATTTATTTAAAGAAATTGGAGAAATTAATGATAAAAAAGGTAATAATGATGTACTTGAATATTTATTAAATGCTTATGTAAAATTATCTTTAAAATTTCCAAGTGTTAGAAATATTATTGAAGAAGATATTTTAAAATATCAAAAGAGTTTTTATTGTGAAGTTCAACAAAGAGCAGTTGAATATAAAGTATTTGATAATATTCAAAAAGATGATTTAAAAAAAACTATTGTTAATTCAATTCCCACACCAAAAATTATAGATGAGAATATTAATAAAAAAAGAGAAATTATTAATGAGAATGATGAAGAAGAAAATAATAAAGATGATGATCCTAAAACTTCTATTAAAATAAGTTCTATTAATATTCAAGAATCTTCAAATCAAGTTAATGATATGTTTCAAGGAAATGAAAATAATAATGATAATAATAATAATAATCATAATATAAATGAAAATAAAAATTCAGGTGGATTAAATTTATTAGATTTAAATAATATATTTGGAAATAATACAGTATCAAATAATAATATAGAAAATAATAATCCATTAAATGTATTAGAAACTAATAATAATAATTTAAATAATAATCCAATTGATATATTAGGCTCTAATAATAATAAAAACAATCCAATTGATTTATTAGGAAATATAAATAATAATTCAAATAATCCTCTTGATTTAATAGGAAATGTTAATACAAATTCAAATAATAATAATGAAGTTAACCAAGATAATAAAACTGATAATTTATTTGATTTAATGGGAAATATGAATAATAATCCAAGTGAAACTATAAATAATAATCCATTTGAATTAAATATTCAATCAAATAATCCAATAATTCCTGAAAATATTGAAAAAATGCAAAATATAATTCAACAAAATCAACTAGATTTAAAAAAATGTTTTTCAAATGAAGATATATCTTTATATTATAAAATACTACCAACAAAAGAAAATCCATTATTTTATAATGGAGAAGTAATAGCTTCAAATAATTCATTAAATCCAATTGATAATATAAAAATAAATTTTTTAGTTTTAAAATTTATAACATTAAAAATTGGAGAAGTATCGGGAAGTCATTTAAATCCAAATCAATCTTTAGGTTTAAAAAAGACTTTTACTTTACAATCAAATGATCCTAATAAAAAAATAGTAATCAAAATAAAATTATCATATATAATTGATGGCAAAGAAAAAACTAACATGATAACATTAGATAATATTTAAATAAATAAATATTAAATATATATATAATTTCAAAAAAAAATTGTTTTAAATAAATAAATAAATTAATTCTATATATACAATAAAAAATAAATTACTTACTTTATGAATTTTCTAATCAAAGTAATTTACCTTATTAATACATAAATTATTGATTTACTCATTTAAAATTTTATCCAAACAAAATTTTATTGAGAAAAATATAAAAAAATTTGATTTTTATTTTTCAAAAATTATTATTATATTTTTAAATAACACTAAAATAAAATAATATATTATTAATATTACTTAATTTATAAAGATGAATTAACATTTGATTTGAAATCAACAGAAACACCAATTTGAGAAGAAGATTCATGTTCCATAGATTCTTCATCTTCACTATCATCTTTTCTTTTTGAATTTTCTTCTTCTTCTTCACTATTAAAAGATTTAATTGAATTTGAATTATTAGAATGATTATTATTATTACTTCTTTCTTTTGTTGTATAATATCTTTTCATATCATTTGCTAGATTTGCTTTATCTATTATATCAAATTCTGTTAAAATTTTCTTAGAACTTTTTGGAACTTGTGGTTTTAAATTTTCAGTTTTAATTTCTTCTTTTTTTTCTTCTTTAATTTCTTCTTCTTTCTTTTTTTCATATTCTTGTAAAAATTCTTTAAAATCTATATCACAATTTCCTAATTCTTCACTAAATATTATTATTGTGAAATATGTTATTTTATTAAATTTTTTTATTTTTAATGTTAATATTTCTAATTCTTTATTTTCCTTTTTAAAAATCTCATTTTTTATTTCATTGTCAAATAATAATTTTATGCATAATGAATTTGGATTATTACAATAATGTTTTTTAAGAAATATTTTCATATTTTTTTTATTTTCAAATTTATTATTTAAAAAATCTATTAATTCATCTTTAGAATTTATTATTAAATTTTTTTTATCTTTTGATTCTTTTTCTAAATAATTTCTATAAAAAGTTTCTATTAATTTAAATATAACAATATTTACTTTAAAAATATCAAATTTATTTTTTCCTTGTGTAATAGTAAATTGATATAAATCTTTCGTAGATTTAGTTAAATTTTTCATATTTTCCAAATATTGAATTGCAAATAAACAAGGATTATTTCTAATTTTATTTACAATAGTTATAATTTCTTTTTCATAATTTGGTATATCTAAATTTATTTCTGTTTCATTATAAAATTCTATAGAATTAGTATTTTTATCCCAACCTATTTTTTCATCAATTTCTTCAAAAGATTTAATTAATTTTCCGCCAATAATTTTCAAATTCAATTCTCCAATAGGAAAATCATTATTTAAAAAATTATAAATATTAGTTTTTAAAAATAAAGGTCCAGAACTTTTACTATGAATTTTTAAATTATTAATAATTACAAAAGGTTCACCATTAAAAATTCTTCCAATTAAAGCACCTTCATTAAAATAATGATTATTATAATTATCATTAATATAATTTTTATTATCATTTTCATTTATATTAGCTTTAATGATTCCACCACTTTCACATTCATTTTCATTATCAATTCTCCATTTTCCAGTGACATTAAAAATAATAGTTTTATTATTTTCAATCCAAATTGGATACATTACTTCATATTTATTTGCTTTTACAATTACAGAAATAATTAAATTATCATTATTTGATATTTCTTCACTTACTTTAAATAAATCATTAATTTTATTTGATTTATCATTATATTTTGTATTCATTGATATAAATGTTTCATCAAAAAATTCATCATTCATTTGATTTTCTTTTATTGAATTATTTTCATTTTCTTTGGTTAAAGTTGCTTCTTCTATAATTAAACTTTTTTGAGTATTTGTATTTATTAAATTTGTACTACTTTTATTTAAATGAATTGTAATTATATCTTTTTTTGTATTTGAATTATTTTCATCTAATATTTCTTCTATTTGAGATAAATGGTTTTCTGGAGTTTCATTACTATTTTCACTTTCTTCATTATCTTCTTTTTCTTCATTTTCTTCTTCATTATTTGAATTATTTTTTATATTTGATGTTTGAATTGTTGGAGTTTTATTTATTGAAGTTGGTGAACATCCCATTTTTTTAAATTTTATTTTATTTTTTTTATCTTTTATTTTAAAAAAATGAAAAATAAATATATATATTCATTGAATTAGTATAATATATAAAATATAAAAAAATAATAATAATGAAAATGATTATATTAAAAAATTATACAGTTAATAAATAAATAATATTTGTAAAAAATTGTTTTCAAATGAATATAATGGAAAAATCAAAAAAAGCAAATTTAATAAGAACAAAATTATTAATAAAAGCTTCTTCTGAGGTTGCAGAATTTATAAAATCAAAGATGTTAATTAATTCAATTTCACCAAAAATTTTATATGAAAAATATAATCATATAGAAATAAATATAAAAAATCCTTATGAATTTTCAACAGTAACAAGGAAAGAAAATCAGACACAATTTAATGATTCAAAATTAGGAAAAAATGAAAATAATAATGAATCTCCTTATATGGAAGTTTTTAGAAAAATAAATAAATTATTAATATCAGAAAAAAAGAATAAAACTTTTTTTGATAAACTGGATATAAAAGAAAATAATAAAAGTTCATATGATACATCAGATACAACATTTTCGAGTAATCTTGAAAAAAAAAATATTAAATTATTGAATGAAAATAATGAAGAAACTTTAATAAATAAAGCAATGAAATATTTAAGAGAAAAAGTAAGAGATTTAATATATAAAAGAAAAAAACCAAAAAAAAAACCTAATTCATTTTATCAAAATGTTCAATTTAAATCACAATTTGATTTAAGACTTTCATATAAAAAACATGAAAGTGTTCTTCCAGTATCATCTAAAAATATAAAAATATTTGAAGAAACTATTTTTGAAAGTAGTCCTATAATTTATAGTTCAGGTATTGAAGAAATAAATCATTCTGGTATAAGTTATTATAAAAATGATTGCTGTCAAAGTTCAAGAAATTTAAATAAAAATAAGAATTCTAAAATTTCTTTTAATTTATCTACTTATAATCATGAAAAAGATCGTAGTAAGTTTTTTCCTAAAAAGGAAAATCATAATAATAATACAAATAATATTAATCCATTTATAAGTGCAAGTATGAATTAGTTTAAACAATATATGTAAATTAATTTTTATTTTATTTGTGTATATTTTTAAAATATAATTACCTTTTAATTGATAAATATAAATTTTTAATCATAAAATAATATGATAGTTTAATATTGAAATATATTAATATTAACAATTAATAATTTAAATATCATTTGAGATAATTTAGATGTGATTTTATTAAATAATAATTAAATAAAACTTTATTATTATTAAATGATTTAAAAAAAATTTTATTTTTTTAATTAAAAAAAATTATTAATGATATCACAATATAAAGTATAAAATCAAAAATTAAAATTTAGGATGAAAAAACAAAAAAAGTACAAATAAAAAAATATGGAAACAATCATCTATTTTGTAATAAAAGAATAATATCAGGAGAAAAATATATTAATATATTTATATCCTTATTTTTAATATCAATTCCATATATAAGTTTTATTGGAATAAAAATAAAAGTAAAAATAAAAAAATATAAAAAAAACATTAAAAAAATAGTTACAAATAGATTATTCAAATCCAATATTTCCAATAATAATATCATCTTTAATATATTTATTTTCAAATTATAATTTATTTAAAGGAGGATTTTCTGATCCAGGAATAGTGGAACGTCAAAATAAAATAAATTTAAATGACTTTAATAAAAAGTATATTAAATGGATTATTAATGGTCATTTACAAGAATTGAAATTTTGTAAAACTTGTTGTGTCTTTAGATCACCAAGATGTAGTCATTGTGCAATTTGTGATAATTGTGTTATTAGATTTGATCATCATTGTTTTTGGTTAGGAAATTGTATTGGAAAAAGAAATTATAAATTCTTTTATTTTTTAATCTTATCTTTAGTTATAAATTGCTTTTTTCAAATTGGATTTTCTATTTATTTTATTTTATTTCAAATCAATAATAAAAAAAGTTTAAAAAGAAATAATTATATTGTTTATATTATATTTTCTGGAGTTATTTTGTATAATATTTTATTTTTAATTTTTTTTCTTTTGAAATTATTTTGCATTCATTCTTGGTTACTTGCTACTAATACAACTTTTAATGACTATTATAAACGAAAATTGTATAAATCTCGTAAATTAAATCCATTTAATTTATTTTTAGGATATCATTGTTGTAGATTATTATTTTATAAATCAAATAAATCTTATTTAAATTTAACTAATCAATTTCATTATAAATATAATTCAGATAAAAGTGATTATACTAGTCAAATAAATATTTTAATTTAAAATAATGATACACATATGTATATAAAGATAATAGTTTTTCATAATCAAATTTTAGAAAAAATCAAATTATATTGATAATATTACAAAATATAAATATTTAATAAATATATAATTAATAAAAAATAAAAAAAAATGAAGAAATAATTGATATATATTGAATAAAAAATTAAATTTTGGTAAACTTTAAAAGGGAAAATAACAATAATTTTTTGATTTTCTTTATAATAATTATTTAGTCAATTTAAAATGTTTTTTAGACATATTTATTTTTTCAATAAAATAAATAAAAATTTATATTTACTAATAATTAATATATATTATTTCTTTTTAAAAATTATTTTTAAATTAAATTTTTTTATTCAAATGAAAAAATCAAAAAAAATTAAAATCTTTAATAAAGTATTCAACTACAATAAAAAACAAACTAATACTTGAAAAATCCCAAATTATAAAAATATAAAAAATCATCATATTTCATTCATTATATTCAGCAAAAAAAATAATATATATATCATAAAAAATGTCAAGAACCAAATTTTTATGATGACTATAAATTATTAAAAATTTTAAAAATATATAAATTATTTAATAAGTTTTTATTATTTTTTTTTGATCTATTTATTAATTCTTATATTTATAATAATATAATATATAAATTATAAAAAAGAGATTTATTATGTTTAAAATTTATTCTTTTGATTTTTTTTCCTCTTTTTGAGCCTTTTTCTTAATTGTTGATGGTGCTGTTTTAATTGCATTACTTAAATTTAATAATACAGAAATATTTCTTAAAGAAGCTAAAACTTCTTTAGGTATAATAGAAAGCATATTTTTTGTTTTATAAATATCTTGATCTAATTTATAAATAAAAGGAATCACATAAACAATAAAAAATAAGGTAATTGCAATAATTAATATAATTACCAATGCAAGATATAAATTATATTTACTATTCCAATATTTCCAAATACTATCATAAAATTCTTCTAATAAACCATTAAAAAAAGGATTTAAATAAAATCTTCTCATTACAGATAATCTCAAAGTTTCTCCATAATTAAAAATTTGAAAAGGATCATTCAATACATAATCATCACTTGTATTTTTATTTTCTAATTTAGTACCATATAAAGTATTATTATATTGAAATCCATATTCATCTGCTTTTCTAAGCATTAAATCATATAAATTTTTTTGAACTCTTATTTTATGAACATAATATGAGATAAAAACATTAATACCATAATTAGAACTATTTCCAGTTAATGAAGAACAAGTATATCCATTTTCAATTAAATAATTATCATTTTCATTATTTGTAAATAAATCTCTTGTATAACTACATAAATTTCCTAAAATGATTCTTTGATATTTTTTTCTAAATGATTTAGGTAATTTTTTATTTGTAAATTTACTACTTTCTTCTTTTTGATATTCATATATATTTGTTAATTTGTGTTCAATTAAATTTTTATAACTTATATTTCCAGTATATTGATTTTTATCAAAACAATATTCTCTTAAATCATCAAATAAAGCATTATAAATAATTGATTTATATGAAGTAATATTAAACATTTCAACAAAATTTTGTACATTCGCAAGTGAATCATGAAATAATAAAGTAATAGTTAAATAATAACCAAAAGTAATTAAACAAATAAAAGTAATTTTAATAATAAAAGATAAATTTTGAAAAGTTTCTTTATTATTAGTTTTATTTTTTTTAACATTTGTTTTTCCTTTATTTACAATTTTTTTCTTTTCAGAACTTTCTTCTTCTTCTTCTCCACTAATTTGATCATCTTGAACAAGAGGATGTAAAACATTAGCATAACTTTCACATTTATCTAAAGCTTTTTTACAAACATTATCATCAATTTCAAAAAATACTTCAAGATATGAACTTTTTCTTTTTGTAATTTGATCAAATACAATTTTAATAGAAATTCCAGCACCAATTAAAATTATTAATATTAAAATTAATGTAATAAGATGTTTACTTTTAAAATCTTTTATTTTATCATATAATTCATTTATAAATGAATCTAAATTTAATGTTAATGTATTTATAATTGGATTATAATTATTTGTTGTATAAAAATATACATTTGGATTTGTTGGAATTATATCATTTAAACCTGTATTTTTTATTTGGAAAAGTGATGTTAACATTTGGGATAAAGCAGTTTTAAAAGTTAATTCTATTTCTTTTACACTTAAATCATCTTCTATTGTATTTACAAATACATCACCATTTAATAAAAAATTTCTTCTTCCTCTTGTCATTTCTAATGAAGTTCCTAAAATGTCTTGTTGAAAATTATATGCTTTTTCAAAAATATCTCCTAAAATTTCAGTAATATTTTCATACATATAATCTTTATTATATAAATAATTATTATACTTATTATTATTTAATAAAGTTAATTCTCTTATATAATACAAACCTTTTAAAATATTATCCAATAAATCATAATTATCTTTTATAAGAATCAAATTTTCTTTTGTAACTTTAGAATCATTTATAAAGAAAGATAATAAAATAGAAATAATTAAAATTAATCCAATATAAACACCTAAACTAATATATTTTAATTTAACAATTTCAGGTTGAAATTCTTCTTTTCTTAAAGCATATTCAATTTGTTTAACATGAACAGCATCACTTTCAGAAATTTCCTCTTCAGCATTATCATCATTATTTTCATCTACTTTTTTAACTTCTTCTGTTTTTTGAGGGAAAATATTAGGTAATTGTTCTTTTTTTTTATATTCAACTTGACTTTCTCTTCTAATTCTAGGAATATCGACTAATCTTTTTTTTTTAAAATCATAAATTGAAAATTTAATTTTACTCAAACTACTAACATGATAATACGCATATTCATAATTTGGATTATCTGTTATTGTATTTCTTTTAAATAATTTTGATGTTCTTTGTGTTGATAACCTTTTTGTTACATTTACTTTTTGGTCACTTGATTGTTTTAATAAATTTTTTTTTTCTGAATTATTATTACTACTTAAACTTTCTGCATTTGATGAATTATCATCATCTTCATATTCATCATATTCTTCTTCTTCATTTTCTTCTTCTTCTTCTTCTAATTCTATAAATTGTTTTCTAAACTTTTCAATTTTATCATTTGCAAATTCTTTTAATTTTAAATGCCAATTAACAGTTTTTTTTATTGGACGTGTATTATCTTTTTCTTTATTTTCTAAATCATCATATTCACTATAATGAGAAGAAAATTCTTCTTCTTGAATAATATTCATTTCTTTTGGATAAAAACCTAATTTTCTAGTATCTAAATCGAATTTTTTAGTAACTTCAGGTATGTAATTTGGATTAAAATCAATTTGACTTTGAGTATGAATTCTATTTAAACTAGTTGTAATTGGCATAATATTTTTATCATCAAAACCATCTAAATCATTATCTTCCATTTCAACAACTTCAAATCTAAAAACATAACCAACAGATTGATTTAATAAAGTAATTTCACTTACACTTAAATTAAAATAATCTTCTTTATATCTTTGACGACGAATTGGCATAAATTGCATATTTTCTCTACGAGAATTTCCCTTATTTGATAATTGTTTATTTGGTGGATTTTTATTTAACATTATTTTTCTTGAATAATTCATTAAACCTTTCATATTTAATTTATCTGCTGTTGAATCTAATCTAAAAAGTGCCTCATCTTCATCACTTAATAAAGTTTTCCAAATAATAACTTTAGGTTCGAAATATTTCTTTTTGAATATTTCATTTTTTGAAGCTTTACCATAATCAGGTCTGTCTTCATTATTATTTAAATCATTTATACTTTTTGTTATATCTGTATTTCCACTTGTGTTACTTTTAAAACCTAAAAATCCTATTGCATTTGGTGTATAATATTGTATTATAAAATTTAAATCTGTTAATACAAAACATACTTTTTGTTCAAAATTTATTATTGATGGTGTTCCTAATGTTGGATTTTTTGAATTGAAATCATTATAAAGTTCCTCATTTGTTATTCTAGCTGCAAAAAATATTTCACTTTGATCTTGTGTTGTTAATATAGTTACTTTCATTGCTAATGGTATAGCATGTTTTAATTTATTTTTCCCAAAAACTAATATTTCTTTATATGAAGCTTTTTGTGAATTTTTAATTCCATTTCTAAAATTTTGAGTTATTTGAGTTTTATATTTATTTAATTTATTCATTAAAACTAATTTATGTAATTCTTGATACATATCAGGCATAATATAATTAATATTTTTCCCTATTAAATCAG
>JAEEGL013117648.1_pt1 | contig 10294 bp, 8 predicted proteins | sample 9134231 | NCBI WGS metagenome assembly JAEEGL01 (sample SAMN16246548, study PRJNA631951) | gut metagenome | biome: gut microbiome; feature: rumen; material: fiber-attached | host: Bos | place: Iran: Karaj | collected 2018-10
GTGCAGATTCTGTCACCGGCTTTCAGATTGTTCAGCATCTCTTTGACCTGTTTGTCCTTTTTCCGCTGCGGACGGATCAGCATAAACCAGAAAACGACAAAGATCAGGATCATCGGGAGGAAGGTCACTGCCAGGGAGGCAATACTGCTGCCCGCAGTCGCCTCACCGCCGGCAGCTGCTGTGTCTGCTGCTGTTTCAGCTATGGCGGCGGAAATACCGAAAAGACTGTCAAACATGATAATAGAAACTCCTTTCAAGCTCAAATGCCATGATATTATATCAAACAATGATGACGGATACAAGACAAAGCATTGAAAAAACAAACACTGAAAAGCTAGTCCAGGCTTCTGGTTGCGATGATATCAGAGCCGGTCTGAAGCACATTAGGAAGGACGACCTGACCCATACGGACCGGAGCGGCGACCGTTAACCTGCCGAGCTCCGTCATCACAGCCTGTATCATTGATTTGGGAACAGGTGCAGATGTTTTGACGGAAAGCGGCGTCCGGCTTCCGGATATGGGAATCACCGCGGTAATCATCCGCTCGGGCAGGGTGCATTCCTGCCGGGCATAGGAAGCGCCGCGGGGACATGTGTTTCCGGATACGGAAACAAAATCACCGCAGTCAGACAGCGTAACGGTCATCCGGCATCCAACCGGACAATTGATACAGGTGATGGTCTGTTCCATATTATATCAGCTCCTTACGATTCGCACGGAAATAGTATCGGCAGGAAGATCGCGAAGATCATCCGGATTCAGCGTGAGAAGCGCCATTTCCCCCGGGGTAAAAATCATGGCTTTTTTACGGCAGAGCTCCCTGCCGCCGCATTCGGCCACCGCCACGCTGTTCCGATACACCGCCGCCGGACGGAACATCAGGGAAACAGGCTGCTCAGTCCCGATACTGATCTTCTGGGGAACAGTTCCGCGCACCCCTTCGCCGTCCTTTACAGTGATATAATTCGTTTCACGCTGTTCGGAGCGAACAAAAGCGGCAGCCGCCATACCTGCTTTGAAGCTTTCATCCGACACATAATCGACCAGGTCATGCACATGCAGTACGTTTCCGCAGGCGAAAATGCCCGGAACACTGGTACAGAAGGTTTCATCCACCACAGCACCGGAAGTGACAGGAGACATTTCAATGCCTGCTCCGGCGCTGAGTTCGTTTTCCGGGATCAGACCGCAGGAAAGCAGCAATGTATCACAGTCGAAATTGATCTCCGAGCCGGGAATCGGATTCCGGTTTTCATCAACCCGGGAAACGGTAACACCTTCCAGCCTTTCACGCCCTCGGATATCGGTGACTGTGTGACTGAGAAAAAGCGGAATATTGTAATCCTGCAGGCACTGAACGATATTGCGGTTCAGGCCGGAGGAATAGGGCATGATCTCAACGCAGGCGAGGACTTCGGCTCCCTGAAGCGTCATACGGCGGGCCATGATCAATCCGATATCGCCGGAACCGAGAATAACGACACGCCGCCCGGGCATGAATCCTTCCAGATTGACAAAACGCTGTGCTGTGCCGGCTGAATAGATTCCCGCGCACCTGGTTCCGGGCGTGCAGAGCGCTCCGCGCGGCCGTTCACGGCAGCCCATGGCAAGGATCACAGCTTTTGACCGGATAATCTGAAAACCTTTCGAGGATGAAACACATGAAACGCTCAGGTCCCGGGAAACAGACAATACCATGGTTGAACACTCGACAGGAATATGCAATTCATTTACACGGTCAATATCCCGCTGGGCGTATTCGGGACCGGTCAGCTCTTCCTTGAAACGATGAAGACCAAAACCGTTGTGGATACACTGGCGGAGAATGCCGCCCGGTTCGTTTTCCCGCTCCAGGACCAGAATGGAATCAATCCCGTTTTCCCGCGCTGCAATCGCAGCGGCAAGTCCGGCAGGACCGGCGCCGATTACAAGGACATCAACATGCCGTTCATTCATGATCCGATGCCTCCTTCAGAAAGGAATCAAGAGAACCTGCAAGGAGATAGCCGGCGCCGCCGTTTTTTGTGATTTCCTGAAGGGATTGTCCTGTTTCTTCAGCAATAATCGCAGCGACCCGGGGCAGACAGAAACCTCCCTGACAGCGCCCCATTCCCGCGCGTGTGCGCCTCTTCACGCCGTCAATGGAACGGGCGCCGACAGGACGCCGGATCGCAGCACGGATTTCAGCCTCTGTTACGGTTTCGCAGCGGCATATGATCTGACAGTAGGCAGAATCGGACTGCACTGCTGCGGCACGTTCTTCATCCGTCATATCGTGGAAAGGCCTGGCAGGAATCGGATAAGGAACGGTTTTTTCTTTCCGGGACAGTCCCATGAACCCGGCAATCATGACGGAAAGCTCGGAACCGATTGCAGGCGCAGAGGAAAGGCCGGGACTTTCAATACCGATCGCTTCAAAGTATCCGGGAACGCCGTCACAGGGGCCGATCACAAAGTCGTCAACAGTCAGATGAGCCCGAACGCCGCTGAAATTTGTAATGTTTGAACGCACAGAAAGAGCCGGCCAGGTCAGTACGGCCTTGCGGAGCACTTCTGAAAGACCGTCGGCTGTTGTTGCAGTATCAAGAGGATCGGGAATATCTTCTGCATTCGGACCGAGCAGGAGATTTCCGTGAACCGTAGGAGTAACCAGAACACCTTTTCCCAGGGCTGAAGGGCACTGAAAGACCGTGTGTTCAAAAGGAGGCTTAACAGCGCGGTCGAGCAGGTAATACTGTCCGCGACGATGAACGGTCTGAAGCTTCCTGTTAGATAGCTGATTATGAAGATCAGCGCCGGATGCGCCTGCACAGTTTACCAGCACTTTGCAGCAATATTCAGAGGAACCGGTTATCACAGAAAAAGAACCATCCGGAAGCCTGGAGACGGATGTCACTTCTTCATTGAAATAAAACGAAACGCCGTTCAGAGCCGCGTCGTCGGCAAGGGCAAAAGCCATCTCATAGGGACTGACAAGGGCTCCAGTCGGTACATAAAGGCCACAGACAACCTGAGGATTCAGAGACGGTTCCATCGCAAGCAGCGCATCACGGCCCAAAATCTCCAGGCCCTGTACACCGTTCGCTTCCCCCCGGGCTTTGAGTTTCTGAATCGTAGGCACATCGGCATCATCCAGCGCAATGACCAGGGCACCGTTCTGACGGAAAGGTACGCCGAGTTCAGCACAAAGGACGGGATACAGCGAAGCGCCCCGAACATTGTAGTACGCTTTTTGGGTCCCGGGTACGGCATCATATCCTGCGTGGACAAGACCGCTGTTCGCCTTTGTGGCCCCTTCCGCAATATCACTTCCCCGATCAAGAACGGTTACGGAAGCAGCGTAACGGGAAAGCTCTCTTGCGACCGCGCAGCCGGTAATCCCCGAGCCGATGATGAGAATATCGGATTCATGTTTCATATTGTCGCCTCCTGCAGCATTATACTACCAAAAAAAGGAGCAGACTGCAATGAACAAAAAGGGGGAGACGGAAAGATCCGGCAGGTCAAACGTCAGTTGCGAATAAACATATGGGATGGTATAATAATCCGAATAGACTAAGATGGGAGAAGTAGTATGATTACCACCATTTGTCTGAATCCCTGCTTTGATAAAACAGTCAGTGTAGACCGTCTTCAGCCCGGGCAGGTCAACAGGATCCGGGAAGCGCGTGTCGACCAGGGCGGAAAAGGAATCAATGTCGCTGTCGTCGCGAAACGGCTGGGTCTGGACGTACAATGTATCGGCCTGATGGGCGAGAACGGATCGGCTGACCTGACTGCCATAATGGACCGCGAGGGCCTGAAGCACAAATTCCTGACAGTACCGGGTCATGTACGCACGAACATGAAGGTATACAGCCTGGACGGACAGGGCGTTACGGAGCTGAACGAACCGGGAACACCTCTGACAGAGGAGGACCTGAAACGTTTTACGAAGCTTGCGGAGGAAGCAACTGCCGGCAGCGATATGGTCGTGTTGACCGGGAGTCTGCCGCCGGGATGTCCGGAAGGAACCTACAGGGATCTGCTCAAAGCCCTGGAAGGGAAAAAATGTATCCTTGATACCGAAGGAAAAGAGCTCGAGCTGGCTACCAAAGGAGCACATCCCTTCCTGATCAAACCCAATCTGCGTGAAATGGAAGCCACCCTCGGCATCGAGCTTCGTACGATGCGCGCGATCAGGGACGCTGCACTTCTGTTTATCAGGCTCGGCGTCCAGCATTCCGTTGTATCCATGGGCGCCATGGGCGCAATGTATATTTCAGCTGACAAAACCCTGTTTGCACCCGCACTTCGTGTGGAAACCAAATCCACTGTCGGTGCCGGGGACGCGATGATCGGAGGCATGCTGCTCGGATATGAAATAGAAAAAGACATGGCCAGGGCTTTCCGTTACGGCATTGCCGCCGGAGCCGCCAGCGTCATGACCGAGGGGACACAGCTGATTGTCCGGTCCGATTTTGACGCACTGCTTGACCAGGTCAGAGTACAGGAAGTGTAAGCGGGCCTATGCTTTTCAGACACAACAGGCCTGAGTATTCAGACGGCGTCATCGACCTGATTCCGATCCATATCGGCGCACCGAACCGGGAGCTCGGTTTCGGCCATGAACAAGTCTGGAAGATCACCCTGCATGACGAGCGGCAGGAAATCGGCCAGATCAGCTACCGGGACGGAGAAAGCCGATGCGTATACTATTATGGCCACATCGGATATCACATCGATCCGCCGTTTCGCGGGCAGCATTTTGCATATCGTGCCTGCAGGCTGATTGAACGGGAGATCCGCCTTTCCGGCAAGACATCCGTCGTGATCACCTGCGACCCGGACAATGAACCAAGCCGCCGGACCTGTACACGCCTCGGTTGCCTGTATGAACGGACGGCGGACGTTCCCGAAGATATTTACCGAAAATTTGAAATAAGCCGGAAAAAATGCCGGTATATCTGGCACATGGCGGCTGTGGACGAACAATGAAAGAAAACGTGAACGGAACGGAGATCTGTTACAGGATCGAAGGCGAAGGAGAAAACAAGGTACTGCTTCTGCATGGCTGGGGCTGCGATATGAAACTGATGCAGCCTGTTGCTGACGCGCTGAAAACCGACCACAGGACACTTATGGTTGACTTTCCCGGACACGGAGAAAGCGGCAGGCCGCCGGAACCATGGGGTGTTCCCGAATATGCTGCCTGCCTTCGGGAACTTCTGAACCATCTTTCCTTTATTCCGTGTTCCGTAGTTGCGCACAGTTTCGGCGCACGCGTCGCGGCATGGCTTGAAGCTGAAGAACCCGGAATGTTTGAACGGATTATTTTTACTGGCGGAGCCGGCATTCGTCCGAAACCGACGGAGGAAGCCAGGGAACGGGCTGCCCGTTATCAAAAACTCAAGGGTTACTGTGAGGCCGTAAAGAAAGTCCCGCTGCTGGGAAAAGCTGTTGAAGGATGGGAAGACAAGCTCCGGAAGAAATACGGAAGCCGTGATTACAACGCGCTGGACGCAGAGATGCGTCAAACCTTTGTCAAAGTTGTCAATCAGGACCTGACGGATCTGTACAGCCGCTTTCAGACGAGCACACTCCTCATATGGGGAGACGAGGATACTGAAACGCCTGTCTGGATGGCAAAAGAAATGGAAAAAAGAATCCCGGACGCGGGGCTGGTTATCCTTGAAGGAGGAACACATTTTGCATACCTGGAACAGATCGGCCGTTTCAATTTGATTGTGCGCCAGTTTCTGAAGGGGGATGAGTGACATGTTGCCGAGTTTGCTCCTCTGCATGTCGGTCGTCACCGGCTGCCTGCTTGCCGGAAAGATACTGCTGCACTATTTTCAGCTGGAAAGCTACCAGTTTCCCGGTTATTTCCGTACGCTGCGCAGGAATCTTCTCAAGGCGATGCTGCCGGGAATAAGTATGACGGTTCTTCTGACAGTAGCCTTTGTGCTGGGCGCTCTTTTCTCTCCCGCACAGATTGCAGAACAGGGAATCGGGCCGAGGGATTTCTTCGCAATCGCCTTCATGATCATCCTGCTGATCGCAGGCGGATTTATCCTGGGCAGGGTGCTGAGTGAAAAAAAAGCAAAAAAGGCCTTCGTATTTACACCGCGTGTGAAACGCCTGTACGCTGTGTCCTTTATCGTCATGACGGCGGTCCTGTATTTCATTGTCTGCCTGATCAATCAACTGATCGGTTTATCCGATATCTGGCTGGTCCTGTTTTTCCTTTTTCCGATGTTCCTGCCGCTGTGGATCGCACTGTGCGGACTTCTGGCCTGGCCGATTGAAAAGGCAATCAGTGAAATGTATTTCCGGGATGCCCAGCGGATCCTGCGGGAAAGGAAGGACCTGGTCAGAATCGGCATCACCGGCAGTTGGGGAAAAACCAGCGTAAAATTCATCCTCGGAACGATCCTGGAGGAAAAATACCATACGCTTGTTACGCCTGCCAGTTTTAATACGCCGATGGGCGTCACAAAAGTGATCCGTTCCAGACTGGAACCAGGCCACCGCGTATTTGTAGCCGAGATGGGTGCACGCCATGTGGGTGATATCAAAGAAATGTGCCGGCTTGTTCATCCGCAGATCGGTTTGCTGACATCCGTGGGGCCGCAGCATCTTGACACCTTTAAAACCGTGGAACGTGTTGCAAAAACCAAGTATGAACTGATTGAAGCGCTGCCGGAAGACGGAGAAGCCTTCTTTGCGGACGACGGGGATATCTGCAGGGCGCTGTATGAGAAAACGAAAATACGGAAACATCTGACCGGTCTGGATCCTGAAAAGGACGAGATCCGGGCTGAAGAAATCCGGTATTCTCCCGAGGGCAGTACCTTTCTGCTTTGCCGCGGCGAAGAGAAAACAGAATGCACGACCAGGTTGCTTGGAGAACTGAATATCAGGAATATTCTTCTCTGCGCTTCAGCCGCTCTTTCACTCGGTCTGAGCATGAAACAGATTACCCGCGGGATTTCAAAGATCAAACCTGTTGAGCACAGGCTGCAGCTGGTCCGGCACCCGGGCGGACTGAACGTGATTGATGACGCGTTCAACAGCAACATCCGGGGCGCAAAACAGGCATTCCAGGTGCTGAAACAATTTCCCCAAAAACGGATTGTTGTTACGCCGGGAATGGTGGAACTGGGCGGTCAGGAAGCGGAAATGAACCGGGAGTTCGGCGCTGCCATGGCAGACTGCTGCGATATTGCAGTGCTTGTCGGAAAGAAACGAAGCGAAGCGATATCCGCAGGATTAAAAGAACACGGATTTCCGCAAGAGATGATCCGGGTTGTCGGCTCGCTTGAGGAAGCGACACAGCTGATCAGGAAAATCACCGGAACAGGGGATACTGTATTGTTTGAAAACGACCTGCCGGACAACTATTCGGAAACATAACGGAGGGAAAAAGATGAAGAAGCAGATCGGCGTCATTTTCGGAAGCAGAAGCTGCGAGCGCGAAGTTGCCATTATCAGTGCTGTTCAGCTGATGAGGCATGCCGACAGGGAAAAGTATGATATTATTCCGGTTTATATCGATGAAACCGGGCACTGGTATACCGGAGAAAAACTGAAAGATATAGAATCTTTCAAACCTTTCAGACCTGAAAGCACAGGCATTACGCGCGTTTTTCCCGACCTCTCCTCCGGTTCCGGAGCGCTCCTTACCGTGCAGAAGGGAAGCGGCCTGTTTGCGAAGGAGAAGATTGAAATCGTCGCACGCATTGATATATATATCATCGTCATGCACGGACTGAACGGGGAGGACGGCACGCTGCAGGGACTGATGGAACTTGCTAACGTTCCGTATACTTCCACCGGCGTTGCGGGAAGTGCGGTCGGCATGGACAAGATCATGATGAAACAGATCTTCCGCGGGGCCGGTCTGCCGGTGCTGCCGGGTGTATGGTTCACACGGACGGAATTTGAGAACGGACGGGATACGGTCATCCGTAAAGTCGAAGCGGAAATCGGTTATCCCGTGTTTGTGAAACCAGCGAATCTGGGATCAAGCATCGGCGTAAGCCGCGCGGACGACGCTGAAACACTGGCCGAAAGCCTTGAACTTGCTTTTGAATACGACAGACGCGTGCTTGTGGAAAAAGGACTGGACAAACCGATTGAACTGAACTGCAGTGTGCTTGGATATGACGGCGAAGAAGAAGCATCGCCGATCGAAATGCCGATTAACAACGATGAATTCCTCGATTTTAAAGACAAATACCTTGCTTCAGGTGGCAACAAAGGAATGGCAAGTCTGCACCGCGTTCTGCCGGCTCCGATTGAAGACGGACTGAAGAACCATATTCAGGAGATGAGCAGGACGATTTTCCGGCTGCTGGACTGCAAGGGTGTTGTCCGGATCGATTATATGTTTGACAGGAAGAGTGAAAAGACCTATATCACGGAGATCAACACCATTCCCGGCAGTCTTGCATTCTATCTGTGGGAAAACGCAGGGATGCCGTACAGCAGCCTGATCGACAGGATGGTTTGCTGTGCCGTGAAAGCACACGAAGATAAGAACCGTGCCAATTACGCTTACACCAGTGATATCCTGAACGGCGTTTCCTTCGGCGCGAAGGGCGCAAAAGGAAGCAAAGGCTCTAAAGGAATCCTGTAAAAGGAAGGTCTGTCACTGTGAAATTAGAAACAATCCGTTCTCCCCGGGACCTGGACGGAATGAGCTATGAAGCGCTTGATGAGCTGGCAGGGGAGATCAGAAACGAACTGATTACCATTGTTTCTGAGAACGGCGGGCACCTTGCCTCCAATCTCGGCGCTGTGGAGCTTACGCTTGCCCTTCACAGGGTGTTTCATATGCCCGAAGATAAAATCATCTTTGACGTCGGTCACCAGAGTTATGTCCATAAGCTGATTACGGGCCGCTATGACCGTTTCAGGACGCTGAGATCCTACGGCGGGATCGCCGGGTTCCCGAAACGGAGCGAAAGTGAATACGACTGTTTTGAAACAGGACACGCAAGTACGGCGATTTCTGCTGCGCTCGGCATGGCGAGAGCAAGAGATTACCGGAAAGAAAAATACGAAGTCATTGCGGTTGTGGGCGACGGCGCACTGACCGGCGGCATGTGTTATGAAGCGCTGAACGATGCCGGGAACAGCCGGACGAAAATGATCGTTGTGCTGAACGACAACGAAATGAGTATTGCCCCGAATGTCGGCGCGCTGTCCAATTATCTGACAAACCTCCGGATCAGCGCAGGGTGGCAGAGCGCTAAGCGGAAAGTACGCCATCTCAACCGGGTTCCGCTGATCGGTAAACCGTTGTATCAAATGATCCACGGGACGAAACAGCTGCTGAGAAGCGTATTTGTCAGGGACAGTGAACTCGGCTTTTTTGAGGCGCTTGGCTTCAGCTACTTCGGTCCGATCAACGGCCATGATCTTGCCGGTATGGAAAATGCCTTCAGACAGGCACAGAAATATAAAGGTCCCTGTGTGATTCATGTTCTGACGAAAAAAGGGTACGGATACGATAAGGCGGAAGAACGTCCGGAAGCCTTTCACGGTACGCCGCCGTTCTATATTGAAACCGGGAACAGGATTGACAAACCGGATAAGCCTTCATGGGGACATATCATGGCAGATACGCTGTCAGAGATGTCCGCTGAGGACAAGCGTATAGTTGCGGTTACAGCGGCAATGAAACTGGGAACAGGACTGGACCATTTCGCGGAAGCTTATCCGGACCGGCTGATCGACGTTGGCATCGCTGAAGAACATGCAGCCACCATGGCTGCAGGTCTCGCTGCCGGCGGCATGCGTCCCTATGTTGCTGTATACGCCAGCTTTTTTCAGCGCTGCTATGATCAGATGGTTCATGACGTCTGTATGCAGCATCTGCCGGTTACTTTTCTTCTGGACCGCAGCGGCATAGGCGGTGAAGACGGCCAGACACATCACGGAGTATTTGATTTTTCCCTGACGCTGCCGATTCCCGGTCTTACGGTGCTTGCGCCGTGTTCATCGGATGAATTAAAAGAAATGATCCGATGGACAGCAAAACAGGACGGCCCCTGCGTAATCCGGTATCCAAAGTCCGTAAAGGAATTTGAAGCGGAGTCGGAATATCTCCCGTTCACGGCCGGGAAATGGCATCTGATAACAGATGAAAGCAAAATTATCCTGCTTGCCGCAGGCTCGATGGTATACCGTGCCCTGGAAGCCAGAAAGCTGCTCAGGGAAAAAGGTGTTTATGTTTCCGTGGTAAACTGTTCAACGGTGAAACCTCTGGATGAACAGTACCTTTCTTCCGTGCCGAAGGATGCGAAA
>JAEEGL013218944.1_pt1 | contig 10294 bp, 9 predicted proteins | sample 9134231 | NCBI WGS metagenome assembly JAEEGL01 (sample SAMN16246548, study PRJNA631951) | gut metagenome | biome: gut microbiome; feature: rumen; material: fiber-attached | host: Bos | place: Iran: Karaj | collected 2018-10
ATAGGCATGCTCCGCGCAAATAACCCGATATTTTAGTTAACAACTTAACCTGGCGTATCGACAACCTTGCACATCTATGCACAACACACGTTTATCATTTTATCACTATTTTTAAGGTAAAGCAAGAACTTTTTTATAAAATTTTACGATTTTTTTTACAATAAAAAAACAAGGCTTAAAACCTTGTTTTATCACTACTCTTCTATAGTTGTATCTACTGCTTCAACTTCACGAATTGATGTTATAATTGGACGTTTTCCTTCAGGTAAAATTGTATCTTCAGTTGTACCAAAATCTTCAATTATTTTATCAATAATGTCCATACCACTAACCACTTTACCAAATCCTGCATAATATCCATCTAAATTGGTACTATCTTCTTGCACAATAAAGAATTGACTAGATGCAGAATCAGGGTCTTCTCCTCTTGCCATAGATATTGTTCCACGTACATGACTTATGTTATTCTTAACCCCATTATATTCAAATTCACCTTTGACATTTTTACTTGATCCACCATAGCCATCACCATCAGGATCGCCACCTTGCATCATAAAGTCTTTAATAATTCTATGAAATGATAATCCATCATAGAAGCCACTATTAGCTAGTTCTAAGAAATTCTTAACAGTTTCTGGTGCTTGTTCTTTATCAAGTTCTAACATAATATCACCATAATCTTTAATAGTCATAACAGCAAGAACTTTAGATTCAGTAGTTTCTTCACTTTCACGTGCTGGGATAACAAAGCAAACTATAGCAGCTACTACTATAGCAACAATACCAATTATTGCAAATAATAGTCCTTTATCTTTCTTTGTTTCTTCTTTCTTTTCAACTTTTTTAATTTCTTTCTTAACTTCTTTTTTTACTTCAACCTTTTTTGTCTCTTTATTTGTTTTGTTTTTAGTATTTGTTTTCTTAACAACTTTCTTATTTGCCATCTTATCCTCCCTAAAATAAATTATATCATTAATCATTTTTCTAAAATAATTGTTTTACATAATTAAACACAAACTATTTAACAGTAACCATGCAAGATGCCACTTTACCATTATTGGTTCTAACAGTAATAGTTGCACGACCACTATTTCTTCCTGTTACAATACCATTAGCATCAACAGTAGCAACAAAGGTATTACTACTATCCCAAGATACATTTTGATTAGATGCATTACCTGGATTAATAGTTTTAATTAGTGATAGCGTTTCTCCCACATTAATAGTTTCACTAGTTTTATCTAAAGTAATACTATTTATTTCAACATTAGTTACATTAACAATAATCTTTTTAGTAATGTTATTATGTGTCTTAACAGTTATTTCAGCTTTACCTTTTGCTATACCAACTATTAGTCCATTATTGATAGTAGCTACATTATTATTACTACTAGACCATTTAAGTTCTTTATACGTTGCATTATTAGGAGTAACTTTTGTTTCTACTTCAAAACTAGATCCAACTGACAAATTAACTGTTGATGGTGATACGGTTAAACCTGTTGCATTAACAATCTTGCTACCACCTTTAACGTTAACATTTATTTTAGCAGAATAATCGCCATCTACAGTTGTAATAGTAACAGTTGCATTTCCTTCTTTAACACCAATAATATTATTATCATTTATAGTTACTATTTCATCATCAGAACTTGATATCATAACACCTTGATTAGTTGCATTATCTGGAGAAATAGTATAATTAAATTCTTTTCTTTCACCAACATTAATTTCCATATTTGTTGGCTCAACAGATATTTTTTCTACATTAATAATCTTATCTACTACTTCAACATTAACATATGCATCAAGTCCATTAACAGTAGATGCTACTATCTTTGTAGTTCCTTCACTTTTACCTACTACTAGTCCATCACTAGATACTGTTGCAACATCACTATTTAAACTTCTCCATGTAACACTCTTATTAGCGTTATCTGGAGAAATATTTACATTTATTTTTCTACTACCACCAATATTAATAGATATTAAACTAGGTGAAACACTTATAGATTTAGGGGTACTAACCGATTCGCCATCTTTTTTATTTTTATCATATACATTAACATCGACAGTAGTCTTTGTGCCTGTTATCTTGTCACTAATTGTAATGATTGCTTTACCAACTTTCATTCCTTCTACTTTGCCACTAATATCTACTTTAGCAACATTAGGATCACTTGATAAATAAGTAATACTATGAAGAGTTGCATTTCTTGGACTTAGTTTATATGTTATAGGATAACTTTCTCCTACATTAATATTAATATTTTTTGTATTTAATTCTATTTTATTAATTGTTACATCATTATCAGAAACTATAACATTACATTCAGCTTTTATATTACTATCACTCTTTAAGGTTGCAACAATTGTTGTAGTACCATTATTAACTGCTGTTATAAAACCACTACTTTCATTAACAGTAGCTACTTTAGGATTAGTACTTGTATATTTAATAATACCATTACGTACTTTTTGAGGTACTAAAGAAGCCGTTAATTGATAGGTATTCTTCCTTTTTAATCTTATTTCTGATTGTGATAAACTAATTAACTCTACTTTCTTTTCATATGGGTTTTCAATAACGTTATAGTTTACTAATGCAAACCAAATAACACCACCAAGTATTACAAGTAATACTAACCCTGTTAAAAATCTAATTATTTTTCTAATCATATTCACCTACTATACCTTAATTATATATAAATATCTATTTTTTTACAATAAAAAGAACCATTATATTAATGGTTCTACATGTATAATTATCTTCTCTATTCTATTAACATTATCCATTATTTCTTTTTCAAGATCTTCTGTTATTTCGTGACTATCACTAGTCTTCATATTACCATCTACATAGATTGTTATAACAATAACATATTTATAACCTACTGGTACGGAATAAAAATTACCTACTCTTTTTATATTTTTATTATTCTTAATTATCTTTAAAATTTTCTTTTTGCTTTCATTATCAATAGATGCATCCATTAAAACATCATAACTTTCAATAAAAAGCTTTATTCCTGTTATTAATATCCAAAGTCCAACTAAGATACCAACAATACCATCTACAAAAAAGATATTATATTTAGCAAAAAGAATGGCGATTAAAGTAAGAGTTGTAATAAAACAGTCATTACGATGATCTAACATATTAGATTTAATTAAAATATTCTCTTCTTTTTTATATTGATGACGACAATATATGAATAAACATAATTTAACAATGATTGTAATTACACATACAATTAATAAGTTATTACTAAAGACTAAATGTTCATTATTAACAATCGACATTACAGAATCATAAAGAAGTTTAAAGGCAATAACCATCATTGATATACTAATTATCATCGAAAAGATATATTCAGCTTTTCCATGACCAAATTCATGATCATCATCATTAGGATTACTACTTATTTTATTACCAATAAAAGTCATTAGAGATGCAAAGATATCAGAAAAGCTATTTAAACTATCTGCAATCATAGATTTAGAATTTGATATAACCCCTACTATTATCTTTATAATAAATAAAAATATATTACCAATAATACCAAATATACTTACTTTTTTAGCATTTTCATATCTCATTATTACCTCGAACTATATCATTATAACATAAAAAAAGAGTGCATAGCACTCTATTTTGTAAATGAATATCCCATAGCAGGAATAAAGATTGTCATTCCTTCTTCTACTTTTTTAATACCATTAACTTCTGCTAAATAATCAGCAAAATTTGGATCATCATAAACAAGTTCAGATATTTTCTTTAATGTATCACCTTTTTTAACTGTATAGTATCCATCAGTTTGATATTCAAAGGCATCTACTTCATTTATTTCATTAACACTTGGAACATTTAATTGTTTTGCATAATACATTCCACTATTTGGAATATTATTTAAGGCTGCAAGATAACCTGCATATCTGCTTGTTCCATAAGCTTTCTTACTAATTGTATATAAGTCTTGTAGGTAATTACCTTCACGAATATCTTTTAATACACTTTTTTTAGGTAATACAATAACTGTACCATTAGATATCTTTCTTGGATTTTCAATACCATTATAGATAGCTAATGCTTCCCAATAGTTTCCACTACCGTAATATTTACTAGCAAGAGCCCATAATGTATCGCCTTCATTAAATGTATATGTTCTTGGTCTTGCTTCTTGATTTGTATTAGTATTAGTATTTGTATTTGTATTAGTATTTGTATCACCTTCAAAAGTCCAATTTAAGGCATCCATATTTAAATATGCAAATGGTGGTATCATAATTACTTTACCATCTCTAACCTTCTTTGGATTTTTAATACCATTATAAGCAGCTAAACATTTCCAATACATGCCATCACCATAGAATTTATTAGCAAGTCCCCATAATGTATCGCCTTTACCAAACGTGTAATAAAGAATATTGCCATCTACCCATTTATCATCTTGACCACAGAATTCAAGTTCACGATAATCATCTGGTAAATAGATAACATCACCTGCTCTAATACTATTTGGATTACTAATACCATTTAAGTAAGCTATTTCATCATAGTAATCATTTCTTCCATAAAATTGTTGTGATATTCTCTTTAATGTATCACCAGGTTGAATAGTATAATTTTGAGCAAGTCCTGCAACAGGTGCTGCTAACATACTAGCAACTAGTACAACTCCTCCTATTTTTTTAAGTTTTTCACTATTAATAAAGTTCTTTTTCATATTTCCTCCTAGAAACAAGATTTATGCTAACACATAAATATATGTAATTCAATTGATAGACAATCTATTTTACGTTATAATTATATCATGAAATTGATTGTTAATAATAAAGAGTTTAATTTAGTAATTGCAAAGTCTTTCTTTAAGAAATTAAGTGGATTAATGTTTAAAAAAGAAATATCAGAAAACTTAGTTTTTATTCATTGTTCTAGTATTCATACTTTCTTTATGAGAAAGAATATTGATGTATTATTCTTTGATAAAAATAAAAAACTTATAGAGATTCATAAAGATGTTCATAAGAATAAAATATTAATATGTAAGAAAGCTTATTATACAGTTGAAATATTGAGTAATAAAATAAAATTAGATGGCACTATTAAATTAGTTTAGTGTCATCTTTTTTACGTAAATTAATTATTATTTGTTTTTAATAATAACTAATAATAATTATTGAATGCTATAATCATAATAGAGGTGATTAAATTGTTTTTTAAAGTTCCTAATACAATTAGGGAAGCAGGATGTATAAAAAGAGAAAGTCTAGGAAAAACATCCTTAACATTTTTATTAGTTTTAATGTTAGCTTCATTTGCGCAAAGTACATTTATGAGTATTGTACAAATTATAATATTAGCAGTACAAGGTAAATTAAAAGATATAGAACTTGTTCTAAAATCTTTAATTGGTACTACAGAGTTGAATGAACCAGCTCTTATTTTAATGCTATTTTCTACAGCACTAGCTATAGTGGTTACAATATATCACTGTGTTAGAATTGAAAAAAGACCTATTACATCAATGGGATTCAGAAAAGAAGGTATGATTAAGGAATATCTAAAAGGTTTCTTACTTGGCTTTATTCTAATATCTCTTGTTGTAGGAATAGAAGTACTAACCGGTTCATTAAAGATAACAGGATTTGGTAACTTATCAATTACATCAATTTTAATAATAATTGTCTTTTTGATAGGTTTCATTATACAAAGTGCTGAAGAAGAAATAATGTTAAGAGGTTATTTCTTAACAAGTTTGGGAGTTAATAATTCAATACCAATTGCAATAATTGTTTCATCATTTGGTTTTGGACTATTACATATCTTTAATGAAGGATTTGGTATTATATCACTTATTAATATATCTTTAATTGGGGTATTCTTAGCTCTATATTATATTCAAACAGATAATATATGGGGTGTTGCTGCTATTCATGGAATATGGAATTTTGCTCAAGGTAATATCTATGGTATCCAAGTAAGTGGTATGAATATAAGTAGATCAATCTTAACTTCTAAAGCAGTTGAAGGTAAAGAATTATTAAGTGGTGGTGCTTTTGGTGCGGAAGCAGGTATTGTATCTACTGTAATATACATATTATTTATTATAGGTTTACTAATATTTATGTATAAAAAAGGAACAATAATGAAAAAAGAAAGAATCAATGGTTAATTGATTCTTTTTATTTTATATTTTCTTTATTACTTATTATTTCAAAGTATGCAAGTCTATTACCTGCCCCATTAATATAATGACTATTAATTAGTTCACCTATTTCTTCTAAAGTAAATAAATCATAATTAATATATTCACTATCATCAAGAATTTGATTAGATGTTTTAGCACTATTATTAGCAACTACAATATTAATAGTAGATCCATCAATACCAAGAGATGATCGATAACTGTCCAAGAGATACATATCATCTGATTCATAACCAGTCTCTTCTAATAGTTCTCTTTTAGCAGCAGTTATAACATCTTCTCCTTCTTCTACATATCCAGCAGGAAATTCTACTGATACAATGCCATTAATTCTATTTTGAACAACTAGTAAGTATTTATTATCTTGTGTTTTTGATACGATGATAACTGCTTGTTTACCATTATTCTTTGTTATTCTTTCTCGTTGAATAATAGTTCCATTAGGTAATTTATAATCCTCTTCTAAAAGGGTTATAAATTTGCCTTTATATAATTCTTTAACATTTATTTGTTCTGCTTTAGTATCATGAATCATACTTTTAATTTTATTTTCTAAATCATTATTCATATTAACCTCTATAATTTCATTTTCTTAGTTTTAACTAACATATCATAGTATTCATAATTATTTGTAATTGTTGTTACATCAATATCACGATTAAAGAATTTATCTAATGGATATTCAATTGGTTTAGCAGTTGCGGGAATCTTTGTCCATCCACCATTATATATTAGATATGTTCCTGTAGATAATTTAACTATCCCTCTTGCTTCACTAGGAAAGAAATCTCTTCTTGGTGTAACTAAACCTTTGTTTTTAGGAATAATACCATCTAAAAATTCTGGTACTGCTCCATTATGATAATGTGCAGCAATAATAAGATTATAATCTTTTAATAATTCTTGATTTATTTCTTCTTGTATAGGTTCAGGTGAATGTGTTAAAAAGATTTTGAATTTATCATCAGGTAAATTCTTAACAAGAGAATCAATTTTTGATAAATCATTATAGAAAGTTTCTTCGTTTTCTCTACTACTCTTATCTTTATAGTAAGCATCACCTTTTTGCATATAACCACCAATAAATAGATTTTCATCACAAAAAGATTTATCATTCAATAAATAAGTATTTGGTAATTTATCAAAATCATACCATATAGGAGATATTGATGTAATATTATTCTCTTTATCATAATGATAATCATGATTACCAATAATAATAAAAGTTTTAGCCATATTATTACAATTCTTAATTAATACTTCAAGTTCTAGTAATCTCTTATCATATGTTAATTCATTTTCGGAATCTATTGTATCACCTAATATAAAGATATAATTAGGTTTATTTTCTTCAATTACTTTTAGTATTTTATCAACACTCTCTAAAGTTACATTCTTAGATAAATGAATATCACCTATACTCAATAATTTTATATCATTTTTAACGTGTTCACTATAAAAAGTAGATTCACGTACTTTTACATAATCTGATGGATAGCTCATAAGTCCTCCAAAGAAATATTTTATTATATATGAATAATTATGTCAAAAAACTACATCATTTGATGTAGTTAATATTAGTTTTCTTCTGTATAAAATCCTTTTGTTCCCTTAAGATTTTTAGATGTTGTTTTTATCTTTTTCTTTTTAGGAGCAAATAACTGATACATAAGAATAATAAAAATTACAATTATAATCAAAATTAATAAATAGAATAGTAAATTACTTTCAGTAACTTCAATAATATACTCCATCTCACTTGTTGAATTCATATATGTTGCTTTAATAGTTACTTTAAATGTTCCAACTTCCGTAGGAGTTCCAGATATTATATTATCTTTTAAAGTAAGACCATTAGGTAATCTTCCTTCTTTAATTGATAAAGTAGCTGGATAATTAGTTTTTATTTCTTCTTTATACTCTTTATTAATCTTTGCATTTGTTAATTGTGTCGTTGTAAATTCAATGTTATATTTAACTGATAAGAAATATTTTCTTTCTGATTCTGAATCATTGTATTTTGCTAATAAGTTAATCTCATATATACCACTAGTATTATCTTTAGGTATTCCTTTAATAGCATTACCTGATATATACATTCCATTAGGAAGTTTAGAATCAATAATACTTATTGTACTATTTGGATTGGTTTCTATAGGTACATTGTATTCTTTACCAATATAAGCTACTGGCAATTCATTTGTTTTAAATACTATTTGAAGTGATGATACTTTAATGGTTAAAGAGGCTTTTGTTTTACCTACTGATACTGTTATTTCACAAGTGCCAGGATTTATTCCTTTAACAAGTTCATCTTCAATAGTACAAATATTTTCATTATTACTTTTATATTTAATTTTATAATTATTTCTATCAATTTCTACTTTAGGTACTATTTTATAAGTATTACCTTTAACTAAATATACTTTTGTTTTAGATAATTCGATACTTTTTGCATCTACTTCTGGACTAATTTCATATGTTTGTGATTTATTTACATTATCACTATTATCTGCTATTTCATAATAGAATGAATAATTATGTCCTGATGTTAAACCTGTTACTTCATATGTACTTTCTTTTGATGAATTAACTAATTTAGAGTCTACATAATAACGATACTCTTTAATACCATTATCATCTTTAGCACCAGATATATTTATTACTACACTACTTTCTTTACTTTCAAAAGATACTTCTCCTAAAGTCGGTTTTTCTTTATCTACAACTATTTTAGTTAAATTAACTTCTTTACTAGTTACATTGCCACCAACATCTTTAACATAGACATAGTACGTTCCGTTATTTTCCACTTCTGCTTCGATATTTAAATTTTGTGTTTTATCTACTTTCTTCCAATCAGTAGTTGGTGTTTTTTTCGATTTAGATATTTGATATGCTACAATACCACTATTTTCTGGTTCTAATAAATCATTTTTTTCTGATAAATCATAATGTTTATTATCACTCGCTGATATCTTTATTTTATTAGTTCCAGATATTTCGGTAACACTATTTATTTTTGGTGCATAGTCATCAAGTCTATCATGAAAATCATATGATGCTGTTACTGTATTATAATTTAGTTTAGATAATGCTGATTCTTTTAGACGATATCCTTTATCAGGTAATCTTGATATTACTTTAGTATGAACAGAACTTGAAGCTTCAACAACATTCCAAGTATAATTAGATGAATCATTAGCATTGTCTAAATATACAGCAATATGATTTTCGAAATGAATAAGATCCCCTCTTTTAAGTTCACTTACTTTTATCGTTTCATAATCATCAGGATAAGATACTTTACCACCTGATGCATGATATACCATTAGTTTAACAAATGTTTCACAAAAGACAGCGAATTTATTTTGAAAACTTCCATTAATACCCGCTTCACTTTTTTTAGATGCATAAATATATCCACTTTTTGTTTTAATACCTTTTTTAGCACTCTTTAACCATTCATTCAAAGTTGATGATTTGTTAACAGGATTAGATGGACTTCCACCCCATTTAAAACTATATACAAATTCATTACTATAATTAGTAGCTGCATCAGTACTAGTTTCTGCTAAGGCTTTATTCCATTCTTCTCTAGTGACAGCAGCTAAAACATTAATTGGTAATAAAATAATAATCAATAATAATAGTAATATCTTTTTCATTAGTATCACCTATTGTAATTATAATATAAGAAAAGAACTAAATCAATTGACTTAGTTCTTTTTATTTTAATATTGAATATCCCAATACACCATATGTTTAGCAGGACGTCCACAGCAAATACAAGTATCGCCTATCCATTCCTCATCTTCAATAATACAACGTGATTTACATCCTTTAATTTCTTTTATTTTTTCTTCGCAAGCAGCGTCTCCACACCACATTGCTTTTGTAAATCCTGGATGATTTTCCATAATATCACGTAATTCATCCATCGTAGTTGCTGTAAATGTAAGCTCATCTCTTCTTCTTAATGCTCTATCATACATATCTTTTTGAATCTTCTCTAACAGTTCAGATACTACACTAACAATATCTTCATCTTTAGATACATATATTTTTTCACTTGTATCACG
>JAEEGL013287738.1_pt1 | contig 10294 bp, 1 predicted proteins | sample 9134231 | NCBI WGS metagenome assembly JAEEGL01 (sample SAMN16246548, study PRJNA631951) | gut metagenome | biome: gut microbiome; feature: rumen; material: fiber-attached | host: Bos | place: Iran: Karaj | collected 2018-10
CTTGGTAAACCCACCCCTATTTTAGATACCCAGATTGCCTCCATTGCCCTTGCAAATAATCTTATTCTTGTTACCCAAAATACCAGAGATTTTGAAATTTTTTGCGAAAAGTTTAACCTTATGATGGAAAACTGGGGGAAATAAAAAAAAAGACGGTTCCAATTTAAGAACCGTCTTTAATTTTTATAAACAGCTGCTTTTATTTACGACTTTTTCGTAAATACCAGGCACCGGCGGCAGCACTGAGCAATGCAAGCATTACAACTATAAGTGCAGTCTTTGATGTAGATTTTTCTGGCTGAGCAACTGATATAATATCTTCTGTAGTTCCAGACAATGCAGCCTGTGGCTCTACAACTGAATCTATTGATGTTACAGACGAAACTGATGTAACTGCTTCTGGAGCTGATGTTGCAGCTTCAATTGGTGCAACATCCGGAAGAACTTCCTGTACCTGTGTTGCAACTTTTTCTAAGACAGCTTTATCAGAAGCCTTAGTCTTTGCACTGACCTTTGCCTTAGACTTTTTCTTAGAAGTCTGTTTTGGCAAAGCCTCAGTTACAGGCTCGATCTTTGGTAACGTTACAATTTCCTGTACCTCAACCGGAGCCGCAAAGTTACTGTAGCTTCCAATTCTTGCAATAGAAGAACCCGAACGTCGCTGTGTAGTTTCTACAGTGTTTGAAGAACCACCGGCAACGAGTCCCTGGAGCATGGCGAGGCCGGACATGCGAATACTTCCGTTTGCACCGTTACCACCATTACCACCATCTGTTCCGTAATTTGCATCTGGTATTAAAACTAAGGTTTTTAAAACAGAAGATTCATTTCCAAACTGATCCTTTGCACTAATCTGATAAGTTGTCTGTGCATTCAGAGAATTTACTGGTATTTTTGAAGAAGCCGGTAACTCTGTTGCTGAATAATAGAATTTATCAATACCGGCAATTCCTACATCATGAACAGAAGAAGTTACAAGCACAATATCATTAACTGCTGATGGATTATAGGTTATAGTATCTGTGTTTGTTCCAGAATCAGAACTGATTAAATACTTTGTATTATCAGCTAGATTACCTGCAGAGTCTTTAAGATCATAAACTATTGTTCCTTCTGGTCCAGCATAATCAGAAGCCCACCAGGTTTCATTCCAGGTACTTGCAGTTGCAGGATTTGTAAGAGCGTAAACACTTATATTTCCAAGCTGGTTTTTATACCAGATAAAGATAAAGGTATGTCTCCATTCAACCTTTGAAGTATTAATTGTAATACCCTCAATCTTACCGCTTGAAACATCTGCAACTTCTGTCCAGTCCGAATTACCAGGAGCAGAAACTACTGCATTTTCATCAGTATCATAAGTCATGTAAGTAATTGCATAGAATAATTTTGCAGAAGGCATTGAACTATTGTCTACCGGTAAAGTAAAGGTTGGATTTGCACTTGTAAAATTAGTTATATGATATCCGCTTGGACTTTCCTTTTGAGTTTTAGGTTTACCACCATCATAAACCCAGATTGTCACCTCGCCTTCTGATTGAGTTTGTGATGAACCACTCGTCATTGCAAAATTATCTCCACCTTTCTTAAAGCCCTTGATCCAGTTAGAATCATCGGTTGCAGAATATGTTCCAGGATATACCGGTGTTTTGGCAAGTCCCGAATATGGAAGATGAGTTGCAAGATAATCGGTCGGCAGCTGAGGTCCGGATGTGTATGCCTTGAACTTAAATTTCTTTATTGAAGTAGAGTTTCCTAACTTATCCTTTATGATAATCTCATATTCTGTATTATTAAGACTGTCTGACAACGGAATATACGCATTTGAATCATTTTCAATCTTAGTTTCTGTATTTCCTGTTTTGTAATACAGATAATCAGAACTATCTATTCCTGCACCGGAATCTGTAACACTTGCTACAGAAAATGAAAGTCTGTCAACCTTAGCCGGATTATACTTTATAGTTGTAACCGGTGGAGTTGAAGTATCATCTGATTTAATATAATCAGAGTTTTCTGCTGCGGCTGTTCCATTAAGTTTTAGCTGATAAGAGCTTACGGTTCCTGATGGTCCGGTTTTATCTCTATACAGTTTAATGTCTATTTGAGTAGTATTTCCAATTCTGTCTGTTGCAAGGAAGTTATAAGTTTTTTCTGTACTGTCCGGAATATTAAAGTTGTCATCTTTAAAGGTTTTGTTTTGATCAATCTTAGTTGTTATATCAGTCCAATTCTGAGCAGTTGATTCCTTATATTTAAAGCTTACAATATCTGAATGTGTATATTTGAATGTAATTACAGGATAATTTCTTGGAAGATAATATATATCTCCATTTTTAACTGCATCATAAATATTTTGACCATCTTTGGATTTTGCTTTTACATAATTCAGAGTAAAGTCTGGAGGAGTTTCATCAAAAATCCAGCTGTTATTACTTGCAGGTCCTTTAATTGAAATTTCATTAGAATCTACATAGTAACCTTCATAATCTGCAAAAAGCTTGAGTTTTAATGTATTTCCAGAACCTGTCAATGCAGAGTATACCGTATCATCCAGTGTAATTACAGTACTTCCATTTTTAACAAGATTATATTCTTTATATTCACCAGTTCCTGTGCCATAAATTATATAACACCTTGTAGCATTATTTTTTGTCGGTATGGTAAGTTCAGATGAAGAATTGAAGTAATTGACATTTTGTCCAGAAACAGAACAAGAAACAACACCTGTATAAGTAATACTTCCATTAAGCGCCGGTGTTGCTGGGTTTTCAAATCTAATACATATTGGTGTAGTACATATAAGACCTGCACAGTTTACCGGATAGAAATAAGTAGGATTTGCAAATGTTTCACTCCAGGTTTTAGTGTCATCTGTCTTACTGAATACATATTCATTATCTGTAATAACTATTATATCAGCATCATTAACAGCATAAAAATCTTTAAACTCTGTCTCTGCCAGAGGAGCATTTTTTATAACCCAACCAAGCAAAGGCTGACTTGCAGAATTATTAATTAATAATTCTACACTTACCGTATTATTTGTACCTTTTGAATTAACGGTATGAGTTATTATTCCATTTGCATATGATGAAATAACTTTATTAAGTAAAGTACCGCTTTCCCCTACTTTTTTGTTATTCTTATCTCTTATAACTGCAGTATCTGCCGGTGTATCTGTATCAAGAGAAGGTGTATCAGTCAATCGTTTCCAGCTGGTACTTCCGTTGTTATTAAGAACTGCCTCTGTTGTATTTGATACAAAGTCTTTCAAAGTAGGAGTATAAAGTTTTCCATCAGAGTCTGGAGATTCTGTTCCTATGGATTTTGTTTTTCCTGTAATTGTAGTTTGTCTTTGAGAATATGTATAGGAATTTGTTCCATCTTCTTTTACACCTGATTTAAGGTCAATAACGCTGTACGTTACAGAAGAACCGGAACTGTAATAGTTTGTATTATTAACACTGTTTACTTTTGTTGTATCTGTTATAACAGCCTCTGGAGGTGTATCATCAAAAAGCCATTTTGAAACAGATGTACTATATATAACCTGTTCTTTTCTGTAGTTTCCTACAGTATCTTCAATAATACACCACAATTCATAAGGTGTAGTTGTATCTGGCCGAGGGAATGCAATACCAGTTATATCAAAAGCTGTACTATCCTCAGATTCCGGTGCTTCTTTGTTACCCTTCCATTCAGATAAAGCAAGTACATTTTCTTTCAGGGAGCTGTCATCATTTTCATAAAATTTATCTTGAGTTGGTTCACCAGAACCTGTCCATGCCATAAGACGACCGCGCATTGTATAACGGCCATCTATTATATCCTGAGCAGTTGACACTCCATAATCACTAAAGCGGCAGGAATCACTACATGTATTAATAGCAACAGTTCCTGTCGAATTTTTATAGTAACTTATATTACCATCAGAATAACTGTACAGTGGATCTGGATTAGTTTTAGTAACAGTTCCTGAATAATTTGTTGTAATACCAACAGCATCATCAACTATCCAGCCGACAGATTCTTTATCGCTGGTTATTTCGGCAGGTTTTATATATCTGTATGTTTTATTTCCACAGCCATCTTTTAAGAAAAGTGTAAGTGGTGGACAGCTTCTGTCTGTCGGCAGTTCAATAACAATGTCGCCGGCATCATCAATATAACTGTAAAGGTCTCCGTTGTTTAAATTTTTCTGTCCATCAGCATTTTTTTCATATTTATGCCATACAAAATCATAAGTTTCTTCGGGTTCAAAATATCTTTCAGCTGCTTCAGGTGCCGGGTATGTTCTATATTGATGTGTTACAGAATAATATTCTATTGGAGAAGTTGTTGTTGTGGCATCTTTATATTCATAAGAACTAAGTTCACTAGATGGATGAGTACCATTAAGCAGGGTATCTGCAGAAGTAATTGCTTTTACATCAGCACCTCTGTTTCCAAGCTTTATTTTAATTATATAAGGATTTGCAGTCTTTTTAATAATATAATGATATGAAGTTAATTTATAAATTGTAGTACCTCTGTGTGAATTATAATAATTATAATTTGCAGAATGTATTTCTGAACCTGTATTTTCGTTCCTGAATACTTTAGAACTGTCATCCGGTGTAACGAGAGTCATGTAATTAGAAATTGATGTAACAGAAGGAGCAAAACCGGTATCAGATACTACATGCACTTTAAGGTCAGAGGTTTTATTACCCGCTTTATCATAGGCATATACAATCCAGACTCCGGTATTGGTTACACCATGTTGTAAAGTTTTATGATTTTCATATGATGTATTATTTTCAATATCCGGATGCCATATTGTTCCCAGGAAATTATTTTCACTTTCATTAATATCAAAACCTATGCATACATCATTTTGTCTATAGAAATAAATGTCTGTATTATTGTTACCAAAAGTAACACCATATATCTTTTTACCAGACTTTGGATGAGGCCAAATACCCAGTGATTTATCTTCACTTTCATAGGCAGCATAAAGACCTTTTCCATTCCATGTTGGTGCTACAGTATCAAGAGTAATGGTTTGTTCTTCACTTATTTGCTGAACACCACCAAAGCTTGTTGCCTTTATTTTAATTGATTTATCTCCGTCTGAACCTGTCAATTTAAGGTTTTTAATATCAAGACCAATAGATTGATTAGAAGAGGCAACAGCCAGATACATTGGAATACTGTTATCTGTATCGCCATTATTGAAATAAATTGTCTTTTTATCATTTGATAAATCAAATTTATATTTTACATTAGAATTAGAAGAATCGCTTATTTCTGTAGAAACATCAAACTCTGCAGGAGAATCTGCATCAATTGTAAGTGCATGGACACCGGAAGCTTTTGGAGATACTGTAACATATGCATTGATATATGCATTATTTGTAAAGCCTGTCTGCGCAGGAGCCTGCTCAACTTCGGTTACCATGTCTGAAAGCGTAGGTTTTCCAACACCTGGAGCAATTGAATCATATTTGAATGATGAAGTTCTTAAAGAAGCATCGCTGCTGATTACCGAAAATGCTTCTGTAGTATCAGTACTACTTGTATCAGCGTCTGAAATATTGTTTGCTTTATCATTTACATAAAGATTTATATATGATTCGTTAGAAGCAAGCTGTACATTTGTAATCATTGCAATTACAGAATCAGTACCTTCCGATACAATTGAATCTTTTAGTGTTATTTTATTATTTGTTGTATCTATATCACATTCAAATTCTGTACCTGTTGTTGCAGAAGTAGATGTAACTTTGTATACCCTTGATGCCTCTGTAATTTTCATTGAAGAAGAACCAAAATTAAATACATTTACACCGGTATTATTATCTTTTATGGTTATATAAATAGATTTTGCTATTGGTGTTGAACCACTTCTATTAAGATTTGTACTGTTATAATCTATCCAGAAATTAGGTGACGTAGTATTATATTGAACAGCTTTTTTAATATCCGGAATATAAATACTTTCAATTACAGGTCTTGTAGAATCTATAGAAACACTTGTTTCCTGTTGAACAGTAGTAATTGTAGAGTTATCTGCAGCATCAGTAATTTTAGCTTTAATTGTATATTTTCCTTCTGCTGTATCTCCATAAATCTTTAATTTCTTAATCATCAAATCAGAATTAAAGTTTGTTATTGGAGTTGTAAAAGTTAATTTATTATTTGAAATTGAGTATTGGCTTGAAGTAAATGCAGCACTACCTTTTTGTGATATTTCTGCACCTTCAAATGGTGAATTATAATCTGTTGTTCCCGAATCTTTTGTAACAAATAATTCAACAGATTTAATACCTGATGTTATTTCATTTACAGGAATAACCAGAGTCTGATTTTTGAGAATATTTTCGTTTGCAACTCCAGCAGTATAATTAGTATCTGGAGTAAACTTAAGTGAATTGATTCCAGGTTTTGTTCCATCATACTTAATTGCATTCAACTGTACAGCATCAGACTTATTACCAAGGTCATCCATAAGGGCATATGTAAGAGTTACAGGGCCATCGCTTGTTGGAAGTGGGAATCCGCTGTAATCTTGAGTTACCGGTTTCCATCTTGGATCATCTGGTGAAATAGTTTTTACCCAGTTTGTATCTGCAGTTGGCATAACAATCCATTTGAGTGCACTGTTTTTTGCGGCAAGGTGTTCTTTACCAGAATCTGCGATTGATGTATTACCAGGTATTGTAATATTCAGATAAGTCTGTGCGTTATAATAATTATCAGCTGTTGCATTACCTGACGGAACTACAAGAGCTTTATTTGCGGCAGCATCTGGTTTTGTTGAATCCTTTACAACAAAAATCGAACGATAACCGTTGTTGTATTCCTCAATGTAATCGGGATCTTCATCTTTTCCGCTGTTACCTACAACATCAAGTGCCCACAGGTCAATTTTAATAAGTCCATCCGGCAGATCACCCAAATCATAGGTAAACAATGTTCCGACTGTATTCTTTTTAAATCCATTTGTTTCCTGTTTTCCAGTTGCTGTTTCAAAGTTTGTTGTAATCTGACAGTTGGTATCTTTATTGCCCATTGCATAAAGATAATCAGAAGCATTAAGGCTTGTTATAGTTTTTCCGTCATTTTCATTTGCCTTGATATATATATTAGCTCTTACTTGAATAATGGCAACATCGCTTTCATTAGTTACTTCTGTTCCTTTTCCTACACCAGAACCGGAACCTGCAATATCAATTGCCTGTACCCAGATATTAAGTTTATCTTTTACACGCTGTCCAAGGATTGGAATAGAACCTCCAGCGTTTATATAATCATCTATATTTTTTGTTGCTGCTTCGGCTGCAGCTGTAAGATTAAAATCATCATTTACTTTATCATAATTAAACTGTTCAAAGCTCTGACAATCCTGATCTATTCCGGCTTTAAGAATTTCAATAAATGGAGCAAGACTGTCTGTTTTAGTACCGGTAGTAAAGTTAAAAGTATACTTACCGTTCATTGAAAAACCATCTGTATCACATACATCTTCGTAAATATTTACTGTTATCTGAGAGTTACCTGAAAGCAAAAGTGATTTATTATCTGAACCTTTTTTCAAAGTAAGTGTAAGCATTTTTTTTGAAGAGCCAAGAGTAAAGTCAAACATATCGGTAATTTCGTTGGCACTCATATCTTCAGAGCTTTCTGTAAGAACTGTACTACCAGATGTTATTACAATATTGCTGTTTCCATCTGCATCCTTTAATGTTGCTTCATCAATAGGTTTTGAAAAAAGTATACGAATAGAACTGTTTCTTACTACATTTGAACGTCCGTTAGATGGTACCGACGTAACAATTGTAGGACGTTTAGCAACAATAGGGATGATGAAGATGTCGTTGCGCTCTTTGTAGATTTTTACTTTGGTTACGGGGTCGGTTGGGTTTGAAAAGAAAATCTCGGATGATGAAAGTTCGAGCGGCTTGTAGTTCTGTTCGTAGTGAGAGGCGCTTTCGTAAATGAGAGAGGAATGCTGCTTTGAAGATGAAAAGTCTGTTGTAGAAAAGGCGGCCCATTTTACAAAGCCGTAGTCGTCGCTGGTAACGGCGGTAAGTTCAGTTTCTACGTCTACCTTCATGGTTATGTTACCCTGAGGTTCTGTTGTTCCCATTTTTGAGTTGGCATAACGCACGTAAACAGAAACAGGGGCGGCGTTGGCGTCATGAACTTCGGTTTCTATTTTATCTTTAAAGCCGTCGTCGTTCATCCAGTTCTGGCAGGAACCGGAAAAAATTAATGCGGCAAGGATTATGCATCCAAAAAATAATTTTGATACGTTTTTGAAATTTCTATTCATTTTTCTTCCCTCTCATCTTTAACCCTATAAATAAAGCGCCAATTGCAGCACCCACTGCAGCAAGTATAATTCCAATTGGATTTTTGCGCTGTTTTTCTTCTTTTATTTCCGGCCCTTCGACAGGTATTTGATCCAGTTCCGGCCCTTCGACAGGCTCAGGAACCGCACTAACTGGCTCAGGGATTGCACTAACTGGCTCAGGAACCGCACTAACTGGTTCAGGGAGCTCAACCACTGGCTCTTGGAACGGATGCACTGGTTCAGGAACTGCAAGCAGCTCCGGCTCTATGACCGTTTTAACGACCGGCTCCACCTTTTCAACAACCGGCTCTTCTATCTGTACCGGTACCGGCTCTGTTACAGTCTTAACAATTTCTGTAACAGGCGTTTCGGTAACAGCAGGTGTTTCCAAAATAATTTCCTGAACAACAGGCTTAGATATCTCCCCTTCGACAGGCTCAGGGACCACGAACTGTTCCGCAGAATCCACAGGTTGTTCTGGTTCTATAACAGGCATTTCTACTGCTGCAGGCTCTGGTACAACAACTGGTATTTCTACAATTGCAGGTTCCGGCTCAACTACAGGCGCTTCTACTACTACCGGCTGTCTTAACGGAACGTCGGTCATTACTGATGTAAAACGCTGGCCGTTAAAGTCGTCTATGGTGCCGCCGTTTTCTACGATGGTTTCTTCTGCAAGCTCGGCAAGATCCTGGGCCGAAAGAATATCAAAATCAAGCTGTGAGCTTATTCCTACATAGTCATCACCATCTCCGTCGCTGCTTACCTGCTCTTCTTTATCACTCTTGTCTTCTTCATCCTTAACACCGGAAGGAACAACTGCTGCAACAGAGCTGCCCGGTTCAATACTCAAAGAGTCCGGCACTGTCTGCGCAGACTGGACAACTGCATCAGCTTGGGCAGCGGCAGCCTTCTGTGTAATAATCTGTCCGCCTGTTTTTCTCTGAGCATAATCGGCACTCTGGAGCCATACGGTGTTTTCAAGACGGTCTGCTAGAGAAAAGCTTCTTCCCGTAGTCTGTTCAAAAGCACCAAGATATGAATACTGCTTTGCCAGAGTCCTGTCATTTTTATAAACTGTACCGTACCACTGGTCGCAGGTCTGGTAGTCGCCTTCTTCGTAGGCACAGCGGGCAAGTCCAATCATGGCAAGAGAATTGCCCGAATCTCTATTCAAAACATTTTTATACCAGGCAGCAGCATTATCATAATCTTTTTTAGAATAATAAAGATTTGCAGTATTCAAAACAGCCGGAAGATAATTCATGTTGCGTGCAATACGGAACTGTTTTTCTGCCTGTTCAAAAAGACCATAGCGTGCATAAAGAACACCAAAATCATTATAGTTTGCAGCTGTAGATGCAGAAGCAAGACGGTTTTCGTACCAGGCAATCTGCGGAGTAATCTGATTAATTACAAATTCATCAACAGTAGAATTAAAGGCAACAGCAACACTGTTTTCATCCGGCAGCGTAAAATGTGCGGCAGCCCCGGGAACACTTACCGGCTGATAAATCTTCCAGGAATCCTCCATCTTGTACATCATTGCAGAACCGTTTAGGTTTGCAGTATTCCATTCCCAGGCTCCCTTGTGCCAGGCCTTGTTAAAGCCTTCGTCACTTAAAGTTATTTCAAGCGGAACCCATACTGTGTCGCCGTCCACAATAAATTCATCAAGAGTTAAAAAGTAATTCTGTGCTTCTTCTACAGTAAAGCCCGAATCAAAGGCCATAAAAATATGTCCCGGAATTGTTATAAAGGCTGTCTTAATTCCAATTGACTCAAAGAGCGAACACACAAGAATAGAAAGGTCATCGCAGTCGCCGCCACGATACATAAGTGTCTGGTACGGAAACTGCAGAAAGTCTATGGAAGCAGTACCAACATTATCTTCAAAAGCAGAGGTAGGGTCTTTTACATAGTTAATTCCAAATTCATCCAGCGCCTGGAATA
>JAEEGL013606545.1_pt1 | contig 10294 bp, 9 predicted proteins | sample 9134231 | NCBI WGS metagenome assembly JAEEGL01 (sample SAMN16246548, study PRJNA631951) | gut metagenome | biome: gut microbiome; feature: rumen; material: fiber-attached | host: Bos | place: Iran: Karaj | collected 2018-10
CTGCTGGTCACGCGCACGTTTTCCAAGGCGCGGTCCATGGCCGGCGCGCGGCTCGGCTTCGGCGTGGCGGACAAGGAACTGATCCGCGACCTGAACACACTCAGATTTTCCACCAATCCGTATAACATCAACCGCATGACCATGATGGCAGGCGTTGGCTCACTGCTGGACGAGGATTACTACAGGAATTGCTGCGCGAAGATCGTCAAGACCCGGGAAGAGACGGAAAAAGCGTTGAAGGAACTGGGATTTGAGATGACGAAATCCTCCACAAATTTCCTGTTCGCGCGCCACCCCGATATCGGCGGACGCGAACTCTACCTGCGTCTGAAGGAGCGCGGCATCCTGATCCGTCACTTTGAGACACCGCGGCTGAAGGACTATAATCGGATCAGCATCGGCAGCGACGAACAGATGCGCGCGCTGGTGGAGACGCTGGAAGCGCTTTTGAAGGAGAAAACATGAGAGAAGCATTGATCGAACGCAGGACGGCGGAGACGGACATCCGCCTGAGCCTGAGGCTGGACGGCAGTGGGAAGTCCAACATCGCCACGGGGTGCGGTTTTTTGGACCATATGCTGATACTGTTCGCGTCTCACGGGAGATTCGACCTGGACATCGCCTGTAAGGGCGATACGTATGTGGACGATCACCACACCGTGGAGGACGTGGGCATCGCGCTGGGGAGCGCGTTCAAGCAGGCGCTGGGCGATAAAAAGGGGATCCGTCGCTACGGGGACATGATCCTTCCCATGGACGAGGCGCTGATCCTGACAGCGGTGGACTTTTCCGGGCGCTGCTTCCTGGATTACCGCGTCGCGCCGCCCACCGAGAAGGTCGGGACCTTCGACACGGAGCTGGGAGAGGAATTCTGGTACGGGTTCGTCCGAAACGCCGAATGCGCTATGCACTTTCAGAAGCTGGCCGGGAAGAATTCTCACCACATCCTGGAGGGATCGTTCAAATCCATGGCCCGGAGCCTTCGGCAGGCGGTGTCCATCGACGCCGGATTCGCAAATGAGATCCCCTCGACCAAAGGGGTGCTTTGATGATCGCGATCATTGATTACGGGGTGGGAAATCTGTTCTCGCTCAAGTGCTCTTTCAAGGCCATCGGCGAAGACGCTGTGGTCACGAGCGACGCCGATACGATCCGTAACGCGGAGAGGATCATACTGCCGGGCGTCGGGGCCTTTGCGGACGCCGCGGCAAAGCTGCGGGACTCCGGAATGGAGCAGTGCGTGCTGAACGAAGCCGCCAAGGGCAAGGCGTTGCTTGGCATTTGCCTGGGCATGCAGCTGCTTCTGGATTCCAGCGAGGAATACGGACACCACAGGGGCCTGGGGCTGATTCCCGGGGAAAACAGATCCATCGCGGGCGTGATCCCCGAGGGATGGAAGATTCCCCACATGGGGTGGAATTCCCTGGCGTTTCCCGGCGGGAAGCATCCCCTGTTCCGGTACATCGACGAGGGAGATTACGTATACTTCGTGCACTCCTTCGCGGGGTTCGACTGCGAGGAAAGCGTCATCGCCACGACGGATTACGGCGCGCCGCTCACCGCCGCGGTAGCCCGGAAAAACGTCATGGGCACCCAGTTTCATCCGGAAAAGAGCGGGACCGTGGGACTGAAGATCCTCAAGGCGTTCTGTGAAATCAAGGAGGGGGCGCTATGCTGATTTTCCCCGCCATCGACCTGCTGGAAGGTCAGGCCGTGCGGCTGTACAAGGGCGATTACGCGCAGAAGACAGTATACAGCACAGATCCTTTACAAGTCGCCCGGGACTTTTGCGACCAGGGCGCGAGGCAGGCTCACCTGGTGGACCTGGAGGGCGCGGCGACTGGTGACGCGCCGCAGTTGGAGCTCATCTGCGCCATCAAGCGGGAAACCGGGCTGTTCTGCGAGGTGGGCGGCGGCATCCGGTCCATGGAGATCGTGGAACGCTATCTGGACGGTGGGATCGACCGGGTGATCCTGGGGACTGCCGCCGTGACTGACCCGGAATTCCTGAAAAGCGCCGTGAAACAGTATGGCAACCGGATCGCCGTCGGCGTAGATCTGCGCGGCGGGAAGGTGGCCATCCGCGGCTGGAAGGACACCACGGGGCTGGACGCGTTCGATTTCTGCCGCGGACTACAGGACGTGGGCGTGGATACGCTGATCTGCACGGATATATCCCGGGACGGCGCCATGCGCGGCGCGAACCTGGAGCTGTACCGTCAGTTGACCGCCGAATTCGACATGCGCATCGTCGCCTCAGGGGGCGTCAGCAGTTTGGATGACGTTCGCGAATTGCGGAAGATGGACTTATACGGCGCAATCCTGGGCAAGGCATATTACACGGGGGCCGTCTCCCTCAGAGAAGCAATCGAGGTGGCTGAATGATCACAAAGCGCATTATTCCCTGCATGGACGTCCGGGACGGAAAGGTGGTCAAGGGCGTCAACTTCGTGGGACTCCGGGAGATCGATTCTCCGGTGGAGCTTGCGAAGTATTACAGCCGCTGCGGAGCGGACGAGCTGGTGTTCTATGACATCACCGCCTCCGCGGAGGGACGGAAACTGTTCTCGGACGTATTGACGGAAACGGCGCGGAACGTGTTTATCCCCCTGACCGTAGGCGGCGGCATCAGCACCGTGGACGACTTCGACCGCGTGCTCAAATGCGGCGCGGACAAGGTCAGCGTGAACTCCGGAGCCATCCGCGACCCCAGCCTCATCCCCCGAGCGGCAAAACTGTATGGAGACCAGTGCGTGGTGCTGTCCGTGGACGTAAAGCGGGTGGACGGGCAGTTTACCGTGTTCGCCAAGGGCGGACGGGAAAACACCGGCATGGAGGCGGTTGGCTGGATCAAGCGCTGTGTGGACGAAGGCGCTGGGGAGATCGTATTGAACTCCATCGATACAGACGGCGTGAAGCAGGGCTTCGATTTGGAGATGCTGGACGCGGTTTGCAGCGCCGTGCACGTGCCGGTGATCGCCTCGGGCGGAGCAGGGTGCATAGAGGATTTTATAAAGCTGTTTACGGCGCTGCCCCGTGTGGACGCAGGCCTGGCGGCCTCCATATTCCATTTCCACGAGGTGGAGATACGGGACCTGAAAGAAGAGATGCTTCGCCGGAATATCCCGGCCAGAATCGTGCGGCAGGAGGAAACGCAATGGACATCCGTGAATTGAAATTTGACGAACATGGCCTCATCCCCGCCATCGTGGTGGACGCCGTGAGCAAGCGCGTGCTGACGCTGGCGTATATGAACGAGGAAAGCCTCAAAATCTCCATGGAAAAGGAGCTGACCTGCTTTTGGAGCCGATCCAGACAGGAGCTTTGGCTCAAGGGCGAAACCAGCGGGAACTATCAGCACATCGTGTCCATCACGGCGGACTGCGACCGGGACGCCCTGGTGGTGATGGTGGAGCCGGATGGTCCCGCCTGTCACCTGGGCACGCAGTCATGCTTTGAGTATCCGGTGTTTGAGAGCGAAGAGCGGCAGGAGTTTTCGTATGAGGGGCTGCTGGAGCTGATCCGGGGCCGGAAGACGGAAAAAAAGGAAGGCTCCTATACCACATACCTGTTTGAGAAGGGGCTGGACAAGATCCTGAAAAAGGTCGGCGAGGAGAGCACCGAGGTAATCATCGCCGCGAAAGCCGAGGACAAGAAGGAAACGATCTACGAAATCGCCGATCTGGCGTATCACATCATGGTGCTGATGGTGCAGATGGGCATATCCCTGGAGGACATCCACAGGGAGCTGGCCTCCAGGCACGTGATCGACAAGAAAATCAAGCAGGAGAAGATGACATGATGATCAGGCGGGATCTGCACACCCACACCACTTTCAGCGACGGAAAGAACACGCCGGAAGAGATGGTTCTTGCCGCCATCAGCGCCGGTTTGGAAGAATACGGCATTTCAGACCATGCATACACGTCATTTGATGATTCCTGCTGCATGCCTTGGGACCGGTACGGCGAATATCTCAAAGAAATCTTTCGCCTGAAGGAGAAATACCGGGACAGGATCCGGGTGCTTTGCGGCATCGAGCAGGATTTCTACAGCGTTCCCGCGCCTGAGGAACTGGATTATGTCATCGGATCGGTGCATTATATCGAGATGAACGGCGAATACATCCCGATAGACTGGAATGGCGGGATTCTGAAACGCCTGACGGAGGAGCACTTCGGAGGGGACCCATACGCCATGTGCCGCCGCTACTTTGAAACCGTGGCCCAGGTTGTGGAAAGGACGCACGCCGATATCATCGGGCACTTCGACGTGATCGCCAAATTCAACCAGCGGGAGCCCCTCTTTGACGAACAGGACGAGCGCTACCGGAGCGCCTGGCAGAGCGCCATGCTGGCGCTGATCCCCTATGGAAAGCCGTTCGAGATCAACCACGGCGCTCAGAACCATGGTCTGCGCAGCGTACCGTTCCTGACGGAGGAGATGCAGGCATTCCTGATTCAGCACGGAGGGAAGACGCTGCACTCCTCCGACAGCCACAACGTGGAGAGGATCGCGCTGTTCCCCAAATGATTTAACGGGATACATGGAGCCGCGGACGTCCGTAATGGGCGTCCGCGGTTTCTTTGGGGAAAACAGCTTTTATTGATTATCCGGCGTCACGAAGCATGGAACCAGCCGTCCGCTCCAAGGCGCGGAACGCAGGGAACGGTGTCCTCCTGCAGGCAGAAGCGAAGGTCCTCCAGCAGGCCGAGGCTTTCCAGTCGGCGATAGTGCAGCGCGGAGGACAGGAAGCCCTGTATGTTGTTCCTGCAGGCTTCGTACAGGGTGTGGGAGGCGAGCGCCATGTCGTCCAGCGCGCAGTCCGTGCCCAGGCGGGATATGATCGCTCCAGCCGCAACGGCGTCCTCCATGGAGAACCGGCCTGCGGTGCCGGCCAGCGCGATCACCAGTCGCTCGCGGCCCGCGACGGACTTCGCCACAGCATCGGCGTTCAGCAGGCAACCCAGGAACACTTCATCCGCGTCCAGCACAGACTGTATGGCATTGGTGCCGTTGGTGGTGGTCATCACCAGCCTGCGGCCGCGGACGGCTTCCGGAGTGAACTCCAGGGGGGAATTGCTAAAATCAAAGCCGGGGATCTTCAGCGCTTTACGCTCCCCGCCCAGCAGAGATCCCGTCCGCGCGGCCAGGCCGCGGGCCTCTTCCACATCGCACACAGCCCGCAGGCCCGCGCAGCCGTTGTGCAGCGCTACGGTGGCGACGCTTGTCATGCGCAGCGTGTCGATCACGACGGCGGTCGCGCCCGGGAGCGATTCCCGTTCCAGCACGGTGTATACGGGATAGACGGATATCTGCAAAGGTATCATCCTCTCTGCGGGAAGTGCTCTCCCCTGCTTTTCTTTTGGTATTGTAATACAGTCAGTCCATACTTGCAAGCATGATTCTGTTGCATATGAAAGCGGGGAGCGCTTTTGCGCTCCCCGCAAGTCCATTCTTTTCCCGTCAGATGGGATGCGGCGGGATCACTCCAGGGACATGTTGAAATCGTACAGCGCCTGCGCCAGTTCGCTGCGGGTCATCGTCTCGGGAATTTCTCCCTCGGGCTGATAGGGTTCGTCGATCAGGGCCGACAACAGGTAATAGACGTACTCCGCTTCCACGGGAGCGTCCAGATCCATATCCGGATCGGCGAGGCCGTAGTATACGAAGGTTTCCAGCGCGTCGTTGGGATCCAGGGGGCCCTGGATCAGCACGTTCATGGCGGCCAGGGTGTCGCCATTGGTGGCGGGCTCGTCCACGCCGAAGGTGTCCTCGGCGGCGGGGGCCATCAGGCCTTCTTCGTAAGCGAAGCGAACGGCTTCGTAATTCGGATGATCCTCAGGCAGGTCGACAAACTCGATCTTGGTCTTGTCCAGAGAACCGAAGGGATTGTAGATCACGTCATAGATGTTGGAATTGGCGTTGATCTGGGCGGCGCTGCCGGAAGTGGACGCAAGGCCGTTGTCCAGCAGGTTCTGGTAGATATCCGCGTACTGCTGGAAGACTTCCGGCGTGATCTCCTTCAGCTGACGCATCCATTCCAGCGCCTCGTCCTGGGGCCTTCCTTCCAGCGTGGCCAGCGCGGCGCTCAGCGCGCCGGAGAGCTCACCGGCGGGGGTGGCATAACCGGAATACGCAGCCAGGATGTAGCCGTTCAGAGTGTCCTGATCCAGCTCCAGCGCGCTGACGAATTCCGGCAGCTGGGCATACTCGTTGAAGGTCTCAAGGACGTTGGGGTCGCGGTAGGTGACCAGGTACACGCCCTCGTCGCTCATGGCGCCGTGGAAGACGCTGTATACGCCGTACTCTTCGCGCAGGTGTTTTATAAGGTACTCGCTGAGCAGCGCGTTGGTAACTACGTCCAGAGCCGCGTTGTAGCCGTCCAGGCCCAGGGCTTCGTAATCGGCGACCAGAGAGTTGAACTGAACGGTGCTGTCAATGATGAAGCCTTCAATGTCCGCCGGCTCGGGCAGATCGTAGGACTGGGGCTGGATGGGAGCGGAATCCAGGCTCGCCAGGAAGGCGTCCGCCAGGGGACGGTTCACGGCGATGCCCTCTTCGCTGCCTGCGTAAAGCGTCACGGCGTTGGTGCTGTTGTTGAAGCTGGCCTGTATGGCCTGCAGCTTCGCGATGGCGGCATCCGGATCGCTTGTCAGCAGAGCTTCCACGTCATTCAGGAAGGTATAGTAGTCCGTAAAGTTCAGGTACACGTAGAGGCGATCCAGACTGGATGTGCGGCCGAGCGCGCGGTAAATCTGCATGTTGTATGGTTCATTGCTGATGGAAGACTTCAGGTTGGCCTTGAAGCCCTGCACAGCCTTCAGCAGTTTTTCGGCGTCATCCAGCTTCAGATCGAACACGATTTCGCGCATCAGATCATAGCCGATGGACAGCTCCTCGTCGATGCCGATCCATCCCATGCGCAGGTATGCGTGGAAATCATTGCCCTTGCCGAGCAGGGAGATGTTGATGCGCTTGCTGTACAGATAGCGGGTGACCAGCTTGCTCAGCTCGGTCTTGTCGTGGGCGTTGGTCTCCAGTTCGGAGGTAAGGTCCACAAAGAGCTTGAGCCAGTGCAGATCCTCCTGGGGAACGCCGGCGGCGTCCAGGAAGATGCCGGTCTGGCCGATGCCGTCCACGGCGGCGAGCGCGTCCACATGCCGGATACCGTTTTCGTCCGTCTCGTCGGTGATGTCGTAGATCTTGACCTCTTCGGGCAAGGTCTCGATGGTGACGACCTGGAGCTGCGCGATCATCTCCGCGTCGTCTTTGCCCTCATCCTTGGGAGCGTTGCTGGCTTCAACGATGGCGTTGATCTCCTCCTCGGTCATGGAAACCTTCACTTGGGCAAGGCGCTCAGCCTCTGCGGCGTCAATGGCCTCCTTCATGCCGGGTTCGGGATAGGTCACGCTCAGAGCGGTGGTCTGGGAGCCCACGAGCCAATCCGAAACAGCCTTGGCGTACAGGCCCTGCTGGTTCCACTCGTCCATCTTCTCCAGCGAGTTTTCGTAGTCCAGATAGCCCCAGACGCCTGCAGAAGACGCGGCATAGCTGGCAAAACCCTCAACGATTTCATCGACGCCGACGCTGCTGCTCTCGCGCACCAGCTTGCTGGAAATGTTCAGATTGGCCATGACGCCGTCCACGTGCTCCTGGGAGAAGCCTTCCTGGGCGATCTCCGCAAGGGCTTCGTCCACAGTGGCCTTGAAGACCTCGGCGTCTTCCCTGTTCACATACAGGGCGTAGAACACGATGGCGGGTTCCGGACCGGAAAGCTCAATGTACGTGCCGAAATCGCCATAGGGCAGCGCCTTCTGCAGGCTCTGCTGCAGCACGGAGGAATCCTCGATCATCAGGTCCGTCAGGGTGTTGAGGATCAACTGCTGCTCTTCGTCGGCACCGGGGCAAACGATCTCGTACACCAGGACACAGCCGTTGTCCACGGCGGCATCCGCGGTGGCCGGGAAGGCAAACTCCTGCACAACGGGCTCGGTGATGGGAACGTAGTCCGCGTCCACGCGGTGGGGACACTCGCGCTTCTCATAGGGAGAGAAGGCCTCGTCCAGCAGCGCCAGGAACGCTTCGTAATCCTCGAACTCGCCGTACAGGAACGCCAGGCAGTTGGAGGGATGATAGTACTTGTCATGGTACTCGCGCAGCATATCCCAGGTCATATCCGGGATGTACGCGGGGTCGCCGCCGGAATTGTTGCCCGCCATGGAGCCCGGGAAAGCAGCGATCATGGCGTTGTTCAGCGCGACGTTGACGATGTTGCTCGTCGAGCCCTGCATCTCGGAATACACGGTGCCCTCGATGGTCAGGTCGGAATCCGGGGTGTCCATGCGATAGCGCCAGGCTTCCTCGCGGTAGATGCTCTCGTCCGTCATGAGCATGGGATGCAGGCAGCCATCGGTGTACACGTCCGCCAGCTTCAGCAGCTGCGCCTCGGAAAGGCTGGCCACCGGATAGCAGGTGTCCCACTGATCGGTATAGGCGTTGATGTAGGTATTGTAGGTCTGGTAGATCATATCAAAGAACAGATCCTTGGAGGGATACTTGTCGGATCCGCCCAGTGTGGCATGCTCGAACACGTGCGGCAGGCCGGTGTTGTCCGTAGCCTCGGTGAAGAAGGTCAGCTGGAACACGCGGTTCACGTCATCGTTGGCGATGTACATCAGCTGCGCGCCGGTCTTCTGGTGCTCGAACAGCACGATTTCGGCGCCGATCAGGGGAAATTCCCGGGTCTCCTTGACCTCGAAGCCTTGCACGACGTCGCCGACAGCGGGCAGGGCTCGGCCTTCCGCCAGCGCTGCGGGAAGCAGCGTCAGCAGCATGGCAAGTGCGAGAAGCAAAGCAAAAACTCTCTTCATGGTAACCTCCTAATTATCTTGACGTACCGTCGGCGAAGCGCCGCGGCACGACAGTGTACATTGATTCAATGGGTATTTGCGCGGAGAACCCGCGTCAGTTCAACCACTTTTCCAGCTCCGTTCCGATGACGGCGGCCATTCTGGAGAAGCCCAGATCCGTGGGATGGCAGCCGTCCACGGTGCAGTCCTCCGCCATGAAGCCGGTGAAGAACAGCGCGCCGTCGACAAAGGCAACCTTGGTATCCCCTTCCGCCAGGGCTTTTTCATATGTCGCATATACGACGCTGCGGCGCTTGTTGGAGTCGTCCTCTTTCCAGAGCAGATCGGGCCGCGTCACAAAGACGATGGGCAAATCGGGATTCTTCTCGCGGATTGTGCGATACAGGGGCTCATGGGTCTCCATAAGGTATTCCACATTCGGCGCGTTGTGATCATAGTCGCACACGAAGACGCTCATTTTCAGCCCGGCCATGTAATCGGCGATGCTCTTTTCCGCACGCGCGCTGCCGGAAAAGCCCAGGTTGATGTAATCGCAGTTCAGCATCCGGCTGATGACGGATTGATAGCTGGTGCCGGGACGGGACGCGCAGCCGCCCTGGGTAATGGACGAGCCGTAATACACCACGGGGACCGGGCGCGCATAGTCGGCGGGAGCTTCCAGCTTGCTGCCTTCCTTCAGACCGATCAGCAGCCTGGCGACGCCGTTATACAAGGGAAAGTTGATCGTCACCTGCCGGAGGCCGCTTCCTGGCAGCATTATTTTGGATTCATAGCCGTTTTTCACATCGACAGGCGGCGCAAAGACTCCGCAGAATACTTCCCTGCCGCCTACGCGCACATACATGTCAAAGCCGAATATCCCCGTAAACGCCATGTGGCACATCGGGCTGACGAAATCGTATTCAACGTGAATGGCCACATAGGGGGAATCCGTGACGAACCGTGCCCTGCCGCCGGCTGTGTGCAGCGCCAACTGCTTGACACCGTCGTTCGTAGCCTCTGCGACATCCGCGGGGATGCGGCAGAACGCGCCATCATCCTGGGGACGGTACAGGCCATGCAGGCGGATAGGCGACTGTTTGGCGGAGTACCACGCGACATCCTTATCTTCGATGACATTGGAAACTGCGAGATTCCGATCGATCTCTCCAATAGACTTCATACCTGAGCCTCCTCACGCATCATGATGCGTCTATTTCTGTATAGGCGTTGGGCCGGTCCTTGCGTGACCGGCCCAATATGAAATCCGTGCGTTCACCGCCTCCGCGGCGGCAGTTTGGGTGATTATTCGATGATGCTGGTGACGACGCCGGAGCCAACGGTGCGGCCGCCTTCGCGGATAGCGAAGCGCAGACCTTCTTCGCACGCGATGGGGGTGATCAGGGTGATCTCCATCACGACGTTGTCGCCCGGCACGACCA
>JAEEGL013792689.1_pt1 | contig 10294 bp, 9 predicted proteins | sample 9134231 | NCBI WGS metagenome assembly JAEEGL01 (sample SAMN16246548, study PRJNA631951) | gut metagenome | biome: gut microbiome; feature: rumen; material: fiber-attached | host: Bos | place: Iran: Karaj | collected 2018-10
ATAGGTGGTAAAGCGGCGTCCGCAGGAGAGACATTCCCGGCGGCGGCGGATACTGTTGCCCTCGTCCGCCGGCCGCGAATCGACGACCTTGCTGTCCACATAGGAACAGAATGGACATTTCATGGCAGAGTATACCTCCTCTTTTTTTATAAATTTCGCGTTTCCTTCGGTGCTATCGTAACAGACGGGCGAAAAAGCCGGTGGATCGCCGTGAATAGCCCGAAAAAAGCTGTATATCACAATAACATGGGGGCCAGCGCCGGGCTGACGCCATGGTGTAGTATTTCTGTTTTCATTACTATAACACAAATCAGGCTGTCCGTACAGAGAAAAATGAAAATTAGTTATATTTTTATAAGAATTTATAAGGATAAAGTAAAATCCGTCCTTCGAAGGGTTGACAATAGGTAAAAAAAGTGTTACAATTTGGTAACGAATTGAAATAAAGGAAGTGTACCCATGGCAACAACCACCAAGAAAAAGGATCTTCCCCTTGCTTACAAAGGACGCCCCCTGCGCCGGAAAGAGAATCTGATCTATTACGGCAGCATGGCGGAGAAATATATCATCATGATGCAGGTCATGGAGAGCAAGAAGGTCAAGGATCTGGACGTAGCGACCCGCGTTTCCGTCCAGCTGCAGCTGACGGATCCGGATCTGAAGAGCCGTGACCGTGTCGTGAAAAAGAGCGAGAAGGACAGCTTGTACGCTGCCATGGACGTGGCAGCTGTCTGGCTGGAGCGCGCGCTGGCGTCCAAATAAGGAGGAACCGGTTTGAGTAAACGCAAGAACACATCACTTCGACGATCCATACGAACAGCGGTGGCCGCAGCCTCTCTGGCGGCGCTGATGGCTGTCTCCTTAACCGCCTCGGCCGCAACAGGCGTCGTGTCGGACGGCCCCCTGCGGATGCGCAGCGGCCCTGGCACCTCCTACGATATCATCACGTCTCTCAACACGGGGACCTCTGCGGAGGTGCTGGATGCCACTAACGGCTGGTTCAAAATCAGCTACGGCGGACAGACCGGCTATGTCTCCGGAGACTATATGAAGTTGACGGATCCCTTGAACGGCGTGGTCAGCGCGGACGTGCTGAACGTGCGCAGCGGTCCCAGCACCGACTACAACCGCATTGCCAAGCTGGTGGCAGGCAACCGCCTTTCCGTCACCGGAAGCTCCGGAGACTGGTATCTGATTTCACTGCAGGGGCAGACGGGCTACGTGGCCTCCAGCTATGTGACGATTGAGCAGACAAAGACCGGCTACGTCAGCGCGGATGTGCTGAACGTGCGCAGCCAGCCGAACGTCAGCAGCGATCGTATCGCCCAGCTGAACTACGGCGCGCAGATCACGATTTTAGGCGAGGTCAGCGGCTGGTATCAGATTTCCGTACAGGGCCGGACCGGCTACGTCTCCGCCGGCTATGTCAGCACAACGCCTCTTGGCGGCGGCGGCACCGTCACTCCCGCACCGGTGACTCCGGGCAATGCCACCACGGCTCAGCAGGTCGTGGCCATCGCCAAGAGCTATCTGGGTACGCCTTACGTCTACGGAGGCATGTCGCCCAGCGGCTTTGACTGCTCCGGCTTTACCGCGTATGTGTATAAGCAGGTGGGGATCAATCTGATCCACGGCGCGTCCTCCCAGATGACAGCCAGCAACGGCGTCAGCGTGTCACGGGATCAGCTGCAGCCCGGTGATCTGGTATTCTTCCGGGCCTCCGGAAGCTCCTATCCCGCCACCCATGTGGGCATTTACGTCGGCGACAACTGCTTCATCCACGCTTCCAGTTCTGCCGGCCGGATCGTGATCACGGACCTTTCTGTGGATCACTACTCCATGATCTATACAGGCGCCAAGAGGGTCGTTTGATTTTAAGTTTCATGAAAAGTCCGAGGGCGGCACTTCACTGAAGTGCCGCCCTCGGACTTTGTAAAACAGAGCTGCCGCGATGTGACGCGGCAGCTCCTGTTGTTTTTGGGATTATTCTCCCGCGGGCTCCGGCGCAGGCTCCGCCGAGCCGCCACCGCCGGAATCGACAGGCGGGGGAGTGGGCTCCGGCGCAGGCTCCGGTGTGGACGCGGGAGGCGTCTCAGGAGGAGTCTCCGGTACGGTGACAGGCGGTGTCTCCGGCGTGGTGACGGGCGGGGTCTCCGGTGTGGTCACGGGTTCCGGCGCTGGGGTAGGCGCAGGCTGCTGTACAGGTGCGGGCGTCGATGCGGGAGTGGAGGCCGGTACAGAGGCCGGCGCGGACCCGCTGCCGCCCACCCGGCTGTCAGCCGGATTGACCAGAACGACCTTGTCCCGGCGCAGATACTTGTTGTTGGATTCCAGCGTGCGACTGATCAGAGATCCATCCCCGCTGTAAACACAGCGGTATGCCTCCACCGTGCGGCCGTTATAGGCGGTGGTGTCCACCACAGCGTTGCCCAAGGCGACGCTGGAATCGGCCTTATAGACGGTAGTGGCGGGATCATAGGCTGTTTGCTTGGTCTCGATCTGCACGTAGTTGTTGTTGGTCTTGGTACCGTAGATATTGACGTTCAGCGTGGAGCCGTTAAGCGCCGCGTTGATACGAATGGGATACTTGGTGTCGTTGACGAACTTGAAGTCCACGGAGCCATAGAAGACGGTGGCGTCAGTGCCGTCGGGGAGATAGCCCACGGCGTACATATGGGGATGACGTTCTGTGATCTTCAGATTGGACTTAAGAGCGGCATAGTAGATGGAGGAGGATACCTGGCAGATGCCGCCGCCCACCTCCTGGACGGTCTTGCCGCCGGCGCCGTAAGCGGGGGCGGGCAGATACCCGGCGGCGGTGGTGCGGGAGCCCACAACGCCGTTATAGGAGAACTCCTCGCCGGGGTTGAGGATGGTGCCGTTGACGGTAGCGGCCGCCAGCCGGATGTTGGACAGGCGGTTGGAACTGCCGGAGGCTGTACAGGTGCAGCTGCCCAGCAGATCTTTGAACAGGTCGGCAGAAAGGTCGGCCGTAGTAACCGAAGGCTTCGTCATAATGAGGGGATAGCTGGTGGACTCGCCTTCGGCCAGGGGCTCAAAGGCGGCCTTGGCGCCTTCCGCGTCCAGGGAAACGCCGGTGACGTCGGCGTAGAATTCACCGGAGGCAGAGTCAAAGCGCGCGTCCTGCGGCGCCACATACACGGATTCGGCGACGGCCTCAAAGTCCGGATCCTCCGGCGTCGCCGTGATCACAACGGCCTGGACGGGCTCATAGTTGTTGTTTTCAAGGGCCTCGACGATCAGCTCCATGGTGGCGTCCCGATCCAGGGCCCGGCCGGAGATGCCCCGGGTCATGACCAGATTGCCCTTGCCGTCCGGGGTAAAGGAGTGATCCACCATGCTCTGGGCAAGGAGACTGTCTGCCGTGTCCATGGCGCTGTCCAGATAGCCCTGGTTGCCGATGCGGAACTCCGCGTCATAGGAGTGTGAGCCGTGAAACATGCGGTCCATGCCGGACTTGAGCCAGCCGCGATGGCCTCGTTCATAGGCCTCATCCACAGCCGCCTGGAAATCTGGGCCCGCCTGGGCCTCGTTGACGGATATGTAAAGAGGCTCCTCCGACTCCACCTCCAGAGGGAGAACGGCGTCGACGGTGTTGGGGGACACGGTCTGCTCCAACCGCGCCACAGCCTCCTCCTTCGTCAGATCACCCACGGACACGCCGCAGATCTGGGTGCCCCTGACGAGAGTGTCGTTATGGGCCGCCTTGGCGCAGGAGGCACAGGTCACGACAGCCAGGACCACCACGACGCCGGCGACGATGCCGCCGACCAGCTTGGGGGTCGACTTCGATTTCTTTTTTTCAATACAGCGCTTCGGCGCCGGGGAGTTCTTTTTCATTTGCCCCTGTTCCTTTCCGGCGGCCCCGTGGGACCGCGTGATGAGAGATTACTATTGTTATATCTTTTGGAATATGCCCGTCAGATGCGGTTGACCCACCGGGAGATGAAGATCGTGGGAATCAACCACAGCAACAGAAAGACCAGCACGTTGCCGGGACACATGGACTGATACGCATGAGCGCAGGCCATATAGAAGGTGAAGAACAGTCCGATCAGCGAGCCCGCCAGTGCCAGGAAGGTGGACAGCAGCGTCGTGACGCGGAGTCGGCCCGCTCCCAGTATGGCGGCGGCATAGGGCGCCAGGCCGGTGCGGCACAGCACGGCGAGGATCACGTTGTCGTGGGTGTCGTCCTCGCCCTCCAGCTCCAGACGGCGCTGGATCGTAGGATAGTCCAGCCGATGGGCGGAGATATTGAAGATCCGCGCGATCCGCGTGGGGGTCAAAGTGAGATTCAGCGTAGCCAGCAGCGGCCGCACCCGGCTGTGGACCAGAGCGTGCAGGGAGCTGCGAACGCTGGAGGTGACGCCGTAACTAAGCGCGAAAATGCCGGCCAGCTCGTTATCAAACGCGACAAAAACCGCGCCGTGGACCCGAAGACCCTGTGGCAACAGGATCCCCATCCGTTCCATAAAGGCGGCGGAGCCTACCAGAAGCTTCTGGTTACGCACGACAGCCTCCACGCCGCCCTCGCCGACATATTCCAGATAGTCCACGCGGCGGTAGAGATAGCCCTGACTGGAGATCAGGTCGTAGAAGCATTTGTCCAGATTGCTGCCGGTAGCCCGAATGACGCTGGCAGTATAAGAGATGACCTGATTGATCGGGAAGTCACCGAATATCTTGATGCCGTTCATGGAGACGGTGCTGGGGGGGAACAGGTCGTCATCCACCAGAACGGCGGAGGACACGCCCCGGGTGCACATGGCCCCAGGCCATCCGGCAACGGCGGCACCCAGGGGCGCAAGCCGCTGGGTCAGATTTCGATAGGGCAGGGCGAAGCACAGCAGTCCGGAGAAGGACGTGCAGGAGGCCAGCAGGACAGTGAAGTCCCACAGGAAATATTCCGGCACGCCACGGCCCAGGGAGGCGATAAGCGCCAGCAGGAAGGCGGCCAGGAGCAGCAGCGGCGCCATGCGGTCAAAGACCAGGGTGGAGGCGTCGGGGGCCATCATCTGGGCCGTAAAGCCCTTGAGGGTCCCGGGGTGCCGGCGAAAAGCGGGCCGCGCGTTCCACATGGTCGGGTCGGCTGATACGATATCCACCTCTTTGGCAGCGGCGGCACAGCGGCAGGTGAGCCGCCGGGCCTGTTTATCCTTCAAAATGCCGCGCATGGCGCAGAATAGTCCCGCCGTGGGTACGACGCAGAAGCAGGGCATATTGCCCCGGTCCAGACCGGCCAGCACCGAGATGCCGTCCAGCAGGCTTAAGATACAGGTGATCGCCAGGAGTGTATCGATGCCGATGGTGAGCCGGAAGATCTTCCTCAAGCCCTGGCCGATGACGTCGCGACCGGCCAGAATGGCCAAAAAGCCCAGAATCAGCTGGATGATCATCCCAATCGGCGCGGCGGCGGAAAGAGAGCCGTCAATGGAGGGGACAAAACGATTGAGCAGCAGGGGGATACAGAGCAGGACGGCCAGCAGCAGCACCAGCCAGCTGCGGGAGTTAAGACTGGAGATCCCCATGGCGAACTGACGCTCCAGGACCTTTGGCGGCTGCTCCTCGATGGGCTCCGGTGCCGCCCGCTGACGGAAGCGGAGAACACGATCGCCCTCCTCCACGTCTTCATCGTCGGAGTCATCGTCCTGGAAGCCGCTTTCATACATGCGGTCCGCGTAGTTCTGCATACGGCGGAAAATGCCCTTGAAAGACATAGGAGGAGGCAGTTCCTCTTCCTCTGTAAGCTCAGGTTCCTCGTCGTCCTCCGGCGCCGCCTGCGTCTGTTCGGCCTCATCCTGATGGCGGGGCCGGCGCTTGCGGAGAAGCTTTTCCGGGTCGATCTCTTCGTCGTCCAGAGTGGCCTCGTCCTTTTCGCTGTCTTCGGATGAGGCTTCACCTTCAGAGAACTCACCATCGTCGTCGGGAGTCTCGCCGTCCTCATCGGACGGGGCGTCCGCATAGTCGGGCTCTTCCGCGTCTTCTTCAGCGCCGGCCTCATCGACAGGAGCCTCGTCGCTCTCGGTCAGATCCTCGTTCTCGGTTTCCTCTGTTTCATCTGGGATCGTTTCAAACGGGATCGTATCCTCCTCGTCGTCGAGCTCCTCCTCGGGGAAGGACTTGTCCCTGCCGGAAAGCGCCGCGGCGTCCTCAACTTCGGGGTCTTCTCCGTCAGAAAAACCGGCATCCAAATCAATGTCGTCGTAATCGTAGTACGTAGTATCCGAATCGGTGACGGGATCGATCTGAACATGCTCCGCAGCCGGTACCTCATCAGGCACCGGCCGATCCTCAGACAGAGGAGCTTCAGATTCATTGAGAACGTCGTCCCGGACGTCGTCCTCAGACTCACCGTGATAGGTGCGTTCTTCGTCCGTCATAGATCCCGTCCATTTTTCTATAGTGTACGCTGCCGCACGGCTTCATAAAGAAGCACGGCGGTTGCGGCAGATGCGTTGAGAGAGTTGATCTTCCCCCGCATGGGGATGCGGATGAGAAAGTCACAGCAGGATGCGACAAGACGGCCCATACCGGCGCCCTCGCTGCCGATGACGATTGCGACGGGGCCGGTGAGGTCGGTTTCATAGAGGGAGGCGGCGCCGTCCACAGCCGCGCCGTAGATCCAGATTCCCCTGTCCTTCAGTTCCCGCAGAAGGGAGGGGAGGTTGGGGACTCGGGCCACCGGCAGGTGGGACACCGCGCCGGCGGAGGTCTTGCCGACGATAGCAGTCAGACCGGCGCTGCGGCGCTTGGGGATGATAACGCCGTGAGCGCCGGCGCACTCGGCGGTGCGGATAATGGCGCCCAGGTTGTGGGGATCGGAGATCTCGTCACAGACCACCAGCAAAGGCGGTTCGCCACGCTGTTCGGCCTCAGCCAGGATGTCCTCCACGCTGGCATACTCCCGCAGGGCAGCCACGGCGATGACTCCCTGGTGAGCGTGGGTATGGCTCATGGCGTCCAGCTTTCGCCGGTCGGCCTCGGTGACGACGATGCCGCTGTCCCGGGCGGTGGAGGCGATGAAACGCAGGGTAGCGTCCGTATCGCCCTTGGCCAGGTAGAGCTTGTCGATGGCTGTACCGGCACGGATGGCCTCCAGTACGGCGTTGCGGCCTTCAATGAGGTTGTCATCCACCGCGCCGAAGGGGGCGTTTCGACCGGAACGGGGCGATTTTTCGCCGGGGCGCGGCGTCCGCCGAGAATCCTGCATGAGGGGTCCTCCCGAAAAAAAATAATACTTTACCAGAGGCGGTAGCCCGTCTCAGGTAAAGTATATCCGTTTTACCCGCTATCGTCAATCCCACAAGGCGACAGAAACCGGCGTTTTAAGCATATTTTCTATAGAATTCAGCGATTGGCTCCGGCGGAGGCACTAATTGTACAGCCGGATCACGGCGGTGACCTTCCCCAGGATGGAGGCGCCGGTGCCGTCGATGGGCTCGTAATCGGGATTTTCCGGCAGCAGCCAGATTCTGCCGTTCTTCAGTTGCAGGCGCTTGACGGTGGCCTCGTCCTCCAAAAGGGCCACGACGATCTCGCCGCTGGAGGCGCGCACTTGACTGTGGACCACCACCAGGTCGCCGGGCAGGATCCCGGCCCCCAGCATGGACTCGCCCCGGACCCGGAGGGCAAAATACTCGCCGCTCCTGCCGCCGGTATCGAAGGGGATGTAGTCCTCGATATATTCCTCAGCCAGGATCGGGGTGCCGGCGGCTACGTTGCCCAGCACGGGGATGCGGTCGGAGGGCGGAGTCTCCTGCCGGGCGGGGACGGAGATGGCCCGGGTCTTTCCGCCGGTGCGGACGATAAGCCCCTTTTTCTCCAGGGAGTTCAAGTGAAAGTGGACGGTGGAGGGAGACTTCAGATCTACGGCGGCGCAGATCTCACGCACCGAGGGCGGGTATCCCCACTGATCCAGAAAGGAAAGAATATACTGATAGATCTCCTGCTGCTTGTCAGAAGCCATGACAACGAGCCCCTTTCGCCGTTTTTGAGTATCGATCATCTTTTTGCCCATTATAAAACAAATGTTCGCAAAATGCAAACATTTGTTTTATAAAAATAAAAATTTTCACTTTCAGGCCGAAAGCGCGGTCAAAAAAGCATGCCGGGCTGCAGCAGAGTGATGTTCCGGCCGCTGGAGTGGAGGACCCCCTCCTGGTTCAGCTTGCGGAGCTCCCGCATCATGGAGCTGCGGTCCACGCAAAGGTAATCTGCCAGCTTGGTGAGTGTGATGGGAAGTTCAAAGTGCTCCGAGCTGGTTTCGCTCTCCATATGGGCGAAATAGGCGAGGAGCTTCTGCCGCAAGGTGCGGCGGCTGAGGATATTGATATGGAGCGTCAGCAGCTGAGTCTTGCGGGCAACCATCTCGAATAGATTGCTGACAAGCTGGGAATGATGGGCACAGGCGCGCTGACAGCGCTTGATGATATGGTTGTAGCTGATGAACATCACCGAGCAGTTGGTATCCGCTTGAACGATATACTCCAGCCCGTCGATGGGCATGGCAAACATCTCCCCGAACACGTCGTGGGGCTCAAAGGTCTCCAACAGATTGCACTTGCCGTCCTCGTCGATGCACATCAGGTGGGCGTTGCCTTCCTCGATGAGGCCCATCTTATCCAGATGGTCGGAATAGGTCATGATCTGCTCCCCGACGTGAAAGGTTTTGTAGACGGGGGAGAGGCAATGGAGCATGCTCCGCAAATCCTCTTCGCTGATCCCCTTAAAAATCGGTTCCATAATCCAAATATCTCCTCAACAGCTGTTCTTTTTACTATCATACATGTTTTTTTTGTGAATGGCAAGCATTTTAGTGGTATTTGCAACAGAAAAAAACGCTGATAAGACGTATCATAAATTCAAACTGGGGTAACTATGGAAGTGTCCGGGCCCCATGAAGATGACAATAAATTTTATTATGTTAACAGGAGGATCAATTATGGACGTGAAATTCTATATCTGTGAACGCTGCAAGAACATCATCACTTATCTCAACCAGAGCGCTGTGCCTGTCATGTGCTGCGGCCAGAAGATGGAAGAGCTGGTGCCCGGTACCACCGACGCCGCCCAGGAGAAGCATGTGCCTGTCATCGCCAAGGATGGTAACGTCGTCACCGTGTCTGTGGGCAGCGTGGCGCATCCGATGATGGAGGCTCACTACATCCAGTGGATCGTTCTGCAGACCAAGCAGGGCGTGCAGCGCAAGATGCTCACTCCCGACAGCGAGCCCAAGGCCGTGTTCTCTATCTGTGACGGCGATGAGGTGGAGGCTGCTTACGCCTACTGCAATCTCCACAGCCTCTGGAAAGCGTAAGCTTTTATCCCGTGACCTATCATCACAAAACGGGAGGTAGAAACGATGGAGTTGTTCGGAAGCAAGACGGAAGAGAACCTGTGGACTGCGTTTGCGGGGGAATCCCAGGCGCGAAACAAGTATACTTATTTTGCCAAGGTAGCCCGGAAAGAGGGTTACGAGCAGATCGCCGCCATCTTTGAGGAGACGGCGGGCAACGAGATGGCCCATGCCAAGATCTGGTTCAAGGAGCTGGAGGGGATCGGCACGACCCGTGAAAACCTCCAGGCGGCGGCTGAGGGCGAGCACGACGAGTGGACGTCCATGTACAAGCAGTTTGCGGAGGAGGCCCGGGCAGAGGGCTTCCTGCGGCTGGCCTCCCTGTTTGAGGACGTGGCCCAGATCGAGAAGGAGCATGAAAAGCGCTATCTGAAGCTCCTGAGCAATCTGGATAAGGACATCGTCTTCAAGGCAGGGGAGAACATTGTGTGGGTCTGCCGCAACTGCGGCCACATCCATATCGGCAAGGAGGCCCCGGACGTCTGTCAGGTCTGTGGACATCCCAAGGCCTTCTTCGAGCGGAAGGCGGAGAATTTCTGATCTGACAGTACCCACCTGCAAAAGAACAGAAAAAGGGCACGGCCGATTGGCCGTGCCCTTTTGTATTTACGTTATGGTTTCGATTGGACTTACACGCCCTGCCACATCATGGCGTCGGCAACCTTCAGGAAGCCGGCCACGTTGGCGCCGACCACCAGATTGCCGGGCTGACCGACTTCCTCCGCCGCCTTGGCTGCGTTGTTGTAGATACCAACCATGATGTCGTGCAGGCGGGCGTCCACTTCCTCGAAGGTCCAGGACAGACGCAGGCTGTTCTGGCTCATCTCCAGACCGGAGGTGGCCACGCCGCCGGCATTGGCGGCCTTGGCGGGCCCGAACAGGACGCCGGCAGCCTGGAAGGCGGCGACGGCCTCGGGG
>JAEEGL013910183.1_pt1 | contig 10294 bp, 6 predicted proteins | sample 9134231 | NCBI WGS metagenome assembly JAEEGL01 (sample SAMN16246548, study PRJNA631951) | gut metagenome | biome: gut microbiome; feature: rumen; material: fiber-attached | host: Bos | place: Iran: Karaj | collected 2018-10
CAGCCGCCTTCCGCAACAGGACATATTTGTTGAAGCCCATCACATTCTCAAAATTCTCACGGATGATTTGTGCGAACACGCCATCTTTTAGCAAGTCGCTGGACTGCATGGCATCAAAGAGGAAGTATTTGCTTAATTCCTGAGGAAGATTTGCCTTGATGATCTTGTTGACCTGCTGTTCGCTCTTAATCCGTTGCGCGGCAGGTGTGGCGGTTCCGTATGCAAAGGCATTTCCATCCATATTCAGATAGACGTTCTCCAGCGGTTTTCCTTCTGGATTAAGTGTATAAGTGCGTCGTAGAATATATTTCTGTTCTCTGGTCAGAACCTGCCCGGAAAATGTGACTTCCAGTTCAATGGATGGCTTCACCTTTCCAAGAGCGCCATTGTTCAGCAACTCATGAAAGTATGCTTGATCCCTGATTTTCAGACCGTACAACGCACCATAGATGGCTTCGAACAGCGTCGTCTTGCCGCCGCCGTTAGCACCTCCGATAAGAATAATTGGACGGTCTTCTTCTACCGACAAATCCAAATCAAGTGACAGGTATGTCTTGTAGTTGCTGATTTTGACTCGTTTGATAATCATATCTTATTCGCCACAAGTTGTTGGATTGCATTGTTTACAACCTGTTCCACATCGCTGCTGGACATCTCTATGGTATTGACCTTACGTTCATGATATGCCTTCAGCAGTTGCTCCTCCACCCATTCCTTGTCCAATTCGTATTTGTCGCACAGACTCTCGATGATTTCCAAATCACCCTTGCGGATACCGTAGTGTAGGAATTTGCCGTCCAATCCTTTGTTGTTCATAATCATGCCTCACTTCTCATATTGATCGGGGTGGAAGGCATCCCAATTCGTCATATCGTCTGTATTCTTGATTGGCAGACGGCTGTAACACCAATTCCCTCTATTTTGGATAATAACTCCACCCATCAGATGCAAATGGGCGTTGTCTTTCATATAGGTTAATAATGCATTGTGTTTTGCAGGAGCGTCGATGTCACTTGCCTGAGATTTTGTGTCAAACAGGAAAACCTGCCCATTCTTCATACGGATGATAAAATCCACATAGAACAGACTGCGTTCTCCCGTATTCGCCTTTGTATAGCCGACGGCATAGTCCTGTTTACCACTTTCACCATTCTTGTACCACCAGTCAATATAGTTCTGATTGGCTTCCAGAAATGCCTCAAAGCTCCGTTCTGGGCTTGAGGCTGTTTTCTGGCGGATAAACGGTATTAATGCGTGGATATGGGCTGGCTCAATTTGATTGGTGGTTTCGTTATATTCCCTTGATTCTGGAACAAGCCAATGATATAACCTAAAGCTTCTGTTCTTTGCTTGGGCACGACGTTCGTTTACTTTCTTCGTATAGGCTTCAATCGCCTTTTGGAACAATTCCTCGAAATGTGGACGGTTTTTATTATAAAGGATGGTTTTGGGCACATCCACCTCAAAGACGCCTAGCATTTCCTCCATAAATGTAATGATATAGCCACGCATCGAAACAGCGCTTTGGCTTTCGTATCCATTAAGAAGTTTCTTACAGAATTTGGTCAATGCCCATTCCAGTTCAGCTTGAGTCTTGGCATATTTGATGACCTTCCCATGGTCTGCTTGATATTCGCCTACTTCACCCGTGATATCCATGTCGACGGGAATCCCTTCTGTCTGGATGCGGTGGCCGCTGAAGTCGATTCCTAATGCCTCCGCTTTTTTACGGTTATTTGTTATTTCAGGCTCAATCATCTGTGCCATTCCAGGAAGATATCCTTTGGGATTGTATGAAGTTTCCTCTTCCTCTTCCCAATCAGAGAAATTGAACTCCATTTGAATTTTTCTTCCAAACCACCATAAATTGGCAGTGTCAGCCAAAACTTTTCCAAAATCCGCGCCGATACGGTTACGGTCGGCACTAAGGCGTTCACTGTATTCCGCAGGCAAATCAACATTGGCTAGATTCTTTCGCCGTACTGCATTCAAAGGTTTGGTGATATAATTCAAATCTTCCGCCGCGATGATCACTTTTGTGCTTTCCAGATTCGTATAGACCCAACCATGGTTCAGCAGATCGTTCGGATAGTATTTCTGTTCTGGCATCCGCAAAATGCGTCCTACTGTTTGGATGCCGAATGTCGTACTTTTAATGTCTCTGAAAATCAAGAGAACTGCTGCGCGAGGACAATCCCAACCCAGTGCGATAGCTTGCTTGAACAAAAGAACTTCGGTAATATTGTTAGAATCCTCCAGTCTGTCCAAATTGGTCTTTTCGTTGGAGAGCCAAACTGCAAGCTTACCATTACCTGCCGTAATTTCATATTCTTTTTCCAGACGCGTTTTTATTTCTTCTGTAATCTGTGTTTCTTCAGCATTCATCCTATCGCTGTCATCATTCGGAAGTTGTATCAATAATAGCGGATTGATGTGGACGCCCAATGTTTCGTATGCTTTCTTGATTTCGTTTCTCCGTTCCAATGCCTTGTCAAGCAGGGATTCGTTCTCGCTTAATCCTTCTGTTTCTCCAGAAATTTTGGGGTTGATGGTGATACCATTCTTGATCATCTGTGCTTTGATGACTTTATCACGGCTGACAGTCACCATGGCGTCTGGATTGTTGGTTATCGGCGTGGCAGAAATGCGGATTTCCAGCTTTGGCTGGATAGTTGCCAGTACTTTTTCTGATTGCGTTGCATATCTGCCCCCGAACATATGCTCCTCGTCAATGACGACGATTATGGGCAGGTTGTGGTCTTCCTGTGTTCGTCTGGTCAAATCATAGAGGGAAGAGGATGTTTCCGTGTCCCGCACCATTACGTTTGTGTCTCTGTTGATGCTTTCCCAGTTGACGAAGAATATTTCACCTGGCTTGATGTAGCCGTCAATGGAATGGTCCAGTTCATCGTACAGCATAGGGGACAATGCCCGCGTTTCCGAAAAATAGTTCTTCATTCGGAAGTAGCTCTGCTGGTGGAGCTTGTTCGGGGCAATCCAGATAATCGCCACCTCCTGACCATCCGATTCCAACTCCGTGGTCAATTCATCCAGCATCTGGCTGGCCATTACGGTCTTGCCGGAACCGGTCGGTGCTTTGAATACCAGTTTCTTCCTTGTGCCATTTTCCTCCAAAAGCTCACGCGTCTTTTTGACAAGCTCCTTGACTGCTTCTACCTGGTATTGGACGTCTTTTATCATTTTTCGTCCTCCTCGTTAGCATCGGCTGTTTCATTTTCACTTGCAATTTCAGCGTCTTCAGTGATTTTATCTGAAGGCAGGGCTTTCTTGTATGCTTTGTAGATGGCATCTGGCAATGCACACAATTCTACTTTGTCAAGAACCTCCACAAAATCATTGTTGTAAGCGTAGTTATCACCGGAAAAGACATAGACAAGAATCTTGCCCTCCACCTCCATATTCAAAAGTAACTCTACAAATTTGAAGACAGCCGCCTCGAGATAAATGATCAGCATTTTGGTCTTGCCGTCATCAAAGTAACGGCCAACTCTGGCAGGTATCTTCACTCCGCCAAATGTACCAACTTCCTGATAGACATTGTTCTTGATGCAAAGCAAATCGGTAGCGGCAGCTGTCAATGCACGCCTGTTCGCCATTGTCTTCTCACGTTGCACGAAAGTTGTTTTGTAATATCGCAAGTTATTGGAATGCAAACCTTCAACAGCTTCGCCTTTTGACTTTGTGTAGCCTTGAATAACTCGGCGGTTGCGCTCGTAGGTGATTTCCTCGCAGATGTTGTTCTCATTGTTCGTGACCAGAATACACTGGCGATGGCCTCCATCCTCGTTCAACTGCATTGTTGCATGTAATGTTGTGCCACTGCCAGCAAAGAAGTCGAGAATTATTGAGGAAGTGCTTGAGGCTAAATCTATTATGTATTTTATTAACTTTACAGGTTTGGGATAATTGAATATGTCTTGTTTGCCTATGATTGATGCCAAATCAGTACTACCTGTTCTTGTTCTTCCAAAACGGTCATCAAACAAAATACTTCTTGCCTTTTGACCATCTTCTTTCTCATAATTTTTGGTGTATACATACGGATAGATGAACACCAATTCGTCATATCGTTCTTGTACAGTATCTTGTGCCCAACGCCATCGTGCTTTCTTATTTGATGGATCTTTATGTTCTACGACGTACACTTTTCCATCCGGACCTTTAATGGGAAAGTCTAGACTAGCAAGATAGCCTAAGCTTTGTTTATCTAATCTATCAAGGGAATAACGTTTGCCATTTTCGTCAATTTTATTATAACTAGTTGTTACTGTAGCTTCTTTGTCATTATTTATATTCACATTTTCGATTCTATGTGCATAGCAAAAAAGATATTCATGATCTATCCCAAAAGAAGATGCATCATTTGCACCGCCACTTTTACTTTTCCATATAAGGTTTGCTACAAAGTTCTTTTCTCCAAACACCTCATCACACAGAAGTTTAAGGTTACTCTGTTCATTGTCATCTATGGAAATGAAGATCACACCTTTTTCAGATAGCAATCCTTTTGCAATTTCCAATCGTTTACTCATAAAAGAGAGCCACTTGGAATGGCGGTAGGCATCTTCTTTGTCAACATAGTTATCATTGAAAATAAAATCTTTATTGCCCGTATTATATGGTGGATCAATGTAGATGACATCGATTTTTCCTGCATGGGTGTAGGAAAGTGCAACCAGAGCATGAAGGTTGTCACCCTCAATGATGATATGGTTCGGAGCATCCTTGTCTTCGGAGACAATGGCGCGTTCTTTGACTTCGGTCAAAACAGGTAATTCGCTTTTCAACTGGATTTCAACATCTTCTGGCTTGTCTTCCCAAACCAACCCATATTTCTTCTGCTCATGAAGCAATTCCAGCATGGCGGATTTCTCATCGTTCGACAGGCCTTCCAACGCCTTTATTTTTAGGGCGAGATCCTTTTTGTCCATGGTGTGTTTTCCCTTTCTCTTCTGGTATGTTGGGCATTGCGTTCGTCAAGTTGTTTGCCAAATTCGCACTTGCCACATGACATTTTTCGCACAAAAAAAGAGCGTCTCTTTTTCGTGATCTACTGTGGCCTGCGACAGCCATACAAACGCACGAAAAGAGACGCCCCAGGCGGAGCGCTCCTGCACGTGTGCGTTTGTATGAATCAATGAAGGTCGCAGTTTCAGTAGATCACAAAGCACTGATACCATCGGCATGGCCGACGGCTATGTCAGAAGAGAAAAGACGCTGTTTTTAGTGGTTGATGACTCCTTTTTGATAATGAATGCACGTCCTATGGGGCGGCATGATAAAAAAACATAATACTTTAAGCCATCAAATGGCCTTTGCAAATATGAATCTGAAAAAAATAAAGCGTAGAAGGATTCTCCATGCAATTGTCTTAGTTACTTGATGAAGTGCAGAAGTAATTTGACTTTAGTGTATATTTCAATTTTTTCATTATTTTTTTTATTTGGAAAAGTTGAAGAATGATATTATTTTATATAAAGATGATTTTTGTCTAATGCAAAAGTCAAGAGGGGGGAAGGGTAAGAATGACCTTTGAACTTATTATTTTTGAAAAGAGAATTATATTTGAACAAGAAATTGAAAATTAAGCTAAATTTAGGAGTCACAGATGTATATTGAAAGAGGATCAACATGGAATAGATGGGATTTTCATGTACATACGCCATACTCAATTTTAAATAATCAATTTGGTTTTGACCCCGATCCAGAGTATAAGACTGATATAATATACTTTGATGAGTATGTAAAGAAATTATTTGAATCCGCTTTGCAAGAAGGTATTGTGGGTATCGGTATTACAGACTATTTCTCTATCGATGGGTACAAACGCATAAAAAATGAATATCTAAACAAGCCTGATAAATTGATTGAATTATTTTCTGATGAAGAAAAAATATCAAAGATAAAAAAAATATATATTTTCCCAAATATAGAATTTCGTCTTGATACTTTTGTTGGAGATGATGAACATTCAGTAAATTACCATGTAATCTTTTCTGGAGAAATAGATTGCAAAATTATAGAAGAAAGATTTCTTGAAAGATTATCATTTTCACATACCCATGAGAATTATCTTCCAATTAGTAGAAGATCTATAGAGCAGCTCGGTAGAGAATATAAAACAAATAATCCAAAAGAAAATCGGAAAGATTTTCTTGTTGGAATGGAAAAGATTACTGTATCCGATCACACAATTTTGAATGTTTTAAGAGAGTGTAAAGATTTTTATGATAAATATTTCCTGTCGATTCCGGTTGATGAAGATTTGTCAACTTTAAAATGGGAAGGTCGTTCTTCTGAAACAAGAAGAATACTTTATTCACAATGCCACTTTTTAATGAGTTCTAATATTGGAACGAGAAAATTTGCATTGGCAGAAGGGCATGAAGAAGAACAAAAACGAGAATTTGGTTCTATTAAACCTTGTATATGGGGCTCTGATGCTCATAGTTATGATCGATTATTTCATCCAGATAAGGATCGTTTTTGTTGGATAAAAGCTGAACCTACATTTGAAGGTTTAAAACAAACCCTTTATGAGCCAGCTGAACGTGTACGGATTCAAAAAGATTGTCCAGATGAGAAGGTGGATCATCATCTTATAGACTATATTGTTTTCCATGATGAGAGATTTATTGAAAATAAGATTTATTTTTGTGAAGGATTGACTGCCATAATTGGAGGAAAATCAACAGGAAAATCAATTTTGCTTCGTCATATTGCAAAATGTGTTGATTCACAGCAGGTAAAAGAAAAAGAAGGAAGTTCATTTTCTTATGCCCAAAAACTTGATGCTGAAGCAGAAGTATTTTGGAAAGATGGAGTTTCAGGAAAGAGGAATATTATTTTTATTCCTCAGTCTTGGTTGAACAGGATTGTCGATGCAAGTGGTGGCGATACGCAACTTAATAATATGATTAAAAACATTCTTCTTCAACAACCACAAATTAAATTGATTTATGAAGATTTGACAGAAAAAATAACTAATATTATTGATAAAACTAAAAGTAATATCAAAGACTATGTCATGCATATAGATAAAGCGAATTTCTGTGAAACGCAATTAAGTGAGTATGGGCGTAGTGAAGCATTTAGATCTTCTATAAACAAACTTGAAAAGCTAAGATCAGAACTATCTATAGAAATTGGTATTACAGATGGAGTTTTGCAAAAGTATGAAGATCTTGAAAAGAAGATTGCAGAACATACACAACTACTTGAAAACATCAATAATGAAATTCAACAATTAAAATTTGATAAAGAACCATATGTTTATCTTCATGGTGTCACGTATATTGAGATTGATGGCAATCATTGTTATGATTTAAGTAAGTTACCAACCGTAAAGGAACAGTTAGAAAGTACTATTAATAAAATTAATAATTCGATACGTGAAATTTGGAGACCATCAATAAATGATATTATGAAAATATTATCTGAAAAGAAGAAGACTATAAGTGATTACTTATCAGACCTAAATAATGAATTTGAACCTTTAAAACAGATAATTGCAAAGAATGATCAATTGAAGAAAATTGATAATCAATTAAAAGAAGAAAATCAAAGATTAATTAAAGCATTAGAACTTGAATCAGAAAAAAATGATAACCTTAATAAAGCGGAGGAACTAAAAAAACATATTCTCTTATTGAGACAGAATCTTTTCAATATGTATAATACATTCTCAATAAAACTTAATGAGATTAATTCACCCAATACTGATTTGGTATTTCGAGCACAAATTGAAAATAGAAAGAACGATTTATTTGAAGAAATAAATGGATTATTTGATAATAGAAATTTGCGAGCTTTTAAAGATTCAGGATATTCTTTTACTGATATAGAAAGCCTAAAGATTGATGATGGCCTTTTTGAAACTCTTTGGAAAGCAATGTCTACTGGAATTATTGCTTTCAAAGGTGGGAGTAACTTGCAGTCTGCATTAGAAAGGCTGTTCTCTGATTGGTTTTATATTCATTATGTAGTATCAAGTGGAAATGATACGATTAATAGTATGTCACCAGGTAAGAAGGCTCTTGTATTGTTGGAGTTGATAGTAAATTTAGAAAAAGGACAATGTCCAATTTTAATTGACCAACCAGAAGACGATCTTGATAACCGTTCAATATACACAGATCTAGTCAAGTATTTAAAAGTGAAAAAGCATGAACGACAGATAATTGTAGTTACTCATAATGCTAATGTAGTGCTTGGAGCTGACGCTGAAGAGGTAATAATTGCGAACCAAGATGCAAAGGAATTAGAGAACCATTGCAAACGCTTTGAGTACCGAAGTGGTGCAATTGAGAATGTTTCACAAGTATTGGAAGCAGATGGAACTGTTCGTAAAGGCGTTCTTTACCAGAAAGGTATACAAGAACAAATATGCGATATACTTGAAGGAGGTAAAGATGCGTTCGAAAAGCGACGTAATAAATACTTTAATATGCAAAAATGATATCATAGATAACAATATTTATAACATTAATCTCCTTCTATAAAGACTCGATCGGTATCACAGAAAACCAATACCAGTTCGTATGTATCCTTATTGATTTCAAACTGATAACGGGCAGGAATGCTTCCTTCTCCTTTTGCGTTGATGATGGTGAAGTCATAGATGCTGTTCCAAACATTCTTGTCGAGAAGATGCCTTATGTAAATCTCTTCTTCGTAACCTTCACAAATAACCCAGAGGCTGTGCTTTGCAGAAAACAATTGTGGCTTTGGCATGGCTTATTCCTCCTTTCTAGAAGCCGATGTTTTTGAAAGAGAGCACGCATCATAGAGAGAATCGAACAGATCTGGCTTGGGCAATGCGCCAAGCAGGCCTCTCTTGTATTTTTCGATGAGATCCGTCGTTTCACGGATGCCGTCTTCGGCAGCACTGAATTCGCCGAGCGAGTATAGATAGGCATGGTCGTTGTCTTTATGAGAAAACCATATTTGTTCCTTTCTAAACAATGTACGACAGTCTAGAAGCGACACATCGTGGACAGTGGCAATCAGTTGCGCCTTTTTGTTCATTTCATTATTGAACATCGCGATAATTTCTCGAGTCAATTTGAAATGCATGCTGTTATCTAATTCATCGATGACAAGAATACGGCCTTGTTCCAATGCATCCAGCACATAGCTAGCCAGAGCTGTGATCTTCTTCGTGCCAGTGGAATCGAAGAGAACGCTCGGCACTTGGATACCCTTGTAAACGGAGGCCAGATGCAGTTTGTCGAGAGCTGTGTCGCAAAGACGGATGGCCGATTCTTGAACGCCGTTACAATCAGCCATTTGCTGAGCTAGTCCTCCTATCTTGTATGCGGCACTGAACTCGTTTTCTGTCAGATACTTGTAGTCCTGTAGGAACAAATCGGCGCTCTTCACAAAATCTGCTATCTTCTGACGTTTTTCAGGAGTGGCCTTCATCATTTCGATTGTCTTCTCAAGCGGGATGTTGTTCATGTCAATGACATCGATTTTCATGGCAAACTCAATGAGTAGTCCGCTGATAAGATCCAGCGTCGGAAAACGTGACGTATCAAGAACATGCATGAGAAGATTGCCTTTTGAAGCCAGTTCCATCATTTCCGTCAGTTTGTCGTCTTTGCTCTCATTCTTATTCTCTATGCTGTCGCGGAGCAGGCAGACCACTTCCTTGCGATTGCCATACTTGTCCCGTTGAACTTCGGCAAAACGTTCATAGACGTATTCAGAACTGACCGTATCATATTTGATCGCATATAGATATTCATGATTGTCCGCCGAGAATGTTACGGCGAGACTGCAGATTTTTTCAGACGAGAAAAGGTTCTTTTCAAGTTTGGCTCGTGCGTTGAGAATGATGCCTTGCAGGGTAGCCAATATCTTCACAAGATTGGTCTTGCCTGAGTTGTTCGGGCCTATGACGATGGCAGACTTCACGACATGGATTTTTCCCGCAGGGACAATATTGCAGGCAAAGCGTTTGTTTTGCATATTGGCCTGAAGGGAGAACTCCGTATATGTGTCGAAGATAAGGCAGTTGTTTATGGCAAGTGAAATCAGCATGGTCGCTCCTTTTCATGATTGGTTTTACTATGCCATAAAATATTTTTCATGCAAATAAAATGCATGAAAAATATTTTATGTGTGGGGGGTAGCAGTTCTGGATTTCATCATTATCTGGAGTATAATATCTAAGTGTTACAAAAAACGGAAGTCACTAATATAGTAGTAATATAAGATAATCATTATTCAAATATGCAGAATCGTATTTTTACAGGAAATATCATCACAG
>JAEEGL014898573.1_pt1 | contig 10294 bp, 7 predicted proteins | sample 9134231 | NCBI WGS metagenome assembly JAEEGL01 (sample SAMN16246548, study PRJNA631951) | gut metagenome | biome: gut microbiome; feature: rumen; material: fiber-attached | host: Bos | place: Iran: Karaj | collected 2018-10
GATGGGCGGATTCAAGGCGCCTGCGCTTTTCAACGAAGACATGATCTTCGCGGCCGGGGCGGTCAGAGCAGGCTATAAAGTCTACTACAACGCCGATGCGAGAGTGCTGCATTCGCATAACCTGAAGCTTATGGAGCAGTTCCGACGGAACTTTGACGTCGGCGCCTCGCAGGCCGATCATCCGGAGGTCTTCGAAGAGATTTCCTCGGAGAGCGAAGGCGGGAAGATGTTCAGGACCGTGGCCAAAGGGCTGGTATCTGTCGGAAGATGGTACCTGATTCCGTACTTCATCCTTCAGTGCGGCATGAAATTCATCGGATTCAGGCTCGGGAAGCGCTACCCGAAGCTCAGGCCCGGATTTGTGAAGAAATGCAGTTCGCAGAGAACTTACTGGGAGAGATTCTATGGGCAAGATCAAAGTGACGCGGAATGAGATCGAAGGACTTGCGGTGATCGAACCGACAGTGTTTCGTGACGAGCGCGGCTACTTCGTCGAAACGTACAATGAGAACGACATGAAAGAGGCCGGACTGGACCTCCGCTTCGTGCAGGACAACCAGTCCATGTCCCGGAAGGGCGTGCTCCGCGGACTTCATTTCCAGAAGCAGTATCCGCAGGGCAAACTGGTCCGTGTTCTCGAAGGCCGTGTTTTTGACGTTGCCGTGGATCTCAGGGCAAATTCTCCGACCTTCGGGCGCTGGTTCGGCGTCGAACTCTCATCTGATAACATGAAGCAGTTCTACATTCCGGAAGGCTTTGCCCACGGCTTCTACGTTATGTCGGACGTCGCGGTCTTTGCTTATAAATGCACAGACTTCTATCATCCGGGAGATGAGGGCGGCATGAAATGGGACGACCCCGAGATCGGCATCGAATGGCCGCTCGACGGAGAACCCCTCCTGTCGGAAAAAGACCGGAAATGGCTCGGCATCCGCGATACTTTCCATTTTGGCGAATAAACGAAAACAATGACTCAAGTCGATCTCAAGAAAACCACAAAATACGCGATCCTGGGCTTCCTCGTTTGCGCCCTGCTGTTCACGGTCGGTGCGTGGGGGACGATCAACGGGACGACCGCGCTGTATGAGACAGCGCTGACGAAGCGCATCTTCGGCGGGGAGGGATTCAACATTTCCCTGACCTGGTTCCTTCTTCTCATCGTCATTTTCGCGCTACTCATGCTCTGGTTCAGCGTGATGAAGAAGAAGCAGGTGAGCGGGAAGAAGTCCCTCGGGCTCTACGTCATTTCCACCTTCCACAAGTACCGCTTTTTACTGGAACAGCTGATCCTCAGGGATTTCAAGATCAAGTACAAGCGGTCCATACTGGGCGTGTTCTGGTCCTTCCTGAACCCGCTGCTCATGATGAGCGTGCAGTACGTCGTTTTCTCCAAACTGTTCAATCTCCGCGGAGCAGGCGTCCAGCACTACGCGATCTACCTCCTCTGCGGTATCGTCATCTGGGGCGGCTTCAATGACTGCGCGACGCAGTCCATGCGCTCCATCATGACCAATGCGCATCTGATCACGAAGGTCTATGTACCGAAGTACATTTACCCGATCTCGAAGGTCATGTCGGCCTTCATCAACGTGGTGCTTTCGATGGTGCCGCTGCTTCTCGTGACCGTGATCTACGGACTGTTCTCGGACCCGCACCTGTTTTTGAAACCCTCGGTGCTCCTCCTGCCGTTTGCGCTGATCCTGCTGCTTCTGTTCGTACAGGGCATCGGTTTCGTGCTGTCGACCCTGATGGTCTTCTTCCACGACATCGAATTCCTGTGGAGCGTCTTTGCGATGGTCTGGATGTACGCGACGCCCATCATCTATTCGCTGTCCATGTTCAACGGGGAGAACAGCGCCTGGCTGAAGACCGCGATGAACTTCAACCCGCTCTATCATTACATCGACTTCGTCCGGACGATCATTCTGGAAGGCGCTTCGCCCTCCTTCGCGCAGATGGGCATCTGCCTTGGTTTCTCACTCCTGAGTTTTTTCCTGGGGGCGCTGATCTTCAAGAAGAATCAGGACAAGTTCATTTTGTATCTGTAAGGAGGATGCCATGGAAGACAGAAAATGCATGATCTCCGTACAGAACGTGACGATGACTTTCCGGAAGGAAGAGGATTTCTCCGGCTCCCTGAAGGAGACCGTAACGAAACTTTTCTCCGGGCGCATGAAGTTTTCGAAGTTCACTGCGCTCCGGGATCTGAGCTTCAACGTCTATCAGGGAGAAACCGTCGGCCTCATCGGGCGGAACGGCGCAGGCAAATCCACCACGCTCAAGATCATTTCCGGCATTATGAAACCGACCAGCGGCACGGTTGTCCGAAACGGCAACATCGTGCCGATGCTGGAACTGGGATCCGGCTTTGACTACGATCTTTCGGGCAAGGAAAACATTTTCCTGAACGGCGCGATCCTAGGCTATGAGAAGCAGTTTCTCATGGATAAATACCAGGAGATCGTGGACTATTCCGGACTTCAGGATTTCATTGACGTCCCGCTTCGCAACTACTCATCCGGCATGATCATCCGTCTCGCCTTCTCCATCGCGAGCGTAGTGGAGCCGGAGATCCTCATTGTGGATGAGATCCTTGCCGTCGGCGACGAAGCCTTCCAGAAGAAGAGCCTCGCCCGCATGATGGAACTGATGACCGGCGGCACGACCGTGCTGTTCGTGTCGCACGATATGGCAAGCATCCGGAAAATGTGCTCGCGTGTCATCTGGCTTGACGGCGGCACGATCCGTATGGAGGGCGATCCGGACGAGGTCTGCGACGCCTACCGCATTTAAAAGGACAGAGAACATGCCCAAGACCACAGTCGTCATCCCGAACTGGAACGGAATGGCTTTCCTCAAAACCTGTATGGATTCCCTCGCGGCGCAGGATGACCGGGATTTCGAGACCCTCGTCATCGATAATGCATCCGCGGACGGATCCGTGGCGTTTCTCAGGGAGAATTACCCCTGGGCGCGCGTGGAGGTCATGCCGGAGAACCTGGGCTTTGCGGGCGGCGTGAACGAGGGCATCCGTCTCACGAAGACGCCCTACGTGCTGCTTCTCAACAACGACGTGGAAGTGGAGCCACATTTTGTGAAAGCGCTCACGGAAGCGATCGACAGAGACCCGAAGGTGTTTTCCGTTTCATCGAAAATGATCAAGTTCCGGGAGAGGCATCTTTTGGACGACACGGGAGACCGCTACACGGTCATCGGCTGGCAGGCGCAGCGCGGCACCGCGCTTCCGGTCACCAGAAAGCATTATGACAAGCCGGCTGCCGTTTTCTCCGCCTGTGCGGGCGCAGCGATCTACCGTATGTCCGTACTTGAGGAGATCGGCGCATTCGATCCGGCGCATTTCGCCTACCTGGAAGACATCGATCTGGGGTGGCGCGCAAGGATCTACGGTTACAAGAATATGTACGAACCGGCTGCGGTGGTCTACCATATCGGTTCCGCTTCTTCCGGCGCGGTGACCTATTCGGACTTCAAAGTCCGCATTTCCGCCCGGAACAGCCAGTACATCGTCTATAAGAACATGCCCGCCTTCCAGCGCTTTCTCAATGCATTTCCGATGTGGATCGGCCGGAAAGTCAAGAGACGCTACTTCGAACGTCTCGGCTTCGGGCAGGCATTTTCGGAAGGCCTCAAAGAAGCGGAGGACAAGAAGGAGCAGCTTAGGAAGGTGCCGTACAAGGCTGCGCATTTCTGGAACTATGTGAGGATCCAGGGACGCATGACGAGCGACACGTTCATTTACGCCATTGAATACGCGCAGCGGAAGATCGCGCGCATCCGGGCCGGCCGGAAGAAAGAGGAAGAGGAGAAGACTTCCGCATGATCGAGAAGAATCAGAGACATCTGAATACGCTCAGAGTCTTCCTGGACCTCCTGGTCCTCGTGGGCTCCTATTTCCTGGTGTATTTCATGTTCTTCCGGGTGATCCCGCCGGATACGGTCTTCGGCGGCCGTGTGGCGCCTCCGGACGTGACGGAACAGGATTACCAGATGGCGGCGCTGTACATCATTCCGCTGCATCTCGTGCTTTACGCACTGTTTGGCCTGTACCGGAACCTGAGGATGACCGGCCGGCGTACGGAAGCCGTCAAGATCCTGATCGCCGATTTCCTGGCCGCGGGTCTGGTCATCATGGCGTTCTTCCTTTTCGTACCACCGTACCGAAACAATTTCTCGTCCATGTTCCTGTTCGAGATCGGGTTCATGAACACCATTCTCATCGTGCTGGAACGGAACCTCATGAGGTTCGCGATCCGTGCCCAGCGGAAGACCGGGAAGAATCTGAAGCGCATCCTCGTGGTGGGTTCCTCCGATTCCGCCAAGGGTTTCATCACCCGCGTGAAAATGAACCCGTCCTGGGAATACCAGGTCGTCGGCATTCTGGACGATTCCGTGAACGGAGAAGAGGCGCAGAATATGGGAGTTCCGGTTCTCGGAAAACTTTCCGCGCTGCCCTCGATCCTCAGCCTGAATGAGATCGAAGAGGTCTTTGTGACGCTCCGTTTTCAGGAGTATGAAAAGCTGGATTCGGTCATAAATGCTTGCGAAAAGGCCGGAATTATGGTAAAATTAATACCCGATTATGGACCATTGATCCCCTCGAAGCCTTACACAGAGGACCTTCAGGGGCTTCCTGTGATCCATGTCAGGCGGGTGCCGCTGAATGACGCTTTCAACGCATTCTTAAAACGCACCGTCGACGTCATCGGCAGCCTGTTCGCAATCATCCTGTTCTCGCCGCTGATGCTAGTGACTGCCATTCTTGTGAAGACCACCAAGGGGCCGGTCATTTACAAGCAGGAGCGGGTCGGTCTTCACAACCGGAACTTCATGATGTACAAGTTCCGCTCCATGGTCGTGCAGGACGAGAAGGACGAGAAGAGCGGATGGACGAAGAAGGGCGATGCCCGGATCACGCCGGTCGGCAGTTTCATCCGGAAGACCAGCATCGACGAGCTTCCGCAGCTCTTCAACGTGCTTTCCGGGAAAATGAGCCTGATCGGCCCGCGGCCGGAACGTCCGCAGTTCGTCCAGAAGTTTGAGGAAGAGATCCCGCGCTACCGGGTGAAGCACCAGGTGCGTCCCGGCATGACCGGATGGGCGCAGGTCAACGGGCTCAGGGGAGACACCTCGATCGAGGAGAGGATCCGCTACGATATTTACTACATTGAGAACTGGACCTTCTGGTTCGATCTGAAGATCCTCTTCCTGACGTTTTTCAAGGGTTTTGTGAACAAGAACGCATACTGATCATTCCGGAGGCGGCAATGGCTGAGAATAAAGAGACCAAAAGAGAGAGACGCGCAGACTCGAGAGTCATGAAGAGAAGGAGAAGGAACGTCCTTCTTCTTATGGGCGAACTGGCGCTGTGTCTCGTACTCGGGATCGGAGCGGTCGTCTGTCAGCGCACCGTCAACCAGATCCATACTTATGAGCTGGATGACAACGTCTACGTGGAAACGCTCAACACCAAACCGGTGGAACCGGCCACTTCGATGTCAAAGTCTGTCATTGAGGAGACCGACGAGAGCGGCTCGGTCATCGATGTGAGCGAGATCGATATCCCGATCTACACGGATACTTCGGAATACCGCAATTTCCTGATCCTCGGTGTGGATACGCGGTTCGATACGCCGGACAACATGAACACCGACGTCATGATCGTCGCCTCTCTGAACAATACCACCGGCGAGATCAAACTGGTCTCCATCCTTCGCGACACCGTTCTCAGGATGGAGGACGGTACCAGAAGATACCCTTATGACAAGGCCAACCAGCAGTTCTATTCCGGCGTTTCAGACACGGTCTCCATGGTCAACCGGAATCTGGGTCTGGATATTAAGGAATACTGCATCGTCAACTGGTACAGTGTCGCGACCTGTATCAATCAGCTTGGCGGCATTGAGATGTACCTTCCCGAGAATCAGGTCATCAATCATCAGGGCTACCTCCGTTCGGTCTGTCAGGAACTTGGCATCGACTATGATTCGGAAGTGCTCTGGGGGCCGGGTACTTATCTTATGGACGGCCCGCAGGTCGTGGCGTACTGCCGGATCCGTTACGGCGGATGGAACGACACCGGACGTACGTCGAACCAGCGTGAGGCAATCGGTAAGATCCTTGAAAAGGCGAAGGCTTTAGCGGCGAAAGGAGATTATCCGAAGCTCCTGAATGTTGCCGAGACCGCGCTCAGCAACGTCACGACCAACCTTTCGCTGCCTGAGATCATTTTCCTGGCCTCGGACATCGGCCGGTATAAGATGGCCGGGTCCGCTCAGTTCCCTCAGTATTACGACTCTCATGAGATCGTGGGCAACTACATGAGCAAATACCATCTGGACTGGCCGGTCGTTCCGAATAACTTCGAGCAGGAAGTCCGCGATCTTCATGCATTCCTGTTTCCGGATCTCGAGTATGAACCCAGCGAGTTCATCAAGCAGGTCTCCTGGCAGATGTATCTGGACAGAACCGGACAATGACAGAGAAGTACAAGTTTTTTTAACCGGTTTTACACAGATTGAACACATTTGAAAGATAGATTGAAAGCGTGATCCGAAAACGGATCGCGCTTTTGATTTATCGGAGGTGCATCATGGAAATGTATGATGAGAACGGAAATCGACAGAATGAAGAGAAGCCCAGGAAGAGACATGCATGGATCTGGGTGCTTTCCTGCTTCGGAGCAGCGGTCCTGACCGCAGTTTCGGTGTTCGGCGCCGCTTTTTTGGCGAACCGGGTCATAAAGAGATCAGACGACACGACCCCGACTCTGGCAGTCGAAGAGCAGCAGCCGTCGGGATCCAGCCGCGAGACGCCCGGAGAGACTTCGAAGGATCCGTCAAAGGAACCGTCGAAAGCGCCTTCAGAGGCTGCTGATGACAAAGACGGCAGCAAGGCTGTTCTGACTGTCTCAGAGTCTGTGAAGACTTCGGATACGGGCGCTTCGGTAACCGTTCTGGACGTTTCGGATATTGTGGATGCCGTCATGCCGACGGTCGTCGCCGTCACCGACACACTGGAATATACCTCCATTCAGAACTCAAACCCCTACAGTTATTTCTTCGGACAGGGCGGCGGAAGCTCCTACGAAGGTGTCGCTTCCGGATCGGGCGTGATCATTTCCGCAACGGACAAGGAACTGCTGATCGTGACGAACAATCACGTCGTCGACAACACTTCCTCTGCCGGCACCGGATATTCCGTTTCTTCGAAGGGGCTTACGATCACTTTCTGTGATGGTTCCACCGCGGAAGCCACTGTGAAAGGCACGGATCCGGACAATGACCTGGCAGTCATTTCTGTAAACCTTTCGGATCTGAAAGAAGAAACACTGAAGGCCATCCGCATTGCGGTGGTCGGCTCTTCAGACGATCTGAAGGTCGGCGACGGCGTCATCGCCATCGGAAATGCCGGCGGCTACGGCCAGTCTGTGACGACCGGCATCATCAGCGCCAAAGACCGCAAGGTCACGATCGACGGTACGACTTTCACGCTTCTTCAGACCGACGCGGCCATCAACCCCGGAAACTCCGGCGGCGGTCTCTTCAATGCGAGCGGTGAACTGATCGGCATCAATAACTCCAAGACTGTTTCCACGGATATCGAAGGCATGGGCTTTGCCATCCCGATCTCTTCGGCGCAGGGCATCATTGAAGACCTCATGAATATCAAGACGGTCGCGGACGAGGACAAGGGCTATCTGGGCATTACGATGTCCACGGTCCCGTCCCAGTACGTCTCGCAGGGCTATCCCGCAGGCGTGCTGGTCTCCGAAGTCATGAAGGGATCTCCGGCAGAGAAAGCCGGCCTCCAGCCGCAGGACATCATTACCGCTGTCGACGGCAGGACCGTAAAGACCGGAGAGAGCTTAAGAGCCTTGCTGGACAGTTATGAAGCCGGCACCACCGTCAAACTGACTGTACAGCGCTTCAGTAACCGCTCCTATAAGGAGATGGAGATCGAGGTCACGCTGAGCCGCTACAAAGACATTGACTTCAGCAGCGCGGAAGAGACGACTCCGGAAGAAACAGAGAAGGAAGACTACGATCTGGACGATATCCTGAAAGAATTCTTTGGAGACTGAAGACGGCCTTCCTCATAACGGCATCAGCATCTGCCCCGGAGGGCAGGATGTCAAAAGAAAGAATTGTATCAAAGCCAGCCAGGCATCTGAAAGACAGGCTTGGCTTAAGGAATACCGGTCTGCCGGGTTTATCGGCAGACCGGTATTCTTTTTTTTTCGGAAGTCGTTTGCCTGGCGCAGGCTCTTCAGAACAGCTGAGCGTTTCATCTCCGATTTGAAAAAAGTGTACTTTTACCGTCGGTATTATGCTACAATAAAAAAAGAAAGCGGAAGAGAGTGCCCGCTGAGAAAGGAGGGCTTTCATGGCCATTGCTGAACTTCCGTCGTATCCGATCATCACGCACGATCCTTTTTTCTCGATCTGGCACAGCGGAAATGAGCCTACCCAGGGCGATACGGTCCACTGGAGCGGCGTCAGGAAGATCATGGGCGGACAGCTCTGGATCGACGGCGTACAGAGACGCTTTTTAGGCCGCCGAGGCAGACAGGCCATGAAAATGACCGGGCTTGAGGTGACGCCTCTTTCCACGCGCTACACGATGGAAGCACTGGGTGTACGGCTCGTCATGTCCTTCACTTCGCCGCTTCTTCCGGATGACTTCGACATACTTTCCACACCCATAAGTTTCATCGATTTTTCGGCGGAGTCCATAGACGGCGCTCCGCATGAAGTGACGCTCTGCTTCCAGATCAATGCGGATATCTGCCATTCCGGAGAGGAAGAGCCGGAGATGCGGCAGGACGTTTTCCGGATCGGAGAGCTGAACATCGGCTATATGGGACGGGTGAAGCAGATGCCTCTGTCCGGCTGCGGAGACAGGCTCAGCATGGACTGGGGACACGTGTTCCTTGCATCGGAAGACGAAGTCAGCGAAGATCCGCAGAGCGTTCACGTGCTGCTGGAGGTCCGGAAGACCGCCAGGCTTCCCTTTACCTCCCATATTCTCGCGGGCTACGATGATCTGGCCTCCGTCAATTACTTCGGACGCCTTCTTCCCGCCTACTATGCGCGGAACGGAAAGAGCATCACAGACGCTCTTCTGGAGTTCTCTGAACGGAGAGAGGAGATCCTTAAGAAATGCAGGGCCTTCGATGAACGTGTCCGGAAAGAGGCTTTCCGGGCAGGCGGTGAAGCGCTTCAGGAGATCGTAACGGCCGCCTTCCGCCAGTCCGTTTCAGGCCACAAGCTGGTCGAAGGACCTGAGGGAGAACTGCTTTTCATTTCCAAAGAAAATGATTCCAACGGCTGCGCGGCGACGGCGGACGTGAGCTATCCCTCCGTACCGCTTTTTCTGCTGTATGCCCCTGAACTGGTCCGTGCCATGTGCCGCCCGATCTTCCGGACGGCCCGTATGCCTGTATGGACCTATGACTTTGCCCCCCATGACGCCGGCCGTTATCCCATTCTCTACGGACAGCAGTACGCTTCCAGGCTCCGTGCGAAGCATCAGCAGGACGGCAATACGATTGCCCCGTATTACCTGTACCCGGCGGCCTATGACCTCTATGATCCGAAGAAGCAGATGCCTGTCGAGGAAAGCGCCAATATGATCCTCATGCTCGCGGCCGCGGGAAAAGCGGACGGAGACTGGCGTCTTGCCGGAGAGGAACTCCCCCTCCTTGAAAAATGGTGCCGTTATCTTCTGGCGTTTGGCGAGGACCCCGGCGACCAGCTCTGTACGGACGATTTCGCCGGCCATCTTGCGCGGAACGTCAATCTGTCCGCCAAAGCCTTTCTGGCTGTGGCTGCATTTTCCGAGATCCTCCGGGCCCTCGGCAGGGAAGAGGAAGCGGCGGGCTATATGAAAGAGGCCCGCCGGATGGCTGAAAACTGGAAAGAACGGGCGGGAGAGCCCGGCAGCACTTTCCTGACCTTTGACGGAGAGGGCTGGAGCCTGAAGTACAATCTGGTCTGGGACAAACTGTTCGGCTGGGGCTTCCTGGACGATGCATTCTACAGGAAGGAACTGGACGGCTACAGGGCACGCATGAATGCCTACGGACTTCCGTTGGACAGCCGTTCTTCCATTGGCAAGACAGACTGGATCCTCTGGACGGCTGCGATGGGAGATAGGAAACAGGCGGAGGATCTGATTGCGCCGGTTCTAAGATATCTTCACGAAACACCAACCCGTGTGCCATTCTCCGATCATTACGACACTGAGACCGGCGCAAGCGAATACTTCATGGCCC
>JAEEGL015742315.1_pt1 | contig 10294 bp, 8 predicted proteins | sample 9134231 | NCBI WGS metagenome assembly JAEEGL01 (sample SAMN16246548, study PRJNA631951) | gut metagenome | biome: gut microbiome; feature: rumen; material: fiber-attached | host: Bos | place: Iran: Karaj | collected 2018-10
CGTCCCACCCCCGGAAGGCTGGTAAGCTCCTCAATGGTGGAAGGCACCTCTCCTCCAAACTCCTCCAGAAGCCGCCTGGCGCAAGCGATAAGGTTCCGTGCCTTGTTATGATAAAAGCCAAGGGACCTGATATCATCCTCCATCTCCGCTTCATTTGCCAGGGCAAAAGCACTCACATCAGGATACTTCACAAAAAGATCCTTTGTAACCATATTCACCCTGTTGTCCGTGCACTGTGCGGAAAGTATGGTGGCAAAAAGCAGCTGCCACGGGGTCTCGTAATTCAGGTAACAAACATCATCCGTACCGTATACCCGGTCCATGACCTCAAGTATCTGCTTAACCTTTTTTTTAGTAATGGCCATCTATGATCTCCTGACCGGTGATTTATACCAATAGTTTTGTTATCGTCAGATTCCATACGGATCTGTCATTTGCCAGATCCAGAAGCTGATGATTAGAAATAAGCTTAACAGTAGGCCTCATAATGGAACCCTTGTGATTCTGGATAACGATGGCCTTCCGTCCGTCTGACAGACCTACTTCGCAGCCAACGGGATAAATACACATCTCTCCGGACATTATGGTTACAACATTCGGATCGAACTCCATTCCGCTGCGCCCCATGATATACTCCAACACATCTGATGGCAAATAGGGGTCGTGATATGACCGCTTTCCAGTCATGGCATCATATACATCTGCCACCTTAAGGATCCTGGCCAGCTGAGTAATGCCATCTCCCTTAAGCCGTCTGGGATATCCATCTCCGTTGAACCACTCGTGATGCTGATATACCGCATCCAGCACAGCATCATTATAATCATATTCCTGCTTCAGGAAATCATACCCCAGTCTGGGATGGTCCATCATCTGGACCCTCTCCTCATCAGTCAGCTTACGGGGTGCATTTATGATATCAGGGTCAATGAAAACCTTGCCTATATCATGAAGAAATCCGGCAGTTACCAGGTCCGAGATCTGACTTCTCATGAGATCCATCTTTGCTCCCAGGATCCCTGCCATAACAGCTACATTGGCTGAATGGAAAAATGTATAATTATCGTAGGTCTTTACCGCAATGAGGGAATTCATCACATCCGGATTGTCAAGCACCGCATCCACGATGCTGGTGATACTCTCCTGAAAAGCCTTCTCAGCCTCATTTCCCACAGCATCATCACTGGCAGCCTGGATAAAAACCTCGGATATCAGACGCAGAGCCGCCTTTTTTACTTCCGGTCTTATGATCTCTTCGACCTTGGCTTCCTTGGAGAATTCATCGTCGATATAAACCCCCGGTATACCCAGAAAGGCAATATATGCGATGTTTTCCTCAGACAGAGTCGTATGCTTGGCAAGCAGCATGGTGCCGTTGATGTCATACAACTCCTGCCCCAGGATCATATCTTGTCTTAATTGAGTGATCGGCAGGTATCTCATACTGGATCTATATCTTCCTCATCAAAATCTACAGTTACATAATAACCCCTGGGGGTTTCACGAACGTCCGAAACCAGTCCTTCGGTGGATTTAAGTCTCTGAAGCGTTGTATAGTTGCCGGACATGGCATATGCGCTTCCCAACACGTAATAATAAGAATTCGGCAGTGCAAACTCCTTCACCGGCAGTCTCTGCCCAACTTCCAGGAGTCCCAGACGTTCCATCTTGAATTCCATCTGTCTCATGTCCAGTTCTCCACAAATCCCTCTCCCATGGCTTCATTGACATTGCCCACCACGAAAAAGGCTTTTCTGTCATGTTTCTTAATGATGTCCTTCATATCGGGAATATCTCGGCTGGAGCAAACGCAAACAAGAACTGTCCGTCCCTTGCCGGAATAAACTCCCTTGCCGTCCAGAGAAGTAACGCCTCTGTCCAGTCCCTCCAGGATATCATGGGATATCTCATCGGGCTTTGATGAAATGATAAGCGCGATCTTGGCCTTCTTGCCCCGATCGACTACCTTGTCAATGACCCGTCCCATAACATATACGGATATTATAGCATAAAGTGTATGCTCTATGTTAAAAACAAATGCACCAAGTACCACGACGGATCCGTCAAGCACCTCGATCAACGTGCCTACAGGTATGTGTCGGAAATACTTCTTCAAGGTATTCCCCAGCATATCCGTACCACCGGTAGTGGCTCTGGCCCGAAGAAGCAATCCGGTTCCCACTCCAAAACAGATGCCTCCAAAGATACCTGTCAGCAGGAGATTGTCCGGCATCAGACTTAAATCGGGGAAAATGTATAGTTCCACTGTCATAATTACGAAGCCGGCACCTGTCCTTATTATGCTCTTAAAACCGTCCGTAATCCATGCGAAAATAAAGATGGGAACATTCAACACCAGGTTGGTCACCCAAAGAGGGATCGTAAAGGGTAAATAGGTGTCAGTCAGATACCTGATCACGATAGCAAGTCCGGAAACGCCTCCCGTTACAAGCCCTGCCGGGTCAAATATGTATTTCACCGCAAAGGATACAATGGTACTTCCCACGAATATTATGAGAAGATCCTTCAGTATGCGGTTCATTTTGTCACTGTCAAGTTTGATTGCGCTCATGTTATGGAATAGTTACTGTTAATGTTACCGGGTTATGATCCGAGTTCTTAAACCCGAGATCCTCTGTTCTAATACTGTTTATCTGAAGATTATCCGATACAATGAAACCATCGATCAGATAATACTGAAAATTCTCGTCTGTGGTATCCAGAGGCCTGTCAAGAGACCTGCAGCTGGGTACGGAGCTATCCTGCAGAGCAGTAAATCCGGGAAAAGCCGAAACATCTACCTCTCCCGGCGCCCAATAGCCATCATGGACAGGAAAGGCATCCTGATCGGAATTGGAAAAGACCTGATTAAAATCTCCTCCGGCGATCACATAATTTCCTTTCTCAGCCTCATCCGAAAGGATCTTTGCAAGCAGCTGAGTCTGTGCGGCCTTCCCTTCTCCGTCGTCGTAGGCCTCCAGGTGAAGATTGACCACTACAAGCTCCTTGTCTGAGTCCGAAACAGGAGTCCTTGTCATAAGTACACAGCGCTTGAGATTACCTATACGAACCGGCCATTTGAAAGGACAGGGCAGCTGGTACCTCAGAGCCTCCGTGATCTGCCTGCTCGTGACTGTAAGGATCCCGCCGTCAACCTTACCGATAGGAGGCAAGGGATAAGGGATCCAAAGCACCTCAAAATTAGGCGCAAAAACAGATGCGCTTCCCAAAGAAGCAAGCGCATCCGCCTCATTGATATGATAAGATCTGGTGGAATTCCTGTCCACCTCCTGAAGAAGGACATAATCAGCACCTGAGGCAGTTATCTCATCGCTTATCGCAGTCAGATTTCCTTCTACCTGCTCCTTAGTCTGAGATCGGACTTCCTTTCCTCCATCCATAAAGAAATCGGCACTCTCTCCCAAACCAAGATAACCGATATTCCAGGAAAGAACCTTGACCTCGCTGCCGGGCTCTATACTCCGTTCCGAGGATCCGGCTATTTCCATATTCTCTATGTCTGCGGGTCTGTACTCAATTGCAGTAAGCAATCCGAAAAAGCCCAAAACGATAAGAATAACCGCCAAAATCAGGATCCCTCCTATACGAAGGATCCTGATCGCGGGGTGTGACTTATTTTCCATAAATAACTATCCCTTGAAATCGATGCTCTGACCCACAGCCTTTTCTGACTCTGTCATAACAGAATCGGAAAGTGAACTGTATGTCACATCCTCTATCTTTTTGATAAGGCTCTCCATGGAGTCGGATTCTATCCTCTCGATCTCCTCCTTTGGAGCCCTCTCGCTTCTGCGCTTTTCAATGCGCTCCGCGTTCTTTTCCTTTTCGGCACGCTTCTTATCAGCCTTGGCTTCCTTAACCTTCTCTTCTTTCTTAGCCTCGATGCGCTTCTTCTGGGCATCCGCAGAAGCCTTGGCATTCTTGTCAACATCTGCAAAGAATGAGGTCTTGCCGTCCTCGCCAACCTTTACGCCGATGGTCTTCACGCCGCTTCCGATGGGAGAATTGGCCAGCTGCTCCTTTGCCTGCTCGATCTGGTCTCTGGAGGATGTGATGATGCCCTCTACCTTCTTGCGGTAGCTTTCATCCTTAGCCATCTGCTCCAGCTTGTCCTCATTGATAAGAACTACTGTCTTACCTACCGTGCCATACTTCGCTGCATTGGCCTCGACCTGCTTCCTGTCCTTCTCTGAAACAAGGATGAACTCCATGTCGCCATACTTGGACTTGAGCTCGTCATAAACCTTGGCAGCACCGTCGGAAAGCTTTACGTCTCCGATGGTCTTGCCGGTTATCCTGCCGGTCTCGTCTTTACTTTCTACTGCCTCGGGCAGATTCTGATTCTGCTCTCTGACCTTCGGCTCCTTTGTTTTGGGATTTGCGTATGCGGCCTGTGCAGCTGCAAAAGCTTTCCCGATGTCATTAACCATTCCCATATCAATACCTCCTTGTAAATAGAATGGTGACGGTAAATCCTTTTACCGCCGGGTTTCGTGGATTGTCGGAATGCCGACAATACCCTCGTATCCTATATCGGCTATTTGGATTGATATCTTAATACTTAATCAAGATTTTTTACGATAGCTTCGTAAAATTCATCATATTCCTCAAAAGCAGGGTACTGGGAATATTTCTCCCTGAGTTCATCTGTAGTCCTGAACAGGAATCCTGCCTTTGACATCTCGATCATAGCCAGGTCGTTGAAGCTGTCTCCCGCTGCAATGGTGGAAAAGCCCATTGCCTGAAGATGCTCTACCGTCGTCTTCTTGGACTGGGGACATCTCATCTTGTAGCCTGTGATCCTGCCATCCTCCGCAACCTCAAGACTGTTGCAAAAGAGGGTGGGCCATCCCAGCTTCTCCATAAGGGGCTTTGCAAACTGAGAAAAAGTATCGGAAATAATGATAACCTGGGTTCTTTCCCTGAGCTTATCCAGAAACTCCCTGGCTCCGGGAAGGGGATCTATCTTTGAGATCGTCCTCTCTATATCTGAAAGCTTAAAGCCGTTCTTGTCAAGAATGTCAAGTCTGAACTTCATAAGCTTATCATAATCGGGTTCATCTCTGGTAGTCCGTCTCAGCTCCGGTATACCGCTCTCCTCAGAAAAAGCGATCCATATTTCCGGTACCAATACTCCCTCAAGATCAAGACACACTATATCCATTGGTCCATACCTCCGATCCAATTGATTTATTTCATCCTATCCAGCACCAGCTTCCTGAGCATCTCCATATCCTCCGTCTCTTCAAACAAGCCGCTTCCGATGCTTGGATAGATAGTTACCTCTTCCTCCCCTATCTGATGGATAGCTGCCAGAGTCCTTCTGATCCTGTGCTCCAGATTATCTATCTCATCTTCGTTGTTGTACTGATAAAGTATCAGGAAATGATCGCTTCCTATTCTGGAAACTATCCCCTTTGTCCCCACCAGGTCTCTGATGGAATGAGCTGCAGCCACCAGAACCTTATCTCCGAAATCCGTCCCGTAATATTCATTGAGGGACGAGAAATTAAGAAGATCCACGAAGGTTACCGCAAACGGGATCCTTCGCATGTGATAGCTCTCCGTATAACGGGTAGCGTTCTCCATAAGCCCCCTCAGGTTCAAAAGACCTGTAAGATCATCCGTAAAGAAGAGCCTCTCAGCCTCAGCCTTGGTCTCACGCAGCAGGGTCAGATCCACAAAATAACCGAGAAGTCCCTGGATATTGCCCTCCGAATCATAGAGCGGCATCTTCGTAGCGGAGATCTCTCTGGGGATACCGCCCTTTATACACTTGCCGGGAACCCGTGAGGTCTTCTCACCTGCGTTAATGACTCTCTTCTCGTCAGCCATAAAAGGTTCCGGGTTGATATGCCATGCCATTTCCTCATCATTCTTACCGATGATACCGGAATGGTCATCCATATTATAATAATCAAGGAAGGTCTGATTCACACCCACAAAACGTCTGTCCCTGTCCTTCCAGAACAGCGCCAGATCTGACTGGGATGCAAAATTCTTCCAAAGGATCTCCGGGGTGAGCTCGTGTCCGGAAACGCCTCCGGCACCGCCGATATACTCCGACATCCTGAAAACCTCGTCGCTCCTCATATGTCTCAGGCACGAAAGAGCAACGTCCTTGCCCTGCCTCTGCTCATATATGAGGTCGAACTCTGTCCAGATATACTCCCCGCTGGTTCCCTTTACCCGGAAATAATCACTGAGGAAACTATCGGGAGCATTCCTGATACGGTCTCCAAGAGTTGTAAGATCCATGTACGCAAGATATCTCTTTACGTCGTCAGGATGAAGCTCTGTTTTGGCGAAGTCCGAAACCGTACTTGCCAGTTTATCCTCCGTCCTTGACCATCTGAGCCTGGAACTCTGATACAGATTCCTGGCATTCCAGGTATCCATATCGATATAGTCGATCCTGTGGTAGATGGCAAGCAGGGCTCTCATGCTGGCATCCATATTGGCCTGCTGGGCGCCGACACCGCTGCTGGTCAGATTCCTGACGGTAACAAGAAATGCAGTCCCCTTGGGGTAACTGGAAAGCCTGCACACTCTGGCAACGCAGTACTCCTCACCCTTGACGAAGTCAAGGCTCACATCCTTCTGCCTGGTTGCCGCCTGCCTGAGAAGGGACTTAAACTTCTCATAAATGCTACCGGACTTGCTCCGGAATATCTTCTCTATCTCTGATGATGCCCTGATCCCCAGGCTCCTGAGTTCCTTACCAAATGACTCATTCTCAAACAGGAAAACAAGATCATCATCGGCATACTCTACTATAGCCAGGGGGATCTGGTTTTCCATATAATCCCTGACTTGCTTTTTGTCGGAAAACACATCAAAAGGCGTAGGACTCAGGAAATTGACTTTGCCAACCTGAGTGTAATACTTCCTCTTGGAAAGAGGCTCAAGACGTATGCCCTTTTCCTGTATATGTGCCCGGAGTTCATCCTTAGGCATGGGCTTACCGAAATAAAAACCCTGGACTTTTTCACAGCCCACAGAACGCAGGAACTCAAACTGTTCCTCGGTCTCCACACCCTCCGCAAGAGTCTTGATACCGATCTGCTTGGCCATGTTGACAACCGCAGCTATGATCTTCTGGGACCGAACAGAAAAGTTCGACAAAAACTTCATGTCGATCTTCAGCTCATCAAAGTCATAATCCTTAAGAGAGTTAAGAGATGAATACTCGCTGCCGAAATCATCCATCCAAACCTGGAATCCCTCCTCGTGGAATCTCTCGATCTGCTTGACCATGAAATCCCCCTCGGATCCCAGCATACTCTCCGTGATCTCAAGGTGCAAAAGATCCCTGGGAACAGCGTACTCCCCCACTGTGTGTATAATATGTCCGAAAATATCGGTATTGATAAAATCTGCCCTGGAAAGGTTCATGGATACAGGAACCATGAACTTGTTCTTTTTGAAGTCGTCCCTGAAATCCCGGCAGATCTGCTGAAGCATGAAAACGTCCAACTCATGTATCCTGCCTGCGGATTCAAGCGCAGGAATAAACACTGCCGGTGACAAAAGCCCGTGTTCGGGATCCTGCCATCTTGCCAGTGCCTCCATTCCGCACATCTCTCTGGAAAGGGTACGGATAACAGGCTGATAATACACCTGTATCCACCCCTCTTCTTTTGCCCGATCAAGATTGTCGATTATGTATGAGTTCATTTCCATCCTTTTATTGCTCATACTGTCACCTTGCTTCAATTTCCTTTATCATGAATTCCGAGCCCTGGTACAGATAGGTATTCCCGCTTCCGCAATTCGGGCAGGTCCTGCCGTACTTCACCGTAGGATATGTCTGCTTGCAATCCTCACAGAAAGTAATGGCCTCTATGGTCTCTATCAAAAGATTCGCATCTTCCATAATGGGATGCTTTTTCTTCGCCCAATCCCAACAATCTGTCAGATATGAGGGGATAACGGTAGAAACCTCTCCAAGCTGGAGGGTGACAGAATCTACCTGAGTCACGTCATTGGCAGCTGCCACTTCCTCCACCTCATCAATTATATGAAATACTACTCCAAGTTCATGCATCTTCTTACCTGTAATCCGGTGTTGTCTTGTTTTTGAAACGAACCTTGATGGCCTGCTTTGCTCCGTAAGGAAGAACGTATTTAAGCTTGTCCTCACTCCTCCTCATAGTTGAGCACTCAGGATTATCCCTATGAAGGTGGATCGCATCAAATTCGCATCTTGTGGTACAAAGTCCGCAGCCTACACACTGATTCTCATCAACAATGGTAGCTCCGCAGGACAGACATCTGGCTGTCTCGGTCTTAACCTGTTCCTCCGTGAAAACAAGCTTCTGGTCACGGAAGGACTTAGGATCTCCCTTCTTCTTGCCGGGGATCTGACGCTTGCTGTTGTCATAATTCTCAACAAGGATATCATCCTTATCAAGTTCGATGTAATGATTACGATTGCGGCCGATGGTAAGTGAAGCATGAGGCTGTACAAACCTGTGAATGGATGTAGCAGCTTCCTTGCCGGCAGCAATGGCATCGATAACGAACTTAGGGCCGGTGTAAACATCTCCGCCGGCGAAGATATCAGGCTCACCTGTCTGATAGGTTACGGGATCAGCAACAGCTCCGTTGCCTCTGCCCAGTTCTACCTTGGTTCCCTGAAGGAGATCGCCCCAAACGATGGACTGACCAACAGCAAGAACAACATGCTTGCACTCGATGGTAACTGTCTCATTCTCATCGTACTGAGGATTGAATCTGCCGTCAGCGTCCTTGACCTGAGTACACTTCTTAAATACGATGCCGGAAACATTGCCCTCTGCATCCTTAAGGATCTCCTTGGGACCCCAGCCACCGCCGAAGATAACTCCGTCTTCTTCAGCCTCTTCTATTTCCTCTACGGCTGCAGGCATTATGTCTCTGGTCTCCAGTGAGTACTGATAAACCTTGCCTGCTCCGACTCTTACTGCATCTCTGGAGCAGTCGATGGCAACATTTCCGCCGCCTACGACTACCACATCGCCCTTGATGTCAAAAGCTTCTTTGGCGTTGATCTCGCGAAGGAAATCCACCGCGCTGTAAATCTCACCCGCATCCTCACCGGGAACGCCAACGCTTCTTCCGCCCTGGCATCCGATAGCGATGTAAAAGGCCTTGTAGCCCTCCTTGCGGAGCTGATCGATGGTAATGTCCTTGCCTACCTCTACGCCGCACTTAAATTCTACGCCCAGCTCCTTCATAACGTCGATCTCTGCTGCGATAACATCCTTCTCCAGCTTGTAAGAAGGTATACCGTAAACCAGCATTCCTCCGGGCTTTTCGTTGCGGTCAAAGACTGTAGGGCGATAGCCCTTCTCTGCCAGATAATAAGCACAGGAAAGACCTGCGGGGCCTGCTCCTATGATGGCGATCTTCTCCTGGAACTCACCCTCAACCTTGGGAATGACCTTCTTGGGAATGAACCTGGTATCGGCATTCAGATCCTGCATTGCGATGAACTTCTTTACTTCATCAATGGCAATGGCCTGATCGATGGTACCTCTGGTGCAGGCATCCTCACAGCGGCGGTTACAGATATGACCGCAGACTGCGGGAAGCGGATTGTTTTTCTTGATAAGCGCCAGTGCGTCTGTATAACGTCCCTGGGCAGCCAGCTTCAGATATCCCTGAATGGCAATGTGTGCAGGGCAGGCTGTCTTACAGGGTGCCGTACCGGTCTCATGGGTCTCGATACGGTTGTTGTCACGATAATCCCAATCCCAGTCCGCCTCGCTCCATGGCTTGTCGGAAGGAAGCAGATGCTTGGGATACTTAACCTGAGTTCCGTCCTTCTTGCAGAGCTTCTGTCCGAGAGAAAGAGCACCTGCAGGGCAAACCTCTACGCAGCGTCCGCAGGCAACGCAGTTTTCCTTTTCAACGTGAGCCACATATGCGCTTCGGGACATATTGGGTGTATTGAAAAGCTGAGATGTACGAAGAGCGTAGCAAACATTTACATTACAATTGCAGATAGCAAAGATCTTGTCTTCGCCGTCAATATTTGTGATCTGATGAACGAAGCCGTTCTCCTCACCCTTCTTAAAGATCTCCAGAGCTTCTTCCTTGGTGATGTAGCGTCCACCCTTGTGGGTCTCAACAACATAATCCGCCATATCGCCCACTGCGATACACCAGTCATGGAAATCATCCGCACAGCCCTCTTCATAGGTCATACGGCTGCGTCGGCAGGAGCAGGGTGAAGCTGCATACTTGCCCTCATACTTGTCCAGCCAGTGAGAGATATGCTCGATACTGA